>Ga0233404_10000267_pt1 | contig 14177 bp, 5 predicted proteins | sample Na_oxic_2_MG_FD_179861 | JGI IMG/M metagenome (GOLD analysis project Ga0233404, IMG submission 179861) | Seawater microbial communities from Saanich Inlet, British Columbia, Canada - Na_oxic_2_MG | ecosystem: Environmental > Aquatic > Marine > Inlet | place: Canada: British Columbia | collected...
AATTCTGTCCCTCGTTGGCATTTCCTTTATTTCCGCTGTAATCATGTTATCTCCTTTTTGTAATTTCCATGCTAACTACAAATTTCCAACGTCGGGTAATTTTCAAACCCCCAGTCCAAGCAACTGTAAGTATGATATTTCAATAAAATATCTTTGTCAAATATTTCGGCTAATTATTTACAGCAAGAATAATTTCACAAAAACAATAATTGAATAATTGTCCCAGTTCCACCGATTTCATCGGTGGCTATTCACGTTTAACCCCAAAGGGGTTGATTAACCCCAAAGGGGTGAAACGTAAATAGCCATAGGTGAAACCTATGGAACTACCGTTAATTTTACGACCCGAAAATTGGAAATGCGCCCTGAACATCTCGCACCAATCCGATCAATCCCCTGATCCGTTGTACTAAACACGAACTGAGTAGTTATAAGCAATCCTTGTAGTTGCTCTTGTAGTTTCTACAACCAATTTCCAATCAACAAGAATGGTGCCCAAAATGCGGGGTGGCGAAAATTTCGTTGGGCGGCTAATTTTTTCTGGGCGTTTTGGAGTGCTTGAGCTTTTGATAAAGCCGGATTTTGTAGTTGTTTATAGAACTCAATCACCAGTTGCGAAGTCGCTTCATCATTCACAAACCACAAACTTGCCAAGGCACTTCTCACCCCGGCTTTTATCGCAATACCGGCAAGCCCAAGTGCGGCGCGTTCATCTCCCACCGCCGTTTGACAAGCACTCAAAGTAAGTAATTCGACTGGTTTATCACGCGATTGGCTCAGTTGCAACAAATTTTCTAATCGATTCATTGTCAATTTGTCGTCGTAGGTTAGTAAAAAAGTTTGGTTTGGATCATGGTGAAATTGCCCATGCGAAGCCACATGTACAATCGAATAGGGGGTAGTTTGCAAAGCGTTGCTGACATCTTTAAGTGAAAATGTTTGGTTGAGCAATACCGTTGCATTAGCAAACATTTGTTTTATGTTATTGATTTCATTGGGAACATTAGGTAATTCCGCAAAATTTTGGACGCTTTCAGATAAACCATTGAGCAAAATACTCATATTTTTTCTTGGCAAAGGACGTGGATCAGTTAATTTCAAACCGGGCGTGATGGCAATGGCAAAACTATGAAATAAAAAATTCTTAGCTTTGGAATTATATAAGGCTGAGAATGGTATCATGCGAAGAGGGCCATCCGGCACAATCACTAACGTGTTAATTTTGTTAGCAATCAATTTATCCAGAATCGGGGTAATTAACCATTCATAGAGTTGTTTGGATTGGGTTATAAAACTACCACTCGTGCTTATCTGCAAATTTTCCCGCAGTTTCAGTGCCGTTTGTCCCAATGTGTCACCGTCTACCGGCACGATTATTTGATGAATACCGTCGGGGAGATTGAGCAATAACTCGGTACGATCCGGCAACAGAATTGGATAAAATATGGCAGTATGTTTATCAGTTATAGCTTCTAGCCGTTTTAATTTAGTGCTAGTTTTGGCGACACACTCATCTTGGAAATAATCTTGTAATTCGGCGGCTTTCAATTGTTCAATTCTATTTATCGCCTGAATTAAAAGAGGTTTTTTATCTTTGGGGGCAGAAACGGTTGTGGCTTGTTGCAGTAATATATCGGCGAGAGCAAAATAAACCGGGCGTATGCGTTCCCGAAATACTTCTTGAGCATTACGTTGCCCGATGATGACGCTAGTTTTTATGGGATGTAAATGCTCAAGTGCTTGTTGGTAAGCCATCTTTGCCGGAGCAAATTTTTGCTGAGCCTGCAAAATGCGTCCTTGTTGCCATTCCCACAAATATAAAAGTCCGATATCTTCTTGAGATAGAAAGATTGCTTCATTAGTAAGTTGCAGAGCCTCTTGATAACGTTGTTTGCGCTCATAAAGCTGCCCCAAAAAACCTTTGGCTTGCGCCATTAAATGTTTATCTTGCAGTTGTTTGGCAAGTCGAATAACGGTTGTGATAATGGTGAATGGTGAATGGTGAATGGTGAATGGTGAAGGTTTTTGGAGACGTAAAGTTTGTTGTACTAAGCCAAGCAAAAGAAATCCTTTGTGGTGATTATCTGGAAGTTTTTGTATTTTGGATATAGCGGTTTTCAAAGTGGCTATGCTGGCTTCAGTGTTGTCCAGTTTGGCTAGAGCCCTCGTTTGATTACTCAAAGCTTGGGTTTGTAAGATTATGTCGCCACTTGCCAGTTTTTCTACTTCGGCATAAATTTTAAGTGCCTCAGTAAAATTTTGTTGGACACTCAAAACATTACCCAAGTTGTTCAATAAGTGAGCCAAAATCAATGGCTCATCTAAGGTACGAGCAAGAGTAAGGTTATCTTCAAGGAATTTTCTGGCAGCCTCCGGTTGCTGCATGGCGAGCAAAACATCGCCCAAATAACTGGATAATAACACTCGCTGTCTTGTGGTTTTTGCAATGGATAAAGCCGATTGCAAGGTGGCGTGAGCCATACTATAACTACCCACGGCTTGATAAGCTTGAGTAAGATTAATCAGCACATCAACATGCTGGTGAGGTGCAAACTTTTTCTCATTCAGTAGGGTATTCCAATGTTGGATAGCTTGCTCAAAGGCACCGCGTTGCAAAAGATTTTCACCTTGTTGCCACAAATCACTATTTTTGGACATATTTTCATTATTGGCAAATGTGCTATTAGTGGAAAACATCCATAAACTAACCCATAGTATGACAACCCATTTTAATTTTAAATACATAATTAAATTACCTTAACCGGCTCAAGAGATTTTTAAAAAAAATCGGATTTCTTCTAATCCTACCTATAAGATTTTTTTTCGCACTAAGAAACCTAGCCGGTTTGGTTTCAAAAATTTCTCAATTGGTGATTGTGTGTTACAATCACTCGGTTTATTTTTTGGTTTTTTATTGCTCATAGTAATTACAAGGATAAATATAAGCAAAGCTTGTAGTTAAAATTGGCAGTAAAAATAACATGTATCGGAAAAAAACTAATGAATTACACTAAACTTTTATATGGTATCACTGTTGGAGTTGTTTTAGGTATTGGGGCACAATTGTATGATGTTCCCCAAGCTCAAGCGCGTGTCGTAATGGACACGAAAAAGTCGGGGACTAAAATTATCATCTATAGCCCTTCCTCAACCGGCAAACCCACTCGCCAAGTCAAGCAAGGGGCGCGTGGTACTTGTGATAAAGTGCCAAGTGCTGAAAACAATTTTGCTTTGCGTGTGTTAGTGCCAGAAAGTACCGGCAAAACTCTTGAGGCTCAGCCAACTTTGTATTGGTGGGTTTCTAAACCCATGACAGCCACGTTTGCTTTTACTTTTGGCGAAATGCCAGCAGCGGATTCTTTTGAATTCTCCGAGCCATTAATCCGCACTCAGTTTCAGGGGAAAAACATTTCTGGAATCCAAGCCCTGTCCCTAAAAAAACACAATGTTAGCTTGAAACAAGGGGTTGAGTATGAATGGTCAATCTCACTCGTATGCGATCCTAAAAACCGTTCCTTAGATATCACGGCTCAAGGAACAATAATGCGCGTTGCTCCATCTGCCGAGTTGGCTTCTGAAAGGCAACGTACCGGTGAAAAAGATTTGCCGTACTTCTATGCCAAAAATGGTCTTTGGTATGATGCCTTAAGCACATTGTCTAATTTGATTCAAAAGAATCCAAAAGCTAAAAACTTACGCCAAGTTCGGGCAAGTTTACTTGAGCAAGGCAATTTGCCAAAGGTAGCCGCTACTGAAGGATTATAATTTTCTCCGGGGTGCGACTTAGGTTAATTCCAAAAATGTAATATACCACCATGGGGCAACCGATTGCCAAATCTGAAGGTTTGGACTCCATAGGATTGCCCCTACATGCGTATTTGCGAATTGCTATTTATTGGAAAGGCATATTTGAGCTGGTTTAAACCATTGAGATAGCCCATCTTGTAAAGCATCTGCGGCTTCTTGTGGTGTTTTTTCACCTTTAATGACTGCTTCGGTATTTTTTTGCATCAAGTCTTTACCGTTTGGTATACTGTCCATCAGTTTTGGAAATGCCCAACGTACATCCGTGCCAACCCCTTCACTAATCGCAAGGAAATCTTGGGCATGTTTATTCTCAGAAGATACCTTTTTATGCAATGGAAAAAATCCGGGTATTTTTTGGTTAAATAACTTACCAGTTTCTGGTTTGGCTAACCATGCCAAAAATAGCTTCGCTTCCTCTTGGTGTTTGGATGCGGCATTTAATCCTATTGCAAAATCTGTATGATAGGTAACATATTTTGGTTGTCCGGCTGGGGCTGGAATTGCAAAAGCACTCCATTTAAAGTCTGGCTGTTCTTGTTCAAAACCAGAAATGTCCCAAGATATACCCATAAACATAGCTGCTTTGCCTTGCAAAAAAAGCTGTTTGCTGGTTTCATAGTCTACTTCTGTTGCAGTTTCCGGCAAAAATTCCGCAATTTCAGCCACTGCTTGGAATGTGGCAACGACATGCTTATCATTAAAACAACGTTGGCCGGACTCATACATCAATCTTCCCTCGCGTCCTCCAATGAAATTTGGGGCCATGCCCATAAATATAAGTTCAGCTGTTGTCCAACCCGTCTTCAGTCCATTTGCAAAAGGTATATAGCCGGTTTTTTTAAGAGTTTGGGCGGCTTCTATCAATTCTTCCCAGGTTGTCGGAACTTCTAAATTTAATTCCCCCAAAATATCCACATTATAGTAAATACCATGAGAAACCGCATTAAATGGCACCCCATATTTTTCCCCATCATCTGACATCCAAGGAGAAAGTATTTGGGAATCAAAATTTGCGATTAAACTGGGAAAATCTAGGATTTCCAAATATCCGGCTTCAAACAAAGGCATCGAGCTAGAAAAGGGCCTTAAATAGAATATATCTGGTGCCAAGCCTTTTTCTAGTTGATGTTGTAGCATTGAGGTGTAATTTGCAACCACTGCTGGCTGAAATTTGATCACAATATTGGGATGTTCCGCCGTAAAATTGGCAAGAATTTGGTTTACTTCTTTTTCTAGCTCTGTAGTTCGCCAGGCTCCGAAAGTTAAAACAACCTCGTCATTGTCTTTGGCATCTGTTATATCTGCTGTTATTTGGTTAGAATCAGCAATCGTTGAAGGTGATTTAAAGAATGTATTTAGATTACCATATAAATAAATCGTTAAAGCACCTACTATTACAAAAACGATAGGATAAACCAATTTTCCGATTAGGAGAAGACGTTGCAATGCCACCGGATTTTCTTTGAATTTGTCATATTTACCAATAACAACCACTAGAATTTGGAAAGCGATCAATGCGTAAATGGTATAGAATGCATAATCAAGAGCAACAGCATAGCCAATTCCAGTTGGTAAACCGTTTGCTAAACTTAGATGAAAAAAAGCGACCGCGACTAAAGTACCACTTATTGCTTCTATGGAAATTTCGGTAAAGGGTAAAAACATAATAGCATAGGAAATAGCTATCAAGAATAACAGGGGCAATAAATTCTTGGTGATAAAACTCAGGACATCTCTATTTATCTCAATAACAGCATTAAATCGTGAATATTCAATCTGAGAATTTGAGTCAAATAGCATTGGATCACCCAACGTCGATTCATTTGTCATAATATCCTGAAATAAACTAGCACGTTCAACTTTCCAATCGCTAATTGTACTAAAAACATTATTTCTTTCAAATTTAGCAACAAGTGCTTCTTCGTGAACTTTTCCCATACCAAGTAGATCAATTACATATATGAGATTATTACGAGTTAAGTTAACATGACGAAACCTCACCGCTAAATTTTGTTTATCAAACGGGTAATCCCTAAACTCAAATTTTTCGGTAAAATATGCTTTAACACGATAAGCCTTATAATTAATATCTGTACCTAAGAAGTGTAAATTTTTTTCAACCAAAGGCTTTGGTAATTCAATTTTTTGGATAGAATTAACAAATTCAATATTACTTTCATCAACATAGTCACCACTTTGCGAACGAAACCAGAGGTAAAAATCTAGTCCATACGTGGAATTTTTGCTATCAATATTATAGACTTCATTAATATCTATACCAGTATAAACGATATTAGTTTTGTACATATATTGTCCGTTAATGATAACAATACGTTCTTCAGCTAACTCCTTTTCAAGATTAGCAATTAGCTTAAGTTCAGAAACTGGTAAAAACTGGGTCAAAGCAGAAATAATTTGCCGGTTTTTAAACACACCGATTACTTTTGGTTTTACAGCATTGCCATGTTTATCGAAGAAAAAATGACCATCTATACCAGCAAGGTTATTTTTCATACTTGTTTTAGAAGCTAAATAATTTCTAATATCTAGACGTTCTTTGGCTAGATTTCTTCCTTTAGCTCCAACCTCTGATATTGCTTTAATGGCTATTTTAGTAGTTTCATAAGCGCTTGACATGAACCAAGAAGGTTCTTGTTGATATTTTGCTATATATTCGTTTCTAACATTTTGTACACCTTTGCCAGCTATATCAAAAATTAATAAAGAACTAGTGTAGACACCATCTAAAAAATAACCTGGAGTTAATTGTTCTTCAAAATATTCATCAAATTTACTACCTAATGTCAGGATAGTAGCAAAAACTGGCAATGCGAATTCTTTACGCTTCATAGCGACAATAATTTTTTTAGTTATATTTTCATGTGTTATCAACATGATTAAATCCGGTTTATCCAATAAAAAAACTTGGGTTACTTCTTCAACTCGTTTATCTATATCATCTTGTAGATGAATAATTTCTTTATGTTTAATCTTTCCTTTTATACCTTGATACGAATTTTGAAAACTTTCCGCAGTAGCAGCATAATTAGCTCGTTGATCATCATAAACTATACTAACATTATTGTGTTTCATAACTTTTTTGACATAATTTGCTAAAAAAGCTCCACTATATGTAGCACTGGGAATGGTTCTAAAATACCATTTGTTTCCTTCTGTTACCGCGTCAGCCGAACAAGTAGGCGAAATAACTGGAATTTTAGCTTTTTTATAAATTTTTCCAGCGGCAATACAAGCGTTACTATCAAGATGTCCGATTACAATAATAGCTTTATTTTGAGCGACAATCTCAGAAGCAACTTGTTTAGCCATGTTTGCATCAGCGTGGTCATCAAAGATAAGCAATTCAATCGGTTTACCATTGACTGTTCCCTTTATGGAATCAATATACATTTGAGCAGTATTGGAAATTTCCTCTAATCCATCCCAAGCTGGTTGTCCATCAATAGTTGAATGCACAAGGGCAACATAAATTGGCTCTTCTGAGAAAAATAAGCCGGACTTAAAAACAACAGCGGCTGATGCTAAAGCCAAAATAAGAAAAGAAAATATGAATATGCGAATATTGGATTTGAAGTTGATGGTCATCACAGTTTTCCTCGAAAATAGCACTAATAAGGTATATAGTTTTTCAGATAAATAGAGCCAAACCTCAGAGGTTTTGGAAACCTCAGAGGTTTTTCCAAAAATTATTTTGTCTTCACATCTATATAGTTAATTTGAAGCGAAGCAATAATTAGTAATTTAGAATAAATAAACAACAAATTGATAATTAGTAATTTAAGAAATAATACCTTTAATAGGGTTGTGGATAAATGAAAAAAGGTTGCAATGCAGAATGGATGTCATTGTACATCTTATGATTAATTTATCGCAAGATGTATTTTTATACTATAGTGATCCTAGATTTTCAGAAAAATGTTTGGAGCCAAACCTCCGAGGTTTTTTTGTTTTTTGGGCCTCTGAGGTTTCCAAACCTCGGAGGTTTTTCGTATGATGATCCAACTTTGTCTAACATTTATAACAATTAATAATCATTTCAATGGTTTAGTAATTGGCTCCTCCCTCAAAAAATGACTGGCTTCCCAATCATACGGTGATTTGCGACTACCAACGTAGCGATTAATCACAAATTTGCCGTCTTTTTCAGAATCTTGCTTACAAATATTTTGCAGTAAGTTGCTAACATCTAAAAATGTCGTGGACAAAATAACGATATTACCGGCGGTATTTATATCCGGCGTACTGATCACTATTTCCCCGGCAATGCCTTTTTGGGAAGACGCATCTATAGGACTTTTTGATGCTGGAGGAAATACAAAAATGCCATTTGTAGTGATGTCAATATTGCCACCATTACCGCCAACGGCTCTCGCAATGATTTTGCCACCGTCTTGCACAATAAAAGCCGGGTTAAGGGTAATATTACCACCATTGCCATCTTTCGCCCCGACACTCGTGGAGATATTACTATTAATTAAATAAAGGTAACCGGGAGAATTAATGGTAATATTACCACCATCGGCACGAGTTGTTGCAGTCGTGATTGCGCCACCATTTTCTAAATATAGTTTGTCTCCAACATGCAAAATAATATGACCTGCATTACCGGAGCCAATACTACTCGCGGAAATATTGCTACGTTCAGTTACATCACCACCTTCACCGGCAAGTATGGTTAAACCTTCAACATGAATCTTAATATTACCCCCAACTCCACCACCAAAGGTAGAAACCTCCATACGGCCACCTTTTTCGAGGATAAGTTGGCCGGCCTTTAACTCAATTGTACCGCTATTTCCACTATTAACTTTCTCACTTTCCGAGCCAGCAAATACCCCACTGCCCCTCCATTCTATACTCTCTTCGCCAGTGCCGGAAATTGTCAAACTTTCCGAACCACCAGAAATGGTTAAGGTATCATTAACGTTAAGCTTAATAGTGCCACTATCTCCGGGGCCAATTGTGATACTTGAAATATCTCCTCCATCTAGCAATTTTATTTGGTTGGCTTTAATCGTAATATATCCAGCATTGCCGGCTCCCTCTTCTAAGCCTTGGGCATTAGTAAACACACCACTGCGATAATAATGATTATCCGTCCCGGCTGCGGTGAAGGTATCGGTTACCGAAATATTGACAGCACCGACTTTTCCAAACCCGAATGTCGTACTGGTAATTTGGGCACCATCTGACAGACTGAGTTGATGTGCTTGTATTGAAATGTGTTTAGCATCACCCGCTTCGGCATCTTCAGCGCGTGCGCCGGCACTTATAAAACTGCCATACCCATCCGCATCTAGCCCCGAAAGTGTTAAAGCATCAGTTACTTTTAGGTGTATCGCCCCACCATCGCCAGCCCCATAAGTATCCGTTCTTATCTCAGACGCTTGTATATTAAAATTGTCCGTCTGAATATCTACCACTCCACCATCTTCAATGCCTTCAGTTTGGGCTTTTATGTGACTATTAACTAATTCAAAACGTCCACCCCGAATATAAATATCACCACCCCCTTCACCATTGGTGGTTATATTGGTGTGGTTAGCCGTGATAAGTCCACCAGAAGTCGCGGCACTTAATTCCAATCCCTCTTCAGTTGGGATAATTTTGCCTCGTGTTGCGACGCTTGCCAGATTTAGGCGCCCAAATTCCGCCATCAATTCTGAATCAGCATCACTACCTAAACGTAATTCGCCCCCAATCAGTGATAATGTTTGCCTTTTTGGTACCAACAAATTACCATTAACCGTAATAGGAGCCGGCGTATCCGTCAAAAAACCAAATGCCTCAATCGGAGCAATAGTTAATAAACTATTATTAGGCTGACGCGCATTAAATTGTCCCCCATCTCGCAAATACAACGTATCGGCAGTGCTGGCATGAAAACTCCCTTGCACATCCAATCGCGCATTAGGGCCAAACATTAGCCCATTGGGATTAAGGAAATACATATTGGCCGGAATTGTCGAGCGGATTAACCCGTCAATATTTGAGGGATTACCGCCGGTGACCCGATTGATAACGTTGTTGATGCTATTGGGGCCAGAAAATGTGGCACTTTCAAAGCGACTCAAATTAAAGTCTTTGAAACTGTGAAACAAATTGCTGCCAAGTTGCCTACCTAAATCGGCCCCGATGAGATAATCCGGGCCGGGTAAGGCACCGCTATGTCCCAAAGTGCCATCTAACACCACCTCAGTATGGCCGGGAGCATTTATAACCAATAAACCAATTACAATTAAAATGGGTAATAAAAATTTTCGCATAATTTCATACTCTATTAATAATGAAGCTAGAATATTTCGTAGGGTGGGCAGTTTTTTTTTGCCCACCTTAAATACTCACTGCCATTAAGTTAAGCATTGGAGTCCAAACCTTTAGATTTGGAAGTATTTGATATTTAAGCTGAATAATCCAAAGTCTTACGGTTTGGATTCCAATAAAATTTCTTAACTTAATGGCATTTACCTTAAATACTATCATATTCCACCGATTTCATCGGTGGCTATTCATATTTAACCCCTTCGGGGTTGGATCATCTTTGAAAATTTCTAACCCGAAGGGGTAAAACATAAATAGCCTTATGTGAAACTTATGGAAAAGTTAATGAATTCTCTCTCTATTTTAGGTACTAGCTCTGATGCCGGTAAAACCACCATCGTCATGGCTTTATGTCGCATTTTTGCGGAGCGGGGTTTTTCTGTTGCCCCCTTTAAGGCTCAAAATGTTTCTAATAATTCTGCGGTTTCAGATGATGGTTGTGAAATTTCCCGCGCCCAATTTTTTCAGGCAGAAGCTGCCGGTATTTCAACAAGCTATCATTTAAACCCGGTACTACTAAAGTCTCATGGCAATGGTTCAGTGCAAGTGGTATTGAATGGAAAAGTTTATAAAACCAATGATGTATATGGCTATTATCGGGAATTGGATACTTTGAAAAGTCACGTAAGAACGGCTTTTCAATACCTTGCAACTCAGTATGATTTTGTTATTGCTGAAGGAGCCGGCTCGCCGGTGGAATTAAACCTATTGCACAAAGACCTTTCAAATAGCTTTATTGCCAAAGAGTTTAACACTAAAACTTTGTTAGTAGCAGATATTGAACGCGGTGGCGTGTTTGCTTCCATCTACGGCACACTTGCTTTGTTAGAAAAACAATTGCGTGACAATTTTATTGGGGTTATCATCAACAAATTTCGTGGTGATTTGCGGTTTTTTGAAGAAGGACGCAAAATTATTGAAACGCGCTTCAATATTCCGGTGCTTGGGATCGTGCCTTATCAGCCACTTAATATCAATATGGAAGATTCCTACTCGCTACAAAATTACCAGCAACAACTTAGCAATGAAAAATTGTCTCTTGCTGTCATCGCCTATCCAACCATAAGTAATTATGATGATATGGATCCATTTATAGCGGATCCAGAAATTCGGGTAGAAATCATTCAAAGTTATCAACCATTAGCCAGTTTTGATATGGTGCTGCTACCGGGCAGCAAAACTACTATCCAAGATTTACAGTGGATGAAATCCAACGGACTTTTTTCCGAACTTGCCAAATACCAAGGGGTAATTTTCGGTATTTGTGGTGGCTATCAAATGCTATTTACTAGCTTGCAAGATATTGAAAGTATCGAAAATAACGTGCCTATAATTGAAAAGGGCCTTAATTTAATTGAGGATACAATTATTTTTCAGCCTCACAAAATACTGAAACGGGGTAATTATCACGTTTGGGGCCAAACTGTTCAAGGCTATGAAATTCATACCGGGCAAGCACAAAAATATCCGCTTTTTTATGCAAGTGAACAAGTTGCTGGAACCCATTTACATGGTATTTTTGACAATGACCTTTTTCGCACCGCTTGGTTACAAAAAGTCCAACCGCGTTATCAAGGTTATTCCTATTCTGCCTATCGAAAAAAAACCTTACAAACATTTGTAAATCATATCGTAACTCATGTAGACTGTGATGCCATAGTCTCTGCTTTGAAATAAATATCCAGCAGCGCTGGGCAGAAATCTGATTTTTTTCAAAAATCGGATTTCTCAAAGTACTTATTACTACCTAAAAAGGAAAACAAATCGTGCAATTTCTTAAAACAATGAAAATGAAAACCCAGTTAACTTTGGGATTTTCCATAATGGCCGGCATTATCGCACTGATCGTGTTTATCAACATCGCGCAAGTGCGTGAAGCCATAGAACTGTCACATCGCATCAATGATTTACGGACTCCAACTGTCAACCACAGCACGATGATGTTGAACGGGCTCAACCATGCCTTAGCCGCTTTGCGAGGTTGGATGCTGCTAGGACGGGAATCCTTTAAAGAAGAAAGAGCCCAAGTTTGGTCAACAAAACTTGAAGCCCCGCTACGGAAATTGAAAAAACTCTCGGTAAACTGGACTAACCCAGAGAATGTTGAACGGCTCCGGGAAATAGAACAGTTACTCCCTCAATTAAAACAACTTCAACAGGAAATCGAAGACATTGCCCAAACACCAGATAATATCCCCACCCTCAAGATATTCATTGAGCAAGCCGTACCTCAATCCAAGCTCATGTCAAACAACATCACCCGGATGATTGACCTAGAAAAACTAGCAGAAGCCAATCCGGAACGTAAAGCATTACTGGGCATCATGGCCGATGTGAGAGGAACGCTGGGTTTATCACTAGCCGATATCCGCGCCTTTCTGCTGTCTAGAAAACCACAATTTCAAGCCAGTTTTGAAACGTTATGGGCCAAAAATGAAACACGCTTTCATGAACTCCAAACCGAACTACTTACCCCAAAGCAGCTTAAGGCGTTTGAATTATTTTCCGAAGCCCGTAAAACTTTTATGCCTCTGGTTTCACAAATGATGAAAAAGCGCAATAAACCCGACTGGAATCTGGGTAACTATTGGCTGGCAACCAAGGCTGCACCACTGGCTACCCAGTTAATCAGCCTTCTTGAGGAAATGACGATAAACCAGCAACGATTGTTACAACACGATGATGAACAAATTGACCAACTCATTAACCAACTGATCAAACTAGAATGGTTTTTGTTGGGAATAGGCATTTTGCTGGCCGGTGTTTTCGGGTGGTTTATGGCATTTGGTATATTAAGACAAATTGGGGGCGAACCGGCTAAGGTCGCCCAAATCACGGAACAAGTCGCAGCTGGCAATCTGAACCTGCGGCTTGAATCCGGCCACGCAAATGCGACCGGTATTTATGCTTCCGTCAATCAGATAATCCAAAAGTTACAACAAGTGACTGAGGACGGCGTAAAATCGGATTGGCTTAAAACCGGACAAACCGAATTGAATGAGAAAATGCGTGGCGAACAAGAACCCATCGTCTTAACCAACAATGTCCTCTGTTACCTTGCGGATTATCTCAATGCCCAAGCTGGCGTGTTTTTTTTAGCCGAAGGGGATCGCTTGAAACTAGTGAGTAGCTATGCTTATAAACCACGCAATAACAACTATAATGAATTTAAGTTGGGAGAAGGCTTGGTTGGACAAGCGGCTTTGGAGAAAAAAAGCATTCTGTTTAGCCAAATTCCAAAAGAACATCTAAACTTGTCTATCAACTCGGGCATGGGTGAATCTCCACCGCATGATATTTTTGTATTGCCCCTTATTTATGAAAATCAAGTCTTAGGGGTTTTGGAATTAGCCACTTCACGTCATTTTACCGCCACCGACATAGAATTACTTGATCTGGTAGCCGACAATATCGCCATTAGTCTAAATTCTGCCCAGTCTCGTTTGCGCGTGCAAGCACTACTTCTCGAATCTCAGCAACTCACAGTCACCCTGCAAACCCAACAACAGGAGGTTGTTGAGAGAGAAGAACGTATACGCGCTATTGTCGATACCGTCATTGATGCGATCATCACCATTAATGAACCGGGAATTATCGAATCCTTTAACAAAGCCGCCGAGAAAATATTTGGCTATCAAGCTGCCGAAGTCATGGGGAAAAATGTCAAAATTCTGATGCCAGAACCCTACCACGGTGAACACGATCAGTACCTCCATAACTATTTAACCACTGGCATCGCCAAAATTATTGGCAAGCCGCGTGAGGTGATGGGGCAACGTAAAGACGGTTCCATTTTCCCGATAGATTTAGCGATTGATGAAATGATGGTAGGCGACAAACGTTTGTTTACCGGCATTATCCGCGATATTACCGAACGCAAAAAGGCCGAAGAATATTTGCAACAACAGCAAGAAGAACTCCGAACTGCTAATGAAGAATTACAAGCACAACAAGAAGAACTTGCCAGCAACAATGAAGAACTGCAATCGCAACAGGAAGAACTCCGTATAGCTAATACCGAGCTTGTA
>Ga0233404_10000268_pt1 | contig 14154 bp, 9 predicted proteins | sample Na_oxic_2_MG_FD_179861 | JGI IMG/M metagenome (GOLD analysis project Ga0233404, IMG submission 179861) | Seawater microbial communities from Saanich Inlet, British Columbia, Canada - Na_oxic_2_MG | ecosystem: Environmental > Aquatic > Marine > Inlet | place: Canada: British Columbia | collected...
GGGCGAACCTGCGTGTTCGCCCTAAAATTAATGTAAGTATACGTGCGTTATGTGCCAATTTAACGCGCATTTAAATTTTAAATGGAGGTGATTAATGTTTAGAAATTGGCGTTGGTTATTGTTGGTGGGCTTGGTTAGTTTTGGTGGGCTTGGTTGTGAACTGGATATTAAAATTGATCCTAATGCTAATCAACTTGTTCATAAAATTAACCCTGAAACCATTAAGTTAATTTTTGATCGGGTTGAGGAAATCTGGGCTAAAATTAAAAAGGATATTGATGAACTGTCTGAAAGGAATATTACTCGACTTGAAAAATTGGCTCAACGTCTTCGAGAAAATACTAAACGAGATATTTTGGAGATTGAAGCACAGTTGAATAAAGACATTAATATTCTTGTTGATAGAATTGATGAGAAATATCGTTCGGCGGCACGGGAACTTTTCCAACAAATTAACCAAGCGCGGGCTGAGGCTTTGGCTGATGTACGTTATTCTATTGGTTTCATTGATGAAAAGTTGGAAGCTAGGATTACCCAAATGTCTTTGACATTGATGGAAATGGTAACTAGACTGGATGAGACTGCTGATAAGTTTAGGCCAGAGAAAGTGCGTAGTGAGATTATTGAGCCTACGTTTGCTGAATTGGATAAGCTAACTGATAAAATTATGGAACGTATTGACCAATTAGTTGATAAGATTGGTTGTAAAATTAGTGGTACTGTGATTAGTGCGGAAGAATCCTTACAGCGTGTAGTTCAGCAAATGCCATTTAGTAAAGCCAACCAGCAACCTTGTCAGTCTTGTAAAAAAAGTTTATTGTCATCTCCTGATGAACAAGAATGTTCTTGTTGTAGAAAAGTAAGTTTGTTGGATAAAAACAACAAGCATCTTACTGAGACGGATATAAGGTTGTTTCGTCATAATGTGTGTGTGTTGAAAAGTGAGTTAGACAGTAAGTTATATGATAACACACTTGAAATTCAAGAGGCAGTAGATACTTATGCTACTGTTCAACAATGGGCAATGGATGTATATTGCAAAAGCGATCTTTCTATGGCTACGGCAATTCAGGAGATTATGAAGAAAGAGGCAGCACAAGCGTATGACAATTATTCGTTTTGGTCTAAAATTGATAAGGAGAACTAACTAATGTGGCGAGTTTTAGTGTTTTTATTGGTATTATCACAAGGTGCTTTTGCAAAACCGGCGGTTGAAGTTCTTAAAGCCGAATTTGAAAAAGCATTGAATGAAGTTAAGTCTTTGCAGGCTGAGATTCGGAAGAAGCAAGCGAAGTTAGATGCTAGTTTGCGAAAAGTGGAAAAGTTGATGGAGGCAGTTAGTGTCTCTGAAGATGGAAAAGGGGCTAAAGTTTCTTCTCTACACATTGAAGGTAAACAACGGTTTGTTGGTTACAAAGAGCTTATTACTTTTCCAACAACTGGGCCTGGAGGCAACGCAATCGGAGCTTATGGTTCAGACGAAAACAGCTTTGATGATGGATTAAGAATTGACTCTAATCATAATTTAGCGTTAGTTATTGACGAACAAAGTAGTGGTACTGGTGATTTTGTTGTTTCTAAAGATTCTCCGACTGGAGTTCTTTTCACTGTTAAAAATAATGGTAATGTTGGGATTGGTACTACGAACCCTAGGGCTAAATTGGATGTATCTGGTGGCTCTAATTTCAAAGGAGGTAGACACTATTTTCAAGATGAAGAAAATAAAGAACTTGTTCGTGTCGGTGCTGCTTGGGGCATTCCCGGTATTTACTCTGTACATGGAGATATCGTTTTAGGTGTAGAAACCAATCAAAAAGCCTTTATTGGGAAATATGGAAATTTTATGACAGTTTACGGAGATGGCAATGTTGATGTAACAGGCGATGTGAAAGCAAAAAAGATAACGGAGACTTCTGACGAACGCCTAAAACAAAACATCCAACCCCTCGTCAGTTCTCTAGCCAAACTTGCCCAACTACGTGGCGTAAGTTTCAAATGGAAAGACGAACCGCAAGATAACCAAATAGGTTTAGTCGCCCAAGAAGTCGAAAAAATACTACCCGAAATAGTATCCACCGACTCCAAAGGCTATAAATCCATAGCTTATGGTAAACTAACCGCCGTCCTCCTCGAAGCCATCAAAGAACAGCAACAACAAATTGAAGAGTTAAAAGGCATGATTAAGCCTTAATTTTTTGTCATAATCAGTAAATAAGGTGGATAAGGCATAAGCCATCATCCACCTTTTTCTCGTCTCGTTCCCAAACTTTGTTGCAGAATGTCTTCCTTTTAGCTAAATTTCAACTATTTCTAATCCCATCCCCTGTGCAGCTTGAATTTGTCGATGATCCGATGAGACAAACAAATCGGAGGCATAACAAAGGGCGCATCCTAAATGAATGGCATCCATAGCTCGTAACCTGTACTTTTCAAGACAATGTGTCGTTTGCATCATCACTTCAGGGGTAATATTACAAATAGTCACGTTTTCCAAGTCAGTTAAAAACTTTGCTTTGGTTTGCTCATATTCTTCAGCTGATAGAGTTCTTTCACGCATTAATCGACAAAGCGTAGAAATCACCTCCGGTGGGCCAATGATGCTCATCGCCAATTCATCGGCTTGCTGGCAAATTTCAATGGCCCTCTGACTTCCCGATTCATTGACATACCGTTTGACAAATGCGGATGTATCAAAAAAGACTTTTTTCATCGTGTTTGCTCGGTTCCAAGCCGGTCTTTTAGAATCTCTTGTGTTAAAGAGAGTCCCGATATAGTTAGTCTGGGAACTTCTCTTTTCCATGATGGTGTAGCTTTGGATACTGGTACAATATCAGCAATTGGTTTACCTTCCCGGTAAACACGAACCACATCTCCATTTTCGACAGCATCAAATAAGGATTTGGTTTGTTGACGTAATTCAGTGAAAGTGGTTTCAAGCATTTTGAAAACTCCATGAGTATAAAATCAGCTTCGGATTTTACACGATAATGCACATTTTTTCACCACAAAGTTCCATAGGTTTCACCTATGGCTATTTACGTTTCACACCTTCGGTGTTATGAATTTGCGAAGATGAGGAAACCCCGAAGGGTTTAAATGTGAATAGCCACCGATGAAATCGGTGGAATATAAAATCGGTGGAATATAAATAGGGCTCCAGATTATTTCTTGTTCCCAAACGCCGTGAAGGAATGCCTGCTTTGATGCTCTGCACCGTACAATCCTAATTTTCCATAAGGTATGCAACATCAAGTATATACAAACAATGAATAAACCGGAAATCTTTCAACCGGAAATCGAAATTTAAAAAAATCTATTAATTGACAATACCTTCGCCAATTAATATAATTTTTATGAGGTTATTATCTTGCCAATGATGTCAAGCCGCAAAGGATTTTTTGCCAAATGCGAGAGAGACGCATGAGTCCTTATTATCCATTAAAAATAGGCTCTGGTTTTTGCACAGCGGATTTTAATTAATAACTTATTGATTTTAATACTAAAATATAAATTCATATTTTTAAGTGTTTGAACACACACATTTTATATAATTTATTTAAAAACAATATGTTATATAATTGGCGAAGGTATTGAATTGATTAATTACTTTCATTAAAACTATCCGCTCCGTCTCGTGAAACAAACTTGACAGAAATTTTGAAGGAGCTCTGAAAACTCCGGAGAACTTTTCGGCACCCAATGTTTTCAATGACTTACATAAATATTCTCAACTAAAAATCAATGACTTATAGACTTCTCCGGAGTTTTCAAAGGAGCTACAATTGCCTTTCGCAAGTCGAATGGTTTACTTAATTAATTGGCTCTGATAGTTATTTATTAATTAGGTTAGAAACCTAAACTAGGTAGGGTATTATGCCACGATGTAGTTTAAACTTAAGGGTTTGCGGAAATTTACCAGACAAAGAGTAGGTTTATTTTATGGTCCCAACCGCCAAACCCCGTTCCGGGATTGTAGGGGCGAACCTGCGTGTTCGCCCTAAAATTAATGTAAGTATACGTGCGTTATGTGCCAATTTAACGCGCATTTAAATTTTAAATGGAGGTGATTAATGTTTAGAAATTGGCGTTGGTTATTGTTGGTGTTGTTGGTTAGTTTTGGTGGGCTTGGTTGTGAACTTAAAATTGATCCTAATGCTAATCAACTTGTTCATAAAATTAACCCTGAAACCATTAAGTTAATTTTTGACAGGGTTGAGGAAATCCAGGCTAAAATTAAAAAGGATATTGATGAACTGTCTGAAAGGAATATTACTCTACTTGAAAAATTGGCTCAACGTCTTCGAGAAAATGCTAAACGAGATATTTTGGAGATTGAGGCACAGTTGAATAAAGACATTAATACTCTTGTTGATAGAATTGATGAGAAATATCGTTCGGCGGCACGGGAACTTTTCCAAAAAATTAACCAAGCGCGGGCTGAGGCTTTGGCTGATGTACGTTATTCTATTGGTTTCATTGATGAAAAGTTGGAAGCTAGGATTACCCAAATGTCAAAGACATTGATGGAAATGGTAACTAGACTGGATAAGACTGCTGATAAGTTTAGGCCAGAGAAATTGCGTAGTGAGATTATTGAGCCTACGTTTGCTGAGTTGGATAAGCTAACTGATAAAATTATGGAACGTATTGACCAATTAGTTGATAAGATTGGTTGTAAAGTTGGTGGAACTGTGAGTAGTATAGAGGAATCTTTACGAGAGTTACTTCAGGAAACGATTATTAACCAACCTTGTCAGTCTTGTATAGCAATCGCAAATCAGAACCCTGAAAAAGTTGATATATCCCTTAATATGTTAGCGGGAATGGTTGTTGGCAAAAAACCGCCTAAGAAGTCATCTCCTGATGAACATGAGTGTTCTTGTTGCCAAAGTACGAGGCTATTGGATAAAAACAAGAAAACTCTGAAAAAAACAACAGATATAAAGTTGTTTCGTTATCATGTGTGTATGTTAACAAGCGAATTGGATATGCAAGATAAAGTTTCAGATATTGTCGATACTTATGCTGTTATTCAAAGTTGGGCAATGGAAGTGTATTGCAAAAGTGACCTTTCTAGGGTTACACCAGAAGAACTGGCAATACAAAAAATTATGAGAGAAGAGGCAGCACAAGCGTATGACAATTATTCGTTTTGGTCTAAATTTGTTAAGGAGAACTAACTGATGTGGCGAGTTTTAGTGTTATTGGTATTATCACAAAGTGCTTTTGCACAACCGGCAGTTGAAAGTCTTAAAGCCGAATTTGAAAAAGCATTGAATGAAGTTAAATCTTTGCAGGCTGATATTCGGAATAAGCAAGCGGAGATTCAACAGAAACAAGCGGATTTGGAAACTACCATACAAACGGTGGAAGAATTGAAGTTGCGTTTGGATGATGTTGAAGCTTTTGATAAGAAAGTTAAGAAGTTGACGGATGCGGTTAGTGTTTCAGAGCATGGGAATGTTGGGATTGGTACAACGAATCCTGAAGTGGGGTTGGAAATAAAAACTGTAGATACAGACCATGCAAGATTAATGTTAAGAGCAGATGGAGATTCCCACAAAGAAGCAAACCTCCACTTCATAACAAAAAGTGATTCCGTTGGATGGCAGATTTTTATGGATGATAGTAGTTTGGATAATCTTGGAGATGGTGATAGATTAGGTTTTTGGCATCATAATGCTGATACTTCAATGGTTCTGGATGGAAGTACTGGCAATGTTGGCATTGGTACAATAGACCCAAAAGCTAAATTACATGTAAATGATAGTATTTATGCTAGTCATGTAAATGGTGGTTTTGTTTCATTAAATTCGCAAAGTGGTAGCATAGAATTAGCTAGTGGAGATGATGAGTATTCCTTTATTGATTTTAGGGGAAAAAACCATTTGGGAACAGATTATAAAGGAAGAATAATTTTTGATGATAAGAAATTTTCAATCGAAGGTGGTGACGTTAAAATAGGTGGTAACGTATATGCTTTTTCTCACTTAGAAAATTCGGATGAACGCCTAAAACAAAACATCCAACCCCTCGTCAGTTCTCTAGCCAAACTTGCCCAACTACGTGGAGTAAGTTTCAAATGGAAAGACGAACCGCAAGATAACCAAATAGGTTTAGTCGCCCAAGAAGTCGAAAAAATACTACCCGAAATAGTATCCACCGACTCCGAAGGCTACAAATCCATAGCTTATGGTAAACTAACCGCCGTTCTCCTCGAAGCCATCAAAGAACAGCAACAACAAATTGAAGAGTTAAAAGGCATGATTAAGCCTTAATTTTTTGTCATAATCAGCAAGCGTAGGGTGCGTCCCACGCACATTCTTGATGTCGCTGTCGATTAATGGTTCGTGCGCGGTGAGATGGGTAGGACGGACCCTACGTTTGCTAAATACCCTCATATAATTTGTGGATTCACTATCTACTAAATATTTTGTGTCTAGCAGCCTGTCGGATTAATCGCTAACTCATTGATTATTAGTTAAAGCAATTGTTAAAAACAATAACTTAGCTGTATTCTCCGACAGGCTGCTAGCTATTTTTTTTAGGTTTTCTCCAACATACATATTATGGTAAAAAGAAAGAAAAGAACACGAGAACATATTATTGTTGACATCAGTGTCAACTATGTTGAATATTTTATCGTGACAAAAGGTTTCTCGGTTGAACGTGTAGAAAAAGATTATGGATATGATTTAGTCCTGTTTACTTATGATGACAACGGAGAAATTGAAAATGGGCAAATTTACCTGCAATTAAAAGCGACTGATAACATAAAAAAAACAGATAATCAAACGATTGCCTTTTCAGTTTCAACGAGAGATTTAAAATTATGGCTTGAAGAACCAATGCCCGTCATTCTTATCTTATATGATGCTCTCCAAAAAACGGCGTATTGGTTATACATACAAGCTTACTTTGAAAAGCATAAAATCAACATAAACAAAAAATATATTACTGTCTATTTTGATATGAAAAATACTCTGAATGAAGAAACAATGAACCAATTCAGAAAATATAAACGCAATATTCTCCGCTAAGTAAAAAATATGGAGATTCGGCACGATGTCTAATAAATTAACTTTTTCCAAGTTAAAAAGGCTACTCATTAACTTGGGATTTAGTGAAATCACTATTCGCAAGGGTAGCCATATTGTTTTCAAGAATCCCTCTCATGATTCAATTATTGTGTTACCCCCTTTTTCGCCACAACGCTTTGTTGGTTCAAGACATATTGCGGCAATCAGAAGAATTATCGTAGAAAACAATATATTGGATAACAATAAGTTTAATCAACTGATTAGTGTTTAACGAACGTAGCAAGCGTCGCTCGCGTACCAGAAATTAAAAATGGAACAATTAGCAAGCGTAGGGTGGGTAGAGGAACGAAACCCACCTTTTTTTTTATAATGGTGGGTTGCAGCGAAGCTCCTACCCACCCTACACTTGCTTGGAATCCAAACCTTCAGATTTGGCCTTTGGAATCCAAACCTTCAGATTTGGCCTTTGGAATCCAAACCTTCAGATTTGGCCCTTGGAGTCCAAACCTTCAGATTTGGCCCTTGGAGTCCAAACCTTCAGATTTGGCCATTGGAGTCCAAACCTTCAGATTTGGCCCTTGGAGTCCAAACCTTCAGATTTGGCCATTGGAGTCCAAACCTTCAGATTTGGCCATTGGAGTCCAAACCTTCAGATTTGGATTATTTAGCTCAAATATCAAACACTTCCAAATCTAAAGGTTTGGATTCCAAGGCTTAACTTCCAAATCTAAAGGTTTGGATTCCAAACCAAATCTGAAGGTTTGGACTCCATGCCAAATCTGAAGGTTTGGACTCCATGCCAAATCTGAAGGTTTGGACTCCATGCCAAATCTGAAGGTTTGGACTCCATGCCAAATCTGAAGGTTTGGACTCCATGCCAAATCTAAAGGTTTGGACTCCAATTGCCAAATCTGAAGGTTTGGACTCCATGCCAAATCTAAAGGTTTGGATTCCAAGCCAAATCTAAAGGTTTGGATTCCAAGGCTTAACTTCCAAATCTAAAGGTTTGGATTCCAAGGCGTTACGATATGGCAGTGCGCCGTCGCAAAGGAACGAGAAAAATCCTTTCTAAAATACAATCCTTGTAGTTATTGTTGGAAATAAGATAATAATGAAAACACAAATTGAGCAAATTAAAGTTAAGAATTTTAGGCTATATAAGAATTTACATGTTACCGATTTACAGCGATTAAATGTTTTTTTAGGCGCGAACGGTTCAGGTAAAACGACTCTTTTTAAGGTGTTCAGTTTTCTGTCCACTTGCTTAAAAGAAAATGTCACGGTTGCGGTTAATCGTGAGGGGGGATTTAAGGAAGTTATCACTCGTAACAGTAACCCGGAGAAAGATTTCATTGAATTTGAAATTAAGTTTCGTAATTTTGAGCAAGGTGAAAAAAGTCCTTTAGCAACTTACCATTTAAAAATTGGTTTTAATCGGGGTAAAGTCTTTATCGAAAAGGAAGTTTTAAAATATCGGCGGGGACGCAGTGGCAAACCGTGGCATTTTTTAGATTACTCAAGAGGTATGGGTTCGGCCATAAAAAATGAACAAGATTATGATCAGGAGGCATGGAAAGCTAAGGAAGAACGTGAAGAGCAATCTTTAGGTGCCGAAGATGTTTTGGCGTTAAAAGGCTTGGGACAATTTGAGCGTTACAAAACCATTAAAAGTTTTCGTACTTTGTTAGAACAATGGTTGGTTTCTAATTTGCAGAATGAAGAAATGCGTAAAATCAATGAGGTAGGGGCAGATCAGCAACTTTCCTTATCGGGTAATAATCTGGCACAAGTCGCCGGTTTTCTTCATGAATATCATCCCAAGATTTTTAAAACCATTCTAACCAAAATGAAACAACGAGTCCCCGGCATTGACAACGTGGATACTGTCATCAATGAAGCCGGGCAAATTTTACTCAAATTTGGGGATCGTAGTTTTACCGATCCGTTTATTTCCAAATACACTTCTGATGGCACCATTAAAATGTTCGCCTATTTAGTGTTATTGCATGATCCCAACCCGCGTCCATTGCTCTGTATTGAAGAACCTGAAAATTACCTTTATCCAACTTTATTAAGAGAGCTGGCAGCAGAACTCAGAGAATATGCAATACGTGGTGGACAAGTCTTTGTTTCTACTCATTCTCCTGATTTTGTGGATGCTCTGAAAATAGAAGAACTCTTTTTAGTGAAAAAAGAACCAAGTAGCAGTCGCATATTTCCGGCGAAAAAATACGATGAGCAAACTTTAGAACTCTATGAAAATGGTTGTGAATTAGGCTGGTTATGGCAACATGATTATTTTAAAGGGATTAATCCATGATAATTTTTTTAGTTGAAGATTATTCAATGCGAAAATTTTTGGAAGGCATTCTACCTCGTTTAGGTTTTGAGGAACATCTATTTGAAATTAAGCATCATCGTGGCAAAGAAGATTTAATCAGTCACTTGAATCAAATTATCCCAACCCTATCTAAACGCGCTCAACAAATTATTGTCATCATTGATCGAGATAAACAAGATTGTGTCGCATTGAAAAATAATATCAAAGAAAAAATGGTTTGGTGTTCTTGTGAACACAAAATAAGGATAGCCTGCTATGAATTAGAAGCTTGGTTTCTAGGAGATATGAAAGCTATCGCAAAATGTTCGCATAGATTTAAAGCGAGGTTTTTTCAAGGCAAGAAAAAATTTCGTGATGTTGATAACATCGAAAAACCATCCCGTGTCATTGAAGAAATCGTACCGGATTGGAAAGAGAGATATTCAAGTAAACCTCAATTTGCAAAAGAAATAGCTCATTTTATTTCTTTGGAGAGGCAAAGAATCAGCCAACCGCTCGCATAGTTTTCATGTCCTTTTAGAAACGTTATGTTCTTTGGCTAAAGTGAATAAGTAAGTACCAAAGCCTCAATTTTTCTGGTTTTTTTGTAGCAATGCCAAAGCTCGCAAAATCAATCACTAGTGAAGTGACAACGCCGGCATTAATATGAATGAGTACAACGAATTTTGTTCCTAAACGAATTTTGTTGGTGGCGTTTAGGAACTTTCATGCGTTGTATTTATAGATAGTCTTGACGCTAGTGTGTGTGAATGATAAAATCTTGCCCGTCGTTTTGTTCAATAATCATTTTGACCACTACGACATTCCGCAATTTCCTAAGTAGTCTATTGGTGCCCAAACTTTGGGCGTATATTTTTTTTTCTGGAGGTGTTTTCTTGTGAACAAAGTAAAACGGTGTATAACCGCTTTTATTGGCGTATTCTTTTTATGGTGGGGAGCAGTTTCTTATGCTGAAACATTGTTTGTTGATGATTTTGAAAACGGACTGTCTAAGTGGATTGGAAAAGGTAATACTACACCAACCGCAAAGATTGTGGATGATCCCTTAAATAGTGGACACAGTAAAGTAGTAACTTTTACTCGGAAAATTATCGAAGGGGATATTTACACCAAAGCAATCATCAGTAACCGTGCGGTCAATAAACCTTATATTTTGGAGTTTGACTATTTGGGGATACCGGTTCGTAGAAATAGAGAAGGCAATGGTGGCTATATCGGCTATAGCAGAAATACAAATCCAGGCCCCGGCCCTTCAAACCATCGGTGGATAGGAGGAACAAATGCTAATTACTCCATCTACAGAGGTGACCAGTATGAGCAGCTCAAAGATAATGGGCGTTGGAATCATTATAAGGTTGATTTGTCGGCTACCGATTTCCCCGATTTTGTATTGATGTTGGAGGATTATTTATATGCTCGTGGAGTTGCTGGAGATGCGTACTTTGATAATATTTTATTGACGGATGCAAGAGGGCCTTCCGATTTCGATTTGACCGTTAATAAGGCTGGAGATGGTGATGGTCAAGTAAACAGTACTCCGGCCGGAATAAATTGTGGGGCCGATTGCGAGGAAACTTACAGTACTGGCACAGTGGTAACTTTAAGGGCAACTCCGGATGCTAATTCAATTTTTCTTGGTTGGGGAAATGCTTGTCGTGGTACCAATCCCTCAACTACAGTTACTATGGATGCGGCTAAAACTTGCACGGCAACCTTCAATAAACAATTTGACCTAACCGTCAATAAAGCCGGAAATGGTAATGGTCAAGTAAACAGTATTCCGGCGGGAATAAATTGTGGGGCCGATTGCGAGGAAACCTACAAAGACGGTACAAGGGTGACTTTAAGGGCAATTCCTGATTCCAATTCAACTTTTATGGGTTGGGAAAATGCTTGTAGTGGTACTAATTTCTCAACTACTGTAATTATGGATGCGACGAAAACTTGCACGGCAAAATTCACGTCAAAGTTTCCTTTGAATGTTAATAAAACCGGAAATGGTAATGGTCAAATTAATAGTACCCCGCTGGGAATTGATTGTGGCACCGATTGTCGGGAAGTTTATCTTGATGGCACAAAGGTAACTTTAATCGCAACCCCCGATTCCAATTCAACCTTTACTGGTTGGGAAAATAATTGTAGTGGCGACAATCCCTCAACTACAGTAACCATAGATGCGGCGAAAACTTGCACGGCAAAATTCACGTCAAAGTTTCCTTTGACTGTCGATAAAGCCGGAAATGGTGATGGTAAAGTAAATAGTACTCCTACCGGAATCAATTGTGGCACTGATTGTAGGGAAGTTTACTTTGATGGCACAAAGGTAACTTTAACCGCAACCCCCGATTCCGATTCAACCTTTACTGGTTGGGAAAATAATTGTAGTGGCGATAACCCCTCAACTACCGTTACCATAGATGCGGCGAAAACTTGTACTGCCAAATTCACGTCAAAGTTTCCTTTGATTGTCGATAAAACCGGAAATGGTGATGGCAAAATAAATAGTACCCCGCCGGGTATTGATTGTGGCACAGATTGTAATGAAGTTTACACTGACGGTACGAAAGTAACTTTAGTCGCAACCCCGGATTCCAATTCAACCTTTACCGGTTGGGAAAATAATTGTAGTGGCGATAATCCCTCAACTACCGTTACCATAGATGCGGCGAAAACTTGCACTGCCAAATTCACCGCCAAATTCCCTTTGACTGTCGATAAAGCCGGAAATGGTAATGGTAAAGTAAATAGTACTCCTACCGGAATCAATTGTGGCACCGATTGTCGGGAAGTTTATCTTGATGGCACAAAGGTAACTTTAATCGCAACCCCGGATTCCGATTCAACTTTTATGGGTTGGAAAAATGGTTGTAATGGTACGAATTCCTCAACTACCGTAACTATGGATGCGGCGAAAACTTGTACGGCAATCTTCAATAAGAAATTTGGGCTTACCGTCGAGAAAGCCGGAAATGGTGATGGTAAAATAAATAGTACCCCGCCGGGTATTGATTGTGGCACTGATTGTAATGAGGTTTATACCGACGGTACGAAAGTCACTTTAGTCGCAACCCCGGATTCCAATTCAACCTTTACCGGTTGGGAAAATAATTGTAGTGGCGATAATCCCTCAACTACAGTTACCATAGATGCAGCGAAAACTTGCACGGCAAAATTCACCGCCAAATTCCCTTTGACTGTCGATAAAGCCGGAAATGGTGATGGTAAAGTAAATAGTACTCCTACCGGAATCAATTGTGGCACCGATTGTCGGGAAGTTTATCTTGATGGCACAAAGGTAACTTTAGTCGCAACCCCGGATTCCAATTCAACCTTTAGCGGTTGGGAAAATAATTGTAGTGGCGATAACCCCTCAACTACAGTAACCATAGATGCGGCGAAAACTTGCACGGCAATCTTCAATAAGAAATTTGGGCTTACCGTCGAGAAAGCCGGAAATGGGGATGGTAAAATAAATAGTACCCCGCCGGGTATTGATTGTGGCACCGATTGTAATGAAGTTTACACCGACGGTACGAAAGTCACTTTAGTCGCAACCCCTGATTCCAATTCAACCTTTAGCGGTTGGGAAAATGGTTGTAGTGGCGATAATCCCTCAACTACCGTTACCATAGATGCGGCGAAAACTTGCACTGCCAAATTCACCGCCAAATTCCCTTTGACTGTCGAGAAAGCCGGAAATGGTGATGGTAAAATTAATAGTACCCCACCGGGTATTGATTGCGCCGCCGATTGTAATGAGGTTTACCTTGATGGCACAAAGGTAACTTTAGTCGCAACCCCCAATTCCGATTCAACTTTCATCGGTTGGGAAAATGGTTGTAGTGGCACTAATTCCTCAACTACCGTAACTATGGATGCGGCAAAAACTTGTACGGCAACCTTCAATAAGAAATTTGGGCTTACCGTCGAGAAAGCCGGAAATGGGGATGGTAAAATAAATAGTACCCCGCCGGGAATTGATTGTGGCACTGATTGTAATGAAGTTTACACTGATGGTACGAAAGTCACTTTAGTCGCAACTCCGGATTCCAATTCAACCTTTACCGGTTGGGAAAATGGTTGTAGTGGCGATAACCCCTCAACTACCGTTACCATAGATGCGGCGAAAACTTGCACCGCCAAATTCACCGCCAAATTCCCTTTGACTGTCGATAAAGCCGGAAATGGTGATGGTAAAATTAATAGTACCCCACCGGGTATTGATTGCGCCGCCGATTGTAATGAGGTTTACCTTGATGGCACAAAGGTAACTTTAGTCGCAACCCCCAATTCCGATTCAACTTTCATCGGTTGGGAAAATGGTTGTAGTGGCACTAATTCCTCAACTACCGTAACTATGGATGCGGCAAAAACTTGTACGGCAACCTTCAATAAGAAATTTGGGCTTACCGTCGAGAAAGCCGGAAATGGGGATGGTAAAATAAATAGTACCCCGCCGGGAATTGATTGTGGCACTGATTGTAATGAAGTTTACACTGATGGTACGAAAGTCACTTTAGTCGCAACTCCGGATTCCAATTCAACCTTTACCGGTTGGGAAAATGGTTGTAGTGGCGATAACCCCTCAACTACCGTTACCATAGATGCGGCGAAAACTTGCACCGCCAAATTCACCGCCAAATTCCCTTTGACTGTCGAGAAAGCCGGAAATGGTGATGGTAAAATTAATAGTACCCCACCGGGTATTGATTGCTCCGCCGATTGTAATGAGGTTTACCTTGATGGCACAAAGGTAACTTTAGTCGCAACCCC
>Ga0233404_10000269_pt1 | contig 14131 bp, 6 predicted proteins | sample Na_oxic_2_MG_FD_179861 | JGI IMG/M metagenome (GOLD analysis project Ga0233404, IMG submission 179861) | Seawater microbial communities from Saanich Inlet, British Columbia, Canada - Na_oxic_2_MG | ecosystem: Environmental > Aquatic > Marine > Inlet | place: Canada: British Columbia | collected...
CGTACTCAGCTACAATCGGGCGGGTTTACCTATTCCAAATCCATCAATAAGGTTTCTGCGAGTCTCAGTGCTGAAATGGACTCCGAAAATAAAATGCGAAGTAGCTTGTCCGGTTCTTGGGAGAAGTTGCGTTTAAACTACCAAACAGATGATACCAATGACACTGCCAAACTACAATATAACCTTTCCGGCAATCCACGCTCAGATTTAGGGCATTCACTGGTACTAAACCATAAAGTCAGTAAAAGTGGTAATACTATCAATGATTTAAATGAAATAGCATGGCACTATAAGTCACCCGAAAAAGCCCTAGATGGCCGCAATTTATGGCAAACTAATCTCGGCTATGCTCATGGCAGTCACGGCGGTGGTTTTATAGCTTCCCTCACCACCAATATTATTCCTTGGCTTGATATAAGCCTACGTTATCAAGACATTTCCATCGCTTCCAAAGCAACCAGCTTTTCTCTCACGCTTTCCACTAACTTCCGATTACAACCGAAACGAGACCGAGGAAGCCGTCAGATTGAACAACTACGTGGATATGGGGGAATATTTGTGCAACCGTTTTTGGATAAAAATGCTAATGATGAACGTGATGATAACGAAGAAATCTATACTGAACACGCCGGTTTATTGCTAATTTTGAACAACAAACCTATTTCAAAATCCCAGCTACGAATTACCAATCAAGGTGTTTATACCCAAATGGCTCCCGGCACCTACCGCCTCGATCTTGATCCCGCCGGCTATCCAATCGGTGGTGTGCCTCCCAAAGAATCCTACGCCGTGCAAGTAACCGCCGGCGGTTATACGAACGTTATCATACCTTTCAGCGTATCCTATACTATCGCTGGCATCGTACAAGATAAGGAAGGCAATCCAATTGGCGGAATCAAAGTAGAAGCTGTCCCAGTCGAAAAAGGTAGCAAATCATCTGCTATAACCAACGGAGCCGGTATTTTTTTTGTAGATGATGTGCGCCAAGGCGTATATAAAATGCTGTTAGACGGTCAATCAGTCAATACCGATACCATCGAAATCACTCCAGACTCAGAATTGATTGTGGAAGTTAATTTAACCAAGCCTTAACACGAGTAAATTTTCGTCTAACAATGACTCGAAGTACCTTGTTTTTAATTCTTGGACTGTGGCTCAAAATGGCTCAAGCCCAGTTTCTCGAAGAAACTCACTGGTATAAAGTCTAATGCCCATTGCCGTATTGTTTATAATATTTGTCTTGATTAAATCCCTTCGCCAATATCAAAATTTATTGTTTCGGGAATGAGGTACGATTTCCCGAAACCAAAACATAAAATAGGGGACAGACCACATTTATTTTAGAAGCGAACTTGATTTTTAAAAAGAATATACTCTTTGTCTCTTTCAAACACGTCGCTTTTATTGGGAAAGAGAAAAATTAAATGTGGTCTGTCCCCTATTTTACAAAGGTTTGGACTCCAACGTTCTTCCAAATCTGAAGGTTTGGACTCCAACGTTCTTCCAAATCTGAAGGTTTGGACTCCAACGTTCTTCCAAATCTGAAGGTTTGGACTCCAACGTTCTTCCAAATCTGAAGGTTTGGATTCCAACGTTCTTCCAAATCTGAAGGTTTGGACTCCAACGTTCTTCCAAATCTGAAGGTTTGGACTCCAACGTTCTTCCAAATCTGAAGGTTTGGATTCCAACGTTCTTCCAAATCTTCGGCTGTCGGAATTGATAACCATCAGTACCCAATTTTAATTGTGCTTCTATCGCTTCAGTATGCTTTCTACCATAATTAGTTTTAACAACTTAGCCGTATCGAAAACTTTTCAATGAATATTGCGTATCACGTACACCTTCGGTGTAATTAAAGGGGCCAAGCTCGAATTATTTTGCCGACACCAAACATCATAATGTAATTAAAGGACGGTGCTTGGCGAACCAGAAGACTCAAGGGCAACATCCAAATTTTAACGGATTCTTTTTTTAAGGAAATAAATCACTACCTGACAATAAGGTTTATATTTTCCTTCTGTATCTGTATTCTCATATTTTTCAATCTGGCCACGCGGATTTTTTACCTTTGATGTTGGTAAGTTCGATTATAATTTGTTCTTTTATTGCCTTTCTGTTATTAACCAATGCCGGTGTATTTAAATTCAGAATGTCATTTAACTCACAATCAATAACTTTGTTATCGGAATATATTTGACCATTTCCTTTGTACTTTGTTGATTCTTCACAATTTTTTGATTTATCTGCCGGATTAATAGTGATTTTTTGTTCACCTTTACTGGTATCACAATGTTGTAAATGTTTTGGTTTTCCTTCATTTCCCGTACAAGAAGCCAACAGATTTTGATAATTTAATTGTAATTCCGAATGTTTTTTTTGAGGTTGACGATGTTCAATTTTCATTTTTTCGGCATCTGGGCTAATACGCTGCATACAATAACAACAAATATAGCCCGGTTCCTTTACCAAAGAATCACGCAAGTCATCTTTTTCGGGATAATTCTCATAACTAGCATGGCTTTTTTTTCGGTGTGCAGTTAATGAATCCGGTTCGCCAGCCTTTTTAATTTGTTTCATTATCAATATCCATAAAGTCTAAACTGATATTAGCTCGAACAATATCAACATCATTTTCACCTAAGTCTTCAGACAATTTTTCCAACAGAGTTCGTGCTTCCCTTCCTTTTTCTTCATCAATCAACTCGTAAACTTTATCAAACTGTTGTTGTATGTCGTCTGAACGTTGTTTAACTCCCATTAAGTCGTACAAAATAGAATTGTTATCTCTACCAAAAGTATGTGGAGTTATCTTTACGGCTTGAAAATCTTCCAAAATAGTCACATTTTTGTGTGATATATTGCTTAATACCAAATGAGAATGCGTAGTAATAATAAACTGACAATTTGGAAATATTTTCATCAAGTTAGGCACAATCGCTCTTTGCCAACTGGGATGAAGATGTAAATCAATTTCATCAATTAACACCACCCCATCTCCATGCAAAGGATTCTCACTGATTGGATTGGCGACTATTAAGCGGCGGGCTAAATCAGCAACTAATATCAGTAACATTTTTTCGCCAGCCGAAAGTTGATTGATATTTAATAAAGTACCGTCTTTCTCTATACATAAATCCCCATTAGGGTTCTTTTGCCAAGTAACGTGTAAGTTATCGAAAGTATTTTCTTCATCACTTATCACTTTAGATATAGCTTGACGAATAACTTCATATTTTTTATTGGTTCCGACTTCTCTTTTAATATTCTCTTGCCATGCAAACCAAGCAAAGAAACGATTGAAATCAAAAACTCCTTCTTCACAAGCAGATATATAAGCAGCATGGGGATCATTCTCCAATTTTAAATCGGAAAATTCTATGTTGCCAATAGGTGCGTTATTGGTAAGGTAATGTATAAATAAAGGCAAAGATTGTTGATTGTTATATAAATTTTCTAAAATATCATAGAATAAACTAAAGTCTTCTCTACCCTTATTTGTTAATGAAAAAGTTTTTCCATTAATACATGAGGCAATACTTATACTAGAATAAGTATTGAGAAATGGAAAGAGATTAAACATCAAATCATTTGATAATTCTTGCTGAATATCAGAATGATGATTATTAGTTACCCAATTTAAAGCCCTATTAAATAACAAAGCAATACTTGTTAATATCGTAGTTTTCCCACTCCCATTTTTACCAATTAAAACCGTTAAGTTGTCATGGAAATTTAACTCAAAATCATTAAAACCACCGACGTTGTTGAGTTTCAGGTTAGTTAATTTAGTAGTCATTATTAAAAATCGGTATTGTTAATTAGAGATTTTTTCTCGTTGCCACCACTCGGGGAAAACGAAGTAATGAGGATTATATGTAACATACAGCGAATGCGTCAAGTGGATTTGAAGCTACAAAGTTAGTTTTGTTCCGCATTTTTTGCGGAGAATAAGCGGTATAATCTCAGCAAAATTTTATTCCATATTTAAAATATGTCGGGTTACGTCATAGCAAAGTGCTTGATAAGTTAACCAAGGCTATCGCTCTATGAAGCAAGCCCTGCTAACACTTTTTCAAGATACGACACATCCCAGCCAGCTTTAAGAAGGAAATTAAAAGGGCTAGGCTCGAATTATTTATGGGTATCTTCTATGCCAAACATGGCAAAGAAGACGAATGCTAATCCCCATAGCCAAAGTTTGATTGCACAAAAGCGATTACAAATTAAGAATAGCAAAGGTAGGCTGGGTAGAGGAACGAACCCCATCATTTATTTTGTATGGTTAAAGAAAGATATGGGTGTAGCATAGCTCTACCCACCCGACGCTGGCTATCATTTTGATAGAGTGCCTATCAATTAATTTGATAGAAAGTCTATCATTTTGATAGTGTTCAAGACCCAAAAAGCCATCGCATAAACCCTTAATCTTTATATTATACAAGCACTTGAACTCATAAAAAGCTAGTTCGCACAACACTTGATTGCAAAGTAAGTCAAACGATCCGCTGGAAATGGAAAATTGGTCGGAGTATGCATACTTATGGATGGCCATTTTCAAAGATTAGATAATTCATTAGCAGGAATAGGGCAAAGGAGAGCCCCGAAACACGGGTGTATCAGTCGAGGGCAATTCGGTTGCTTATTTAGTTGAACATCGCGTGATTTACCAAGAGTTATTTAACTGCTAATCCCCATAGCAAAAGTTTGATTGCACAAAAGTTATTACAATTTATAACTATTATTTTGATAATTACTCAAAGATGGTCAGGCTCGAATGTCATTAAACCACACAGAGTTTTAATTTATTATTTGGTTAATAAATTTCAACTTTTTTTCCAACAAAGGATATTTACAATGGCACAAATTTTTCGCTTAATTAACACATCATCAGGAGAAAAAATATGAGTAGCAAGTTCCGTAATCGTTGCACACCAGGCCACCAGCATCGTGTTGCCTCCCCCCTAGACCTGCTGCGAGCCTTAAAACGCTCACATTTTTGTTCCAACATTGTGGAACAAAAACCAACCGGCCTCGCTTCTGCGACTGAGACCAAACTTCCACCACAAGCACCGCCATTTCTGTATGGTATACCACCGGAAGGTACGGTCTATGTTCCTAAACAACCCGCCACGCAAAAACTCAAGAAGATCATCGAAGAGAATTACTACGGTACATTTTTTGAAAATGCCATCCGGACAGTGAGCACACAGAATATTCCGGAGTTGAATTGTATCAAGACACTGGACCAGTTCTATTTTTATGTGGACGCGCTGGTAACTTGGATTCCGGAAATACGGGTATGGGATTGGGATGGTGAAGCTTTGCATGAACGGACACCATATTTGCGAATCACCCAGTTTTATTATTATTTCAATCAGCCACAGTTGGAAGCATTACAAAGCCCGATTGAACCGGTAGAAGGCGCAAAACTCTCACCGATTTCACTCTGGTTACGTGACTTTGCTGTCGAATGGGGGGAGTTTCTAGATACGGAAGCTTCGCACAAATACCTAGAAAGTTTCAAGTATGCTCCTGAGTACAATTGGCAGGATTACACAAAATCACCGGAAGAATACGAGTCTTTCAATGCTTTTTTTGCACGCACGTTCAAAGATATTGATGTGCAGCGACCGGTTGCACAGGCTAAGGACGACCGAGTGATTGTGTTTCCGGTCGAGTCAACGTTTGTGGGCCAATGGGCGATCAGTACCCCAGTTGGGGAGCCGTTGCCAGCACCACCTTCGATTGTTGTTAAACATATTGAATGGTCGATTCACGAACTGTTACAAGACTCCGAACACGCAAGTGCTTTTGAAGGCGGGATTTTCTGTCACACCTTTTTGAATACTTATGATTACCACCGACAGCATACGTCGGTAGCGGGCAAAGTGTTGGAAGCCAAGTTCATTCCGGGGCAGGTGTACCTAGAAGTAAATCTGGAAGAGAAGGGGGAAACCGATGTAAACGGGGATGTGGCACGGGCAGTAATCCCGCAACGCTACCTAAATGCTGAGGATCCAACGGGATATCAATTTGTGCAGTGTCGTGGACTGTTGGTACTGGAATCGGCGATTGGTAAAGTGGCGATTTTGCCGATGGGTATGGCTCAAGTTTCGTCGATAGTGTTTGTGACACCCGAGGCAGAAGGGCATAAGCCCATAGTGCTGACACCCGAAGAGAAAAATGGTCGCGATTACCAGCAACAGGTGGATTTGGTAAACAAAAAGATTCACAATGCACTAGTGGGAAAACACTTGAAAAAGGGCGAAATGTTTTCGTACTTCCAGTTCGGTGGTTCTGATTGTGTGATGGTGTTTGAACGTAAGGCGAATGTGGACATAACGGCTGATGTCAATACGCATTATCTAGTTCGCAGTCAGTGCGCGATTTCAAATATCAACCAATAACTCGATGTAAGCTAAACTATATTTTAAAGTGGTTGCGGCAAAATACCTGACCGGTTTTAAAAACCGGTTAGGTATCTTAGACCGACATTCCGCACAAGCTATTCGTAAAAATTGAATTTTATAACCTATTGATTTATTTGGTACACTAAATACTTTTCCATTTCGTTTTGAGCCTTATGCAGAAAATGATGGTGGTAAAATCAAGCAAAATGCTCAAAGTGGGCTAAGATTCTTTTCGTATATCAAATTGTTTTTAAAAGAGTTTAATATTCTTTGATTTAAGAAAGCTTGTGCGGAATGTCGGTTAGATATAGATGTTCAGAAAAATAAATTTGCTAGGAACCAAAGATCGATAAGAAACTTGGTTTCTTTTTTGTGAAGTTAGTTAATTAAAGCAGTTGCCTAACAAAGACTCATACCATGCAAAAATTATATTTATGGTAAGGGCTACTGTTTCGATAAAAACGGATGGACTTATGTTCATATTGAAGGAGAGCCAGAAGAACGTGGTGAACAGTATGGCAATTTGGTAGTAGATAAGTACCAGAAGATATTGGAAAAAACGGCCTCCAACTTAACCCGCGACACTTCCGTTGAACCACCATAGGCAAAATGCCCAATCTTGTCCCCTTTATTAATTGGCACTGGATTATCGGAAGTTACTTTCTTCAAATTATCTTCAAATACTACTGAACCTATGGTATCCAACCCTACGGGAATCATTGCCACGTAACCATAATCTGTAGTATCAATCACAAAGTAGCCACGCCGAAAGTGTTCAAAGACACTGTAACTCTGCATAAATAAAGTCTGAAAAGTCACTGAACCCCCAGTAAGTCGCCAAGACGTGCACTCCTTTTACTGCTTCTTTACAGCGTTGGCTGCTTTTTGCTTTTATTACTTCCTTGGTTAGGAACGTGCTCTTTAAGCCCATCAAGAGTTCAAGCAATATAGGGTATTTCAATAAAAAATGTGGTTCCTTGCCCCAAAGTACTTTCACAACGGATAGTTCCATTTAGTTTATGGGTTACCAAATTAAAAACTATATGTAAACCTAAACCAGTTCCACCACTTTGACGATTGGTGGTAAAAAATGGCTCAAATATATTTTGAACTACATCTTCAGACATACCCGCGCCATTATCAGAATAACGTATTATTAAGCTTTTGCATTCTTCCCCATCTGCCAGCCTAACATTAATATTTATTTGTCCTTCCGGACGGTTTTTAAAACCATGTATCAAAGAATTCATAATTAAATTATTGACAATCTGAGAAAACAAACCGGGGTAACTAAACAACACAATGTCTTCATCACCATCTATAACAACCTGATGCTGAGTCTTTTTCAATTGCGGTTTCAAACTTAACACCACTTCGTGAAGATATTCTTTGAGCGCGAAACGTCGTTGTTGCTCACTAGCTTGATCAGCCGCCACTTGTTTAAAGCTTTGCACTAATTGGGCGGCACGATTCAAATTTCTGAGAATCAAATCGCTGATGTTATTAGCAGAAGCCAAATATTTCTGCAAATCTGAGCGTTTCATCCGTTTATTTTCAAACAAATCCGTCAATTCTTTGGTAATAATCTCCAGTTGTGAGGCACCCGTCACACCTAAACCAACTGGCGTATTGATTTCATGAGCCACCCCGGCTACCAAATTACCTAAAGAAGCCATTTTTTCAGCTTCTACCAATTGGGCTTGGGTCGTTTTGAGATGATCAAGGGCATCAGATAGTTCTTGAGTACGTTCGCTGACTTTTTGTTCTAAGTTATTGTACAATAATGAATTTTCAATAGAAATCGCGATTTGCGAGGATAGCAGGTTGAGCGTTTCCAATCTATTGGCAGTAAACGCCCCCATCGTCAAATTGTTTTCTAAATACAAAATTCCGGTCAATTGCCCTTGATTGAGTAGCGGCGCACATAGCACCGATTTCGGTTGATGTTTAACAATATAGGCATCACGAGTAAAATTGCCCTCTTGGGTGGCATCATTTAAAACCACATATTTTTTCGTGTGAATGACATAATTAATGATATTTGCCGGTAGCTGTTTTTCGATAGCAAGAGACTGTAAAACGGTGACAGCATCGCGATCTATGCGTCCTTCAGCTTCGATAAACCAACTATCGTTTTTAGGCAATAATAACAAACCATTTTGGGCACCCGCATTTTCAATCACAATCTGTATCATTTTTTCAAGCAACCGCCTCAACACCATTTCCCCAGATAGGGTTTGAGCAGCTTTCATGACACTGTTCAAATCTAACCATTGTGAAGCCGTTGAAGTTGAGGCCATTCGTGTTACTGAAATATCGGCATTCGTTGCCATAGCCCCGAACTTTTTAGAGAGCAAAAATTGCGGATATCTTTTCTCTAAATCCGTAACGATTGCCACAGCTCCCCATTGTTGATAGCAATAATGCGCTTCACGAAAATAAGTGTGAGCAATTTTATCCATACCACACCCTAAATAAAATTCAGCAGCTAATTCGTAGGCTAGGGCTTCTTCATGGATGTATTCATTTTCATGGGCACCGGCAATGGCTTTTTCGTATAATTTTGTAGCTTGCCATTCTTGTCCTAACACTCGTGCTTTTTCTGCTTCCACCAAATCATATTTGTGCTGAAAATTCATGGGGGCATGAGTAGCCCAAATTTTCATTCTATCCTGAAATTTAGCTACCTTGGTTAAATATTGCTCATGTTCCGAAGCCGTGGGATAATTTGCCAACAAAGTTAGACAGTAGTAAAAATGCAATTGAGCGGTGATAAACAATGCCGCTTCTTGTTTTTCATGAGGTTCGAGTTGTAACGCAAAGGACAACGCGGTTGGATAGTCTTTAAAGAAATAACTCAGGATAGTTTTTCCTAAGTAAAAGACAACTTGTAAAGCTTTATTATCGCGCATTACATGATTTGAATACCATTGGGCTTCGTCGAACCGTTCACCGGTTAACTGTAGTTTATCTTGAGCCTGAGCGGTAAAATTATGGGCAACTTGCCCGCAAATTTTGACATAATGTAACTGAAAATCCTGTTGAATGCGTTGGAGTAAAGCAAGATACTGTGATATGACTTGATTAACTGAATCTAGTTGTTCACCACTGAAGAGCAAATCAGCGCAATAGTGAGTAATAGCATAACCACAAAATTCTAAATCACCGGTTTCTAAACCTAATTGGATAGAATCACGTAACTGCGGTAAATTAGCCCTGACCGGCTCTTTCCAACATTTCGTATGAGCATAAACGCAGTTAACTATTTTGCATTTGATTTCTTTGGCATCAAATTTTTTAAAGATATCTTGAGCTAATTTACCAAATTGGTATCCGCTCTCAATTTCAAAATTATTAATTTTAATAACTGCAAAACAAACATAGGCAAAAGCTGCCAGTGGTGAATTTCCGCCTTGTAAGCAAAGATTCAACATGGTGAAAATCAATTGAACCCCCAATAATGGATTAACTATAAAAGCTGGGACAAGAATTACTGCTAAAATTCGGATAACAGCAAGCAACTTTGGATCTGTCATCTCTGGAAGTTGATAAAGTGTTTCAATATCAAAACGAGGCGGAGCTTCCAAGATAGGTATATCAAATAACGCCAGTACTTGCAGTCCAGTGTCAATTACACGTTGCGATTGATGTTGAGAGCCATAAGCTAATATCTTTACTTCGTAAATTTTGGCTTTATCCAACAATGTATTAGCCTTTTGTAAAGCTATTTCAGAAAGTTGTTCAGTTTGTTCATAGTAAGTACTTAAATAGGTAACTTCTATGGCTTCTAAATAAAGATTGAAAGTCAAGTCATACTCATTTTCCCAACTCTTTTCGGTTAGGCATTCCCGCCCAATTGTTAAGTACTTGAGCGCAGCCCCATAAGCCATTGCCATCTTCGCTTTTTGCCCGGCTATTAAATTCAGTTTTGCCACTTTAAGTCGCTCGGCTTGATTATTGATCTGCTCAATACTCTGGTTAAATTGTCCCAGAATATCAAATACTTTTTCTGCCAATGCTTTGGCGGGTATATTTTTCAAAAGCAAACTACCGATTTGCAGATGCACAACTCTTTTTTGCTTATCGTCAATTAGGGCATAAGCGGCTTGTTGAACGCGATCATGTCGAAATTGAAAATGGTGAATAAGAAATGGTGAGTTGTGAATGTTCTCACCGCTCATTTCTGGTTCGGATAGGGGCAAGATTAAGCCTTCGGTCAAAACCGGCATTAAATCAGCAAAAGTATCTAGAGCTGATTTTTCAGAAATGACAGACAGGGTATCCAAATCAAAATGATTACCCACACACGCCGCTAAACGTAAAACGTGCTGGGCGGATTCGGGCAATTTTTTTAATTTACCAATCATCAACTGAATGACATTATCAGTGATGTTGAGGGTTTCAATTTGCTCAATATCCCATTGCCAGTGGCTCTTTTGAGCAGGTGTTGGAGGAACAAAATGCAGCAAATCCTCTTCATACAAAGTATGCAGAAATTGATTGATAAAAAATGGATTGCCTCCGGTTTTACGCCTCACTAAATTCGTCAACAAGCCAACCACTCCCAAGTTTTGGGGGCAACCATAAAGGATTGCCCCTACATTCCGATTCGTAGGGGCAATCCCTTGTGGTTGCCCTAAATTCGTAGGGGCAATCCCTTGTGGTTGCCCTAAATTTGTAGGGGCAATCCTTTGTGGTTGCCCTAAATTTGTAGGGGCAATCCCTTGTGGTTGCCCTAAATTTTGATACAAACTCTCGGCAATCAATTGATTAATCTGTTCAAAAGCCAAAGGCTTTAAGGTTATTTGGTTAATAGTGACACTTTCTTTACGAAGCTTATCAAGTGTTGTCATTAAGGGATGAGTTGGATCGACTTCGTTATCCCGATAGGCCCCGATCAAGAATAGGGCGGTATTATCTTGGTCAGTCATGACCAATTCCAATAACTTCAAAGTGGCTGAATCAACCCATTGCAGGTCATCTAAAAAAATCACCAAAGGATGTTCTGGTTGGCAAAACACGCGCATAAAATTTTGAAACACCAGATTGAAGCGATTTTGCGACTCGGTTGGGCCGAGTTGAGGTACTTTTGGTTGTGGGCCAATAATTAATTCAATTTCCAGAAGGACATCAATAATAATTTGGCCGTTAGGCCCTAAAGCGGTTAAGATTCGACTTTTCCATTGGGCTAATTGGGTTTCACTTTCAGTCAGCAATTGTCGGACTAATTCTTTAAAAGCATTGACAATCGCACTATAGGGAATATTGCGTTGGAATTGGTCAAATTTGCCAGTGATGAAATATCCCCGTTTTTGGGCAAGCGATTTATAAATCTCTTTTACCAATACCGATTTGCCAATACCAGAATAGCCCGCAACCAGCATTATTTCTGCGGTTCCATTTGCTACCCGTTCAAAAGCAGTCAATAAAGTTTCTATCTCTGATTCACGCCCATAAAGTTTTTGGGGAATTTGCAGCTTGCCGGAAAGGTCGTTTTGGGCTAGTTCAAAGTCCAAACCTCGGAGGTTTTCCTGACATTTCTCGTCTTGTTGGGCCAGTTCAAAGTCCAAACCTCCGAGGTTTTTAAAACCTCCGAGGTTTTCTTGGAGTCTCTCTAAATCGGCTTTAACACCCCACGCACTTTGATAACGCGCTTCGGCGGTTTTTTCCAACAATTTGAGAATAAGATTAGAAATTACCGGGGGCAAATCCGGGTTGATTTGGCTCGGGGGCGTGGGTTGTTTAGCGATGTGGCAATGAACTAATTCCATCGCATCTTTCGATTCAAAGGGCAGTTTGCCGCTGAATAATTCGTAAAAAGTAACACCCAATGAATAAAAATCGGTGTGATAGTCCAACGCACGATTCATCCGTCCGGTTTGTTCTGGGGACATATAGGCTAAAGTGCCTTCTAACACTTCTGGGTTTTTCAGCGTTAGATGTTGCTTTGACAATTGGGTGGAAATTCCAAAATCAATGATTTTCAACACGCTGGAAGTGGGATTTAAAACAATATTTGCGGGGTTAATATCTTTATGGATAATATTTTGCACATGAATTTTGGCCAAAATTTCGGTGGCTTGAATCGCAAACGTGAGTAATTCATCAAGAGTAAAAGTGCGCTGCTCTTGCCAGATTTTAAGGGACTCGCCCCCAAAATCCTCAAAGCATATTACCAGCGTATTTTGGTGTTTTTCGAGACGATAGGCTTTTACAACGCCATCTAAATCTGCTAGACGGCGCGTGATGTCGTATTCTTGCCGGTAGTGGTTTAATTCTTCCGGCGTGGGATAATCCTCTTTGAGAACTTTGAGGATAACCGGTTGATTATCCTTTTGGCACAAAGCACGATAGACTAATGAGTTAGTGCTTTCGTAAATTTGTTTAGTAATCTGATAGTTAGGAATATTTATCATTTTTTTGCAATTAGTCATTGGTCATTTGAAATGTTCATGTATTTAGGAACTGTAGGGCGAACCCCAAAAAAAAGACTTTGCCCACCCTACATAAAAATCATTAAAATTTATACACAAGTCAAAAGGGTGCATTCCAATTTTTCGGGTAAATAACTACAAGGATTGTATATACAATACCATCGCCAATTGGATATTTGTTTCGTTCATTGCGCGGAGCGGATTTCCCGAAACTATTATATAGGTTTCGGGAAATCGTACCTCATTCCCGAAACAACGAATTTTGATATTGGCGAAGGTATTGTATATAATAAAGGATAAATAACTACCGGGCGCATTCCCAAATTGTTGGGTAACGTTACAATAACGGAAAGCGATTGCTTATGAGAAAGGATTTACCATAAGAACTATAGTTTTTCAAAACATGGAGCCAATCAAACGTAATTTTGGTAAACATCAAAAGGTTTTTGGCCGAAATATTTAAATAAATTCATGTAACCTTGTACACAATGCTTCTGCTGTGAGCCAAAAATCCTTTTTTATAAATCCTTTATTATATACAATCCTTGTAGTTATTGACCCGAAAAATAGGAATGCGCCCAGTCAAAATGTAGGGTGGGCAAGGTCTTTTTTGCCCACCTTAAACTTAAAGGCTTCCCAAAAAAAAGACTTTGCCCGTTATGTTTTTTCCAGTTTCAGAAAAATATCACGCTCTAAAGACCTCAGAGGTTTTGGAAACCTCTGCTGGGCCAAAATATTTATCTGAATATCTATAGTTGTAACAGATTTTGGGTTTTGCGCGATGGTTCGCCCCTACAAACATAGGGGCAAGACCACCACGAATGCCCTAGTGAAATTTTAGTCTTTAGCGAAGGAAATAGCAGCAAGCTGCTTATAGTAATGGAAGCGTTCCGTTGCATTAGCCTGAGCCTGTTGGAGGAACTTCTCAGCATCTTCAGGGGCAGTGCGAGACAGCATACTAAACCGCGTTTCCGTTTTCGTGAAGTCTTTTACCGGAATCTTCGGTTCCTTGGAATCCAATTGTAAAGGATTTTTACCCTGCTCTTTCAAACGCGGATCATAACGGAACAATGACCAATGACCACTATTCACGGCGAGTTCCTGTTGGCGCAGATTAAATGACAAATCTACACCGTGAGCAATGCAAGGACTATAAGCAATAATCAACGATGGGCCATCAAAAGACTCGGCTTCTTGGAAAGCTTTCAGAGTGCGTATATCTTTAGCACCGAATGCCACCTGTGCCACGTAAGCATGACCATAAGTCATAGCAATCATGGCTAAATC
>Ga0233404_10000270_pt1 | contig 14119 bp, 10 predicted proteins | sample Na_oxic_2_MG_FD_179861 | JGI IMG/M metagenome (GOLD analysis project Ga0233404, IMG submission 179861) | Seawater microbial communities from Saanich Inlet, British Columbia, Canada - Na_oxic_2_MG | ecosystem: Environmental > Aquatic > Marine > Inlet | place: Canada: British Columbia | collected...
GCATTAAGTCCACAAGATTGGCCCTTGCCGGCAATATCAGTCGCCAAAGAATGTTTAGGTACTTGGTACAAAGGTATCGAACTTCCAGAAAAACATTGGCCCATCGGTTCAATCTTTAGCGACATTGGTTGTGATAGACACTGTGATTTTTGTCAAACCCCTAATTATCGGCTTGGTTATCGTGCCATGACACCAGAAAGAATTTTACAATGGGCAGCTATCCAAAAAGAAGCCGGGGCCAAAGCAGTAATGCTGTCTTCCGATCAATTTTTGGGGCGCATTGTTAAGAAAGGCGGAAGAGAGGATATTTTGGAAATCATGCAGGGCATTAGAGATATGGAACTCGCGGTGTTTTGGAATAATGGCCTAGAACTGAAAAAAATGACTTTGGGACGCGGAATTAACCGTAAAAGTGGTGCCGATTTAACCCCGGATGAGGAACTCATAGCGGCACTTTACGGTTGGAATGGGAAAACCGGTTGTTTTTATGCCTATACTGCTGCTGAACGTCCACTTGTGGGGCAAGAAAAATATGCTAAGTTGCTTCCGTGGCGAGAACATTGTGAAATTGTCAAAGCTATCGTGCGGGCTGGGGTTGCTAATATTCGTTATGGTCTCATCATTGGGTTTGCGGATGATAGTCATGATAGTCTATTGCGTCTTGAAGAAGCGGTAGCGGAACTTTATGAAGAATTGGTTGCTATTAATCCGGTTCAAAATTTTCAGGTGGCTCCTTTTTCGGTTTCCCCAATCCCCGGTACTCCGTTGTCAAATAATTTGCGTCAAGCCGGCTTACTTCGATTTGATGAGCCAAGTTTGTATGGTAGCATTTGGACGACTTCAGTGGATAGCCATCACCTGAGCTACAAGGAAATTTATGCTTGGCAAAAACGCCTCACGCAAATCGGCAGAAGTCGCTATATGGAAGATGGGCTGGCTATTGCTAATTGAGAAGTTGCCATTAGTAAGTCTATCAATATAACGAGAATTTTTATGAATCCACAAAAAACATCGACAATTGGCTTGGTTGAATTGCCTTCGCTTGGTTTATTCAACATAAAAGGGAAAAACATGCTTTCTAATGAGACTAAAAACAATGCTCTGGTTAGTAAGCAAATATTACTTTCAAATCTTCAAGCGGCTGGGTTTGATGCCCAATTGATTGATTTAAGACAAGGCAATCACCAAGTAGAGTATGGCAAGAGCACTTGGGGAAACACTGAATACAGTAAAGTCTATTTTGGCTGCAAGATTCAAGAAGTTGATCCTTTAGCGTATGAGGCTTGGGGGGTGACAAACAATTTTTCCCAACAGCGTGAAATTGCTTCTTTGACGATCAAGCACTTAGCCAGCAAAGGCCGCCCAGTCGTTGTTGGTGGTTCAGATGCCATTGCTGAACCTCACTCTTATCTTGCCGCCGGTGCAACTGCAGTGGTATTGGATAAATCTGGTGCTGCCAATGCACCACTTATGGATTATATTTTTGGAAAAATCCCTAGGGAGGAACTTTCTGGGGTCATTTTGGCGAATGTGAATCAACAACCGCCGGCCAGAATTAAACGACCTTTGCATCCCCAAGATTGGCCAATACCAAATGAGTTGGTAATTAAACAATGTTTAGGTACACAAGCTAAAAATTTATATCTACCCAAAGAGCGACTCAAAATTGGTTCAATCATAACCGACATTGGTTGTGATCGGCATTGTGATTTTTGTCAAACCCCTAAATATCGGCTTGGCTATCGTGCCATGTCACCGGAAAAGGTTTTACAATGGTTAATGGCTCAAAAAGAAGCTGGAGCTAAGTCTGTGGTCAATTTTTCCGATCAATTTCTTGGCCGTATTCTCAAGAAAGGTGGAAAAGAAGACATTCTTGATATCATGAAAGGCTTTAGAGAACTTGGACTTGCCGTTTTTTGGCCAAATGGACTGGAATTAAAAAAGACGACTTTGGGACGCGGCATCAATCGCAAAAATCATACTGATATTACCCCAGATGAGAAACTGATCGAAGCACTTTGGGGATGGGATGGAAAAACCGGTTGTTATATGGCTTACATTCCGGCGGAACGCCCAGTATTCGGGCAAGAAAACTATGCAAAGTTACTACCTTGGCAAGATCACTGTCAGATTATGAAAGCTATCGCCCGCGCCGGGGTACCAAATATCCGTTATGGTGTTATGATTGGCTTTGAAGACGACAATAATGAGACTTTATTACGACTTGAAGAAGCTGTAGCAGAACTTTATGCAGATATTTTAGCCATTAATCCAGCGGTGAATTTTCAGGTACAATCTCTCGCACTGATTCCGATACCCGGCACACCGCAATGGGATACAGTACGTGATTCTGGACTATTACGCTCTAATGACCCTAGTATTTTTGGTGGCATGGGGACTTCTGCGGTTGATACTCGTTACCTGAGTTATAAACAAATTGCAGATTGGCAAGTACGTTTAGCACAAATTGGTGCATCCTATATACTTTAGACATTAAGTACTGAAGCACAAATAAACCGGTATTTTACCGCAAAGGGCAATCCCTTGTGGTTGCCCCATTTCTGGTTGCTGTTAAAATACCTGAAAATTTATGGTTCAGTACTTATACCGATTTAACTTAATTTCTCAGGAGTGCTCGTGCAAGGTACGCACTCCTGAATTTTGAACATTATTTAAATCGATATAATGTCTTTTAATTAAGATCGGGAGAATATAAATGAGCCAATCAAATACATCGACAATTGGCTTGGTCGAATTACCACAACTTGGGTTAGTTGATTCAACTGGCAAAAATTGGCTGGTTGAGGATCGGCATGGTGCCTTAATCAGTAAGCAAATTCTGTTATCCAATTTGCAAGGATTTGGCTTTAAAACCCAACTGATTAATTTGCGAAAAGGCCATTACCAAGAAGAATATGGCAAAGTAAGTTGGCGCAATACCGAGTTATCTAAAATCTTTATTGGCGGTAAAATAGCGGATATCGATCCGTTAGCGTGTGACGCTTGGGGAATCACGAATAATTTTTCTCAACAACGTGAAATTGCCGGACTCGTCATCAAACATCTTGCGAGTAAAGGGCTGCCGGTTGTCGTGGGCGGTTCGGATGCTATTGCTGCTCCCCATTCTTACTTTGCGGCTGGGGCAAGTGCGATTGTTTTAGATAAAAGTGGGGCTGCTAATGGTTCCGTTTTAGACTACGTGCTGGGCAAAACACCTAGAAATAATTTGTCTGGTGTTATGTTACCTAACGGCAATCAACCACCGTCTAAAATTCGACGACTTTCTCGCATAGAAGATTGGCCACTACCAGAACAATCAGTTGTCAAACAATGTTTGGGTACTGAATATCGCGGTTTGCAACTGCCTGACGAAAATACCCTGATCGGCTCAGTATTTACCGATATTGGCTGTGACCGAAAATGCGATTTTTGTCAAACTCCAAATTATCATGTTGGGTTTCATGCGATGTCACCGGAAAGGACTTTGCAATGGTTTGAAAGTCAGAAACAAGCTGGTGCTCATTTAATTCTAAATGGTTCGGATCAATTTCTTGGTCGTGTTTTAAAAAAAGAAGGTCGTGAAGATGTGCTTGAGATTATGAAGGGTATTAGAGAAATGGAACTCGGCGTGATGTGGTTCAATGGATTGGAGTTAAAAAAAATGACCTGCGGACGTGGTATTAACCGCAAAAGTGGTGATGATTTAACTCCGGATGAGGAACTGATTTCGGCCCTTTTTGATTGGGATGGCAAGACGGGCTGTTATTTTGCTTATCTGCCCGGCGAACGTCCCATGTTAGGACGCGAAAATTATAGTAAGTTGCTCCCGTGGCAAGAGCATTGTGAAATTATGCGAGCGATTGCGCGAACCAGTATTCCTCATATTCGTTATGGGGTTATTATTGGCTTTGAAGATGATAGTGAAGACAGTTTATTGCGTCTTGAAGAAGCACTTTTGGCACTGAATGAAGATCTGATGAGCATAAATCCGGCCTTGAAATTTCAGGTAAATGCCCTATCACTATCTCCCATTCCCGGTACACCACAATCAGATTATGTGCGTAAAACTGGATTATTACACGTTGATGAACCAACTTTATATGGGAGTATCTGGACACCGACGGTTGATACCCGCTACTTGAGCTACGATCAGATTGCGGATTGGCAAATGCGTTTGATGCAAATAGGAGGAGATAAATATATGAACTGTGGTAGAGAACTTTGATTTATGCTGATTGTAACGGATTTTGGGAGGGTACTTATTTCAAAGCATGAGGTATTAATGGTTTGAGTCAATAGTGAACGGAACAGTTTTTGCATTTAATTTATATGCTATTGTTATTTAAGATTTTTTCAAGCTTCAAAGAAATCCGATTTTTTCAAAAAATCGGATTTCTGGCTTCATAAAAAATTTTTCCAGTTCAAAGAAATCCGATTTTTTGAAAAAATCGGATTTCTGGCAGTGTTAAATTTTACAAACAGAAACTGATGCTAAACCCATTACTAATATGCTGTAAATTTTAACCACACAAAAAAGATTGTTTTATCCCGCAAAAAGTGTTCTGTTCACTATTGGGTTTGAGTGTTTTTTAACGAATCATTTTTGCTCAAGCCGTTAAATTTATGGTTTGATTGGGCACTGGTGGTTTATTGGTTTATCATTAAAAGACAATTACCCGGTTAATTGTTAACTGTTAACCATTATTAACATGGCTTCCCCAAAATCCGTTACAATCAGGATTTATGCGTTTATTAATATTTATGGTTTGATTGGGCACTGGTGATTTATTGGTTTATCATTAAAAGACAATTACCCGGTTAATTGTTAACTATTAACTATCAATTTTTCGATGTCTATACATGCAAGTCATTGATTTTTAATAAACTCAGATTTTAGGCGCAAAAATAATATATCTATTTATTTAAATCAGTATTTTACAAAAAACTTGAACAAGTTATAATAAAAAAAGTAATTTTTTTAAGTGCGAAATGTAAGTTATAATGATGGAGCGTTTTTTTTACGTCTATAGATGTTCAGAAAAATAACTTCACAAAAACCTGTCAGGTTTGAAGTCGGAAATTATTTATTTGAAAAACTATATTAGTTTTTTTCATTTAGAGATAAATTATTAAAGGAAAATGTTTGTGCTTAAAAAAGCCCTTATCGTTTCGAGTATTGTTTCAATCTCAGCTTTTTCGTCATCTATTATGGGTGCGGAATCCGGGTATTCAAAGCTGACATGCGGTGCCACTCCTGAAATTGGGTGTTTAGAGGAAAATATTGCTAAATGTGCCAATGGCTGCTTTGAGGCTGAAGTCTTCCCACAACCGGGTGGGGTTCCTCTGGTTATCCATGAAGACGATTTGGAAAAAAAGGTTAACGCAAGTTATCCTGGTTGGTATCGTGGAAGTGCCCCTAATGGTCTAGCTGACAAGGATTCACACCACTACTACTACACCCTGATTGGACCCGGTCTTGCACCTGCCGGAGTTAACGCCGAAAATATTTTTTGTGCGTCATACTATCTGAAACCGGGAAAGACTTACCCATCTCACAACCATCCTTCCCGAGAGTTTTATTTTATTACTGGTGGGGAAGCAAGGTGGTACGCTGGAGGTAAGGAGTTTGATGTCAAAGCTGGCTCGTTTATTATGCATCCGCCTTATACACCGCATGGCATTACTAATACGTCACAAACAGAGTTGTTAAGTGCAATGACTTGTTGGTGGATCGAATCTAGTGATCCCAAAGATGTTTTTAACTATGGTGGTAAAGTGACGAATCCTTGTCTTTCTCAGTCTCCAAATACTACTGTCGGCAACAAAATGCCTTTACCTCAATGTCAATCATCACCCGTCATTGAAGAAAAAGGTGTCACTACTAAGAAAACCAAGGACTGAGCTTATTATTGATGCAAATTGGTAATCTGTACATGAGACATGGTATGAATTACACTGAGTCAGCGTAGGAAAGCGAAGTTTTTAGGGCCAAAGAAATGTGATGTTTGAGATATCGGGTTTCTAAATGGCCCTGATAATTTGGGAAAACAATTAATGAACACATCAAAAACATCAACAATTGGACTGATTGAATTACCAGAATTTGGACTCCTTGATTCAGAAGGTAAAAATTGGCTGGGCCATAAATACAATGAAAGTGTGCTAATTAGTAAACAAGTTTTGCTCTCAAGTCTTCAAGCTGAAGGCTTTGATGCTCAATTAGTTAATCTCACCAAAGGAGATGATGCAGTAGAATATGGCAAATTGAGTTGGGGAGATAGCGAATTTACCAAAGTTTACTTAGGTAAAAAAATTGATGATGTTAATCCTTCAGCTTATAACGCTTGGGGAGTAACCAATAATTTTTCCCAAAATCGTGATATTGCTTGCCTAACGATTAAGCACTTAGCAAGTAAAGGAATACCGGTTGTTGTCGGCGGTTCGGATGCAATTGCAGACTCTCGTTCCTATCTTGCGGCGGGTGCGACTGCGGTGGTTTTAGATAAGTCCGGTACGGCTAATGGTCCTATTATGGACTATGTACTTGGAAAAACGCCCCGAAAAGAACTTGCTGGTGTCATTTTAGCTAATGGTAGTCAACCACCACGACGGGTTCAACGTCCTTTAAGCCCGCAAGATTGGGCATTACCAGATTTATCGGTTGTTAAGCAATGCTTAGGCACAGAATATAAGGGTTTACCACTCCCAGAAAATCCTTGGCCCATCGGTTCAATATTTACTGATATCGGTTGTGATCGTACCTGCGATTTTTGTCAAACGCCTAAATACCGGCTTGGCTATCGTGCCATGTCACCGGAAAGGGTTTTGCAGTGGGCTGAACTTCAAAAAGCAGCCGGTGCTCAAGCAGTGATGTTGTCTTCAGATCAATTTTTAGGGCGCATTGTCAAAAAAGGGGGGAGAGAAAATGTACTTGAGATCATGAAAAATCTTAGGGATTTAGGACTCTCTTTCTTTTGGAATAATGGCATAGAACTCAAGAAGATGACTGTCGGACGTGGTATCAATCGTAAAAGTGGGGAAAATTTGATCCCGGATGAAGAATTAATTTCGGCTCTGTGTGGGTGGGATGGGCACGTTGGTTGTTACTTTGCGTATATCGCCGCCGAACGACCGGTAGTAGGACGAGAAAACTATAGTAAATTATTGCCGTGGCAAGAACATTGTGAGATTATGAAAACGATTGTGCGTGCTGGCATTCCCTATCTCCGCTATGGACTTATTTTAGGGTTTGCCGATGATAGCCACGAGAGTTTATCACGTCTTGAGGAGGCGGTGTGGGAACTGTATGAGGAACTGGTTGCGATTAATCCAGCATTGAAATTTCAGGCGGCACCCTTTTCACTGTCTCCGATCTCTGGTACCCCGCAGTCAGAACAAGTTCGTCAATCTGGCTTGCTTCGCTTTGATGATCCCAATATTTTTGGAAGTATCTGGACGACTTCAGTGGATACTCATTACTTGGGTTACAAAGAAGTTTTTGAATGGCAAAAACGTTTAACACTGGTAGGTAGAAGCCGTTATATGGAAGATGGAATTGTTCTACACGTTGGGCAATAATATTGTCGGAATCAGAATTTACAGAATTTAAGAATTTTCAGAATATAAAAAGTTATTTAAAGTTTTAAGTACTGAAGCATAAGTTTTAGTATTTTTTGGAATCCAAACCTTTAGATTTGGACGTGACCAAATTATCGACAGCCAAATCTGAAGGTTTGGACTCCATAATATCCGATAATAAAGTTTTAAGTACTGAAGCATAAGTTTTAGTATTTTTTGGAATCCAAACCTTTAGATTTGGACGTGACCAAATTACCGACAGCCAAATCTGAAGGTTTGGACTCCATAATATCCGATAATAAAGTTTTAAGTACTGAAGCATAAGTTTTAGTATTTTTTGGAATCCAAACCTTTAGATTTGGACGTGACCAAATTACCGACAGCCAAATCTGAAGGTTTGGACTCCATAATATCCGATAATTTGTGCTTCAGTACTTATCCGGTTAATCCTAAAATTCTGTAAATCCTGATTCAGACATTATGCAATAAAATTCCGGTAGCTATAGAACTTTTATAAATGAAAATTAATACTGAAAAGTGGCTCACTAATATTTCTAAGCATCCTAAAGATGTGGAAAAGGAATATGATAGCATCAGTCATTCTTATGATGCTGAACTTGAAGCAAAAGGGTATTTGGCCCCTCAACATGCTGGCACGGTTATCAAAACTTATGTTCCAAATACAGATAGCATAATACTTGAGGCCGGTTGTGGTACTGGACTTCTTGGCTTAGAATTGGGCAAGCAAAGTTTTTCAAATGTGACTGGTATGGATATTTCCTCAAATTGTTTGAAAGAGGCTGAATCCAAAAACGTTTATGCCAAAACGGTAAAGCACAATTTACTTGAGCCTTTTCCATTTCCAGAAAAAACTTTTGATTGTGTCGTTTGTGTTGGTGTATTCTCCAGATTTGATGAAACGCAAATTAAACAAATTGTCACTGAGTTTGCGCGAGTCACTAAAAACGAAGGGACAATCATCTTCAGTCATCGAGAAGACTTAATCACACCACTATTACAGCAAATGCTTGATGAACTTGAAGTAGTAAGGGTAGAAAAAATGACGGAAATCTTGCCTTATTTTTCCATAGATGAATATTATAAGGATATCAATATTCGCTTTTTTATTTTGCGGAAAGTGTGATAGTTTGTCTGAATCAGAATTTACAGAATTAAAGAATTTTCAAAATTATATTGTGAAAAGTGTTATTCTATCAATACCTTCGCCAATTTGATATTTGTTTCGGGAATGGAGCGAAGCGGATTTCCCGAAACCTATATAAGAGTTTCGGGAAATCGTACCTCATTCCCGAAACAACAAATTTTGATATTGGCGAAGGTATTGTCTATGTAACATGATTAATTGTTCATTCTGTTAATTCTTCAATTCTGTAAATTCTGATTCAGACAATTTAAAAAAGGTAAAAATAATCAATGCCTAAAAAACAATTTAATGCTTATAAAAGCAATGTGACAATCGAACTGGTAGAACCCCTTGAAATACCTACCAATATTACTTATGCAGAAAAACATCAATTGCTGTCGTCTTCAGCACGCCAGATTGATGTTTCTTATAATGGTAACCATGTTTATTCTTGTACCGTTCCCAAAAATGTCTTCAATCCTTATGGCTCTATGGTGCCAAGAAAAGTGGTTGAGTTAATTCTTGACGGTACTATGTCAGTCAAGGGACGTAAGGTAGTTGATTTAGGCTGTGGCTGTGGACTCATCGGGTTAGCAGCGATTCTGATGGATTGTCAGCAGATTCTCTTCAGTGATATCAATCCCAATGTCATGCCTTTGCAAAAACATCCTTTGTTGAGAGAACAAGATAGCGTTAAAGTGCAGGATGTATTGGTGAATGAAGCAGATGAATCTTGGGATTCAATTATCGCTTGTCCACCGTCCCAAGCTTTAGAACGAGCCGCTGCCACTGACAATTATGAATCCGGCATTTTTTTATCCGGTGATTTGATTTCACGGATTATTATTGATGCAGCGCGAGTTTTAAAACCGGGTGGTGAATTTTTTCTCTATGTTCGCCTACCACATCGGAGTTTTATGGATTGTTATCCTTTTATGATGCAACTCAATCAATATTTTGATCTCAGTACTATGAATATGCTTGATTTTGCTACCGGCAAAGATTTTCCTTATGGTGATCCAGATACGAGTGCATTGTTTTTCTCTATTAAAAAAATGCTACGTGTTTCCCAAAGCTGAAGCTTTGGACTCCAGTTATTTGTTTTAACGAGCGAGACGCGAATTTTATGGCCAAAAAATATCAAGCGTACACTTTACAGAATTTGCATAATATTCCTCAAATTCAACAATTACCACAAACGATTCAATTTGAGCTACAAGTTGTGGGTCAAGTGTATCCTTTTCGGACTAATAACTATGTGGTAGAAGAACTGATTAATTGGGACAACGCGCTTGATGATCCTTTTTTTAGGCTCACTTTTCCAATTAAAGAGATACTGATTCCGGCTCATTATGAGCAGATGGCTTCTGTTATCAGAGAAAATGCGAGTGAAACGAAAATTGAGGCCATCGCGAATCAAATTCGTTTACAGTTAAATCCTCATCCGGCTGGACAAATAGAATACAACATACCCCATTTAAAGGGTAATCCACTGAAAGGTATTCAACATAAATACCGGGAAACTGTTTTATTTTTCCCCAGTCAGGGACAAACTTGTCATGCCTATTGTTCTTTTTGTTTTCGTTGGCCTCAATTTGTGGGAAACAGCGATCTAAAACTCGCTTCACACGAAGTAGATGCACTCATCCAATATGTTTCCGGGCACCCTGAAGTATCCGATATTTTATTGACGGGTGGCGATCCTTTGATTATGAAGACTAAGATATTGGCTACTTACATTGACGCGCTTTTAGAGGCTAATCTACCTCATCTGAAAACAATTAGAATTGGCACCAAAGCATTAAGTTATTGGCCCTATCGCTTTACCAGTGATGCTGATGCCGAAGCGTTGTTAACACTTTTTACTAAAGTGGCGCAAAAAAACAAACACCTCGCCTTTATGGCGCATTTTAATCACCCACGCGAACTAAAAACGGATACAGTACGAGAAGCGATTAAACGGATTCGAGAAACCGGTGCCCAAATTAGAACCCAATCACCATTGTTAGCGCATATTAATGATCAACCAGAAATATGGGCCGAAATGTGGAAGGTACAAACGGAATTGGGTTGTATTCCCTATTATATGTTTATCACCCGAGACACCGGAGCGCAACATTACTTTGGTGTGCCTTTAATCAGAGCTTGGGAAATTTTTAAAAATGCCTATCAAAGTGTCACCGGTTTAGCGAGAACCGTGCGGGGGCCAAGCATGTCAACTACGCCCGGTAAAATACAAATTTTAGGGGTGGGACAAATTAAGGGTGAAAAGATTTTTGTGATGCAATTTTTACAAGCGCGAAATCCGCAATGGGTAATGCAACCTTTTTTTGCGAAATATGATGAACAGGCAACTTGGTTAGATGAACTTGAACCTTTTGGTGATGAAAGTTTCTTTTTTGAGAAAGAAATGGACAGTTGCTAACCAGCGTAGAGGAGCTTTGCTGCAACCCACCATTTCTCTAAACATTCTTCTTTAGTTTTCGCAGGTACCATACTAGGTAATGTATTAGGGCATTGGTGGATGCAGTGAAACAATATTTCTAACTTATTAGAGGTTAATCGGCTATGACTTTTGAAGAACTAAACCTGACTCAAAATCCGTTTAAGTTGATTAGTCCTTCGCTGGCATTTCAAAGCGAGGCACCGGTATTTTGGGCCGGCATGAAAACCCAAAAGGAACAACTTGAAAACACTTATCTCAACGCCGCCGGGCATCGTAATTTAATACTCAATTGGGGACCTTTTGGTGCTGGTAAAACTCATGCGGCATTCTATTTCAAAAATCAACCTATTTTCAAACAGAATGTTGAGTTGATAACGCTTTATGTTAGAACCCCGCTGGAAAAGGGTGATGCGATTCAGCAACTTCTCGAAAATATCATAGACGATATGTCTTTCAGCAAACTCAAAGAAATTATCAAGGCTCGCATTGCCGAATTAGGGGAATCTCAGTTGTTCAATCTCATTAGTGCGTCTATCAAAAGTGAGGCGTATGCTTTAGCCATCATCAAGTTAGGTCATTCAGAACTGAAACTTGACGATTTCATGTATCGATATATCTATGGCAATGTCACTCGAACGGAATTAAAAAAATTCCAGTTGCCTCGTACTTTAAACACCGAAGCCGACTACTTGAAATTTTTGGCGGGACTGATTGCCGGTTTCACTGCGGGAAAGACATTGACAAAAGTGGTTTTGTGGATAGATGAACTGGAAAATTTGTTGTACTACACCTCTCGGCAATTCAAAAGATTGACGCAAGGCGTAAAAACGCTGGTTGATACCAATGAAAATTTGTTGGTTTTTCTGAATTACACATTAAGTGATGGCGACGAAGAAACGCTAAGAATCTTAATTGGGAATATTTTATGGGATCGGATCAATTACAAAATCGGCTTCACTGATTTTTCTATAGAGAAAGGTTTAGAATATTGCCATGATTTGATAACCCATTACCAAATTGACAAATCAATGGGTTATTTTCCTTTTGAGGAAGACTCGTTAAAAGCCCTTTTAAATTCGTTACATACCCGCAAATTAACGCCTTACGAGATCAACAAAAAATGTTCTGATATTCTCTGTTATTCGTTAGAGAATCAGATCAATAAAATCACTCAAGAAAAAGTGGTGAAGTGGCTCAATGCCTGATGAGCATAACCAAAACTAAATAGGTATAATATCTATTGAAATGTTCGTGCAAGGTACGCCTTGCACTCCTGAGAAGTTAAATAGGTATAATGTCTATTGAAATGTGACATTGTTAAGTTAATCACGCGGCAAATTCAGTAACAGATGAAACTGAAATCTATAAAAATCGAAAACTTCCGAGCAATTAAGGAACTTGAGTTACCTTTGCATCCATGGCTTACTGTGCTGCATGGCGACAATGCAGCGGGCAAGACTGCTTTACTGGATGCTTTAGCTGTGGGACTTGGTCCAATTTTGACCCATTTACCGGAAATTAGTGGTATTGGGTTTAAGCGACACGATTTAAGACAAGAGACTCAAGAGCAGATCGCCGCACCTTACATGCGGGTAGAATTGACAAGTGATGAAAATGTGCAATGGAGCCGTATGGAGCGCCGCGATAAAACCAAACACACTGCGAAAAAATTTCCTGATACGGTTGGCTTAAAACAACTTCATGCTTATCTGGAAGATATTATTAATGGTGTACAAAATAACCAACCAGTCATATTACCGGTACTGGTTTATTATGGTACAGAACGTGCCGTTTTTTCTTCTATTCTTGAAACAATGAATCGTAAAAAATTTACACGTTTCGGCGCATTGAATAAAGCTTTAGAAAGCAAAGCTAATTTTCGTGAAGCAATGGAATGGTTTGTTACTAAAGAAAGTGAAGAAGCCAGAGAAATCAAAGAACGCCAAGATTTTAATTATAAGCTCCGCGAAGTTGAAATTGTTCGCCAAGCTGTTGAACCTATTATTAAAGAATGCCAAAATCTACGAAGTGAGTTGAACCCAGCACGCCTATTAGTTGATTTTCAAAATAAACAACCGGTCACTTTGGAAATATCTCAACTAAGTCATGGTTTTCGCACTATGTTAGCACTCGTGATGGATTTAGCACGGCGCATGGCACAAGCCAATCCTCATTTAAAAAATCCATTAAATAAAGAAGCCATTGTCTTAATTGATGAAATTGACTTGCATTTGCATCCAAAATGGCAACAAACCATCTTACCGGATTTAATACAAACTTTTCCTAAAACACAATTCATCGTCACTACACACAGTCCACAAGTTCCACCGATTTCATCGGTGGCTATTCACATTTAACCCCTTCGGGGTTTCCTCATCTTCGCAAATTCATAACACCGAAGGTGTAAAACGTAAATAGCCATAGGTGAAACCTATGGAACTTTGGGGTGAAGAAAAAAATTGGCAAAATTATGATAGATTTAACACCCCAGTTTGCAACCCCGTCCGAAACGTTTTATTTACAAACAACTCATTTAGGATCACTATATGGATTTAGATAGGGGCTAACTATACCATAGTTTGGCACTCAATGCCATTAACATTTATTGGAATCCAAACCTTCAGATTTGGATTATGTAGTTTAGAATCAAATACTTCCAAATCTAAAGGTTTGGACTCCAAGGCGTCACGATTCCAAATCTAAAGGTTTGGACTCCAAGGCGTTACGATATGGCAGTGAGTTTGGCACTGGGGTGTTAAATCTACCAGAAAATGGTAGAAAATTTTTTCACCTTAAAAATGAGTACAACGAATAGTTAGTGGATAATTCGTTGTTTTTAAAGAATTTTACTCAAACTCCATTTATTTGCTATCCAATGCCTCAACACCCTCCCAATCGTCAGGTACACCGACTTTTTGCCAATGCTGGCAACGGTTGAGATAAATCTGTGC
>Ga0233404_10000273_pt1 | contig 13984 bp, 7 predicted proteins | sample Na_oxic_2_MG_FD_179861 | JGI IMG/M metagenome (GOLD analysis project Ga0233404, IMG submission 179861) | Seawater microbial communities from Saanich Inlet, British Columbia, Canada - Na_oxic_2_MG | ecosystem: Environmental > Aquatic > Marine > Inlet | place: Canada: British Columbia | collected...
TTGGTAATGATGTTAAATTTAGATATATTAGGCCCTTGGAGCAACCGGAGCATGAAGGTTATGTTAGAGTTGTAACTAAAGCACCACTTAATGTTCGTAATGGCCCCTCTTATAGTGACTTTCAGATAATTGGTAAAGTTGCCGGAAACTCAATATTACAAACTTTGAGCAAAGTAACTTATTATAAGGATGTGGATGGGAATACTACTTCATGGTTTAGAGTTCAAGACAGAAATGGAGAGGTTGGCTATGTTAATGGGAGCCGTAAATATGTTAAGCTATTATACAAAAGCAATTATGAACTTGATGCGTTTAATTTATCCGCTCATCATACACTCTCTCGTTCGAGTCTTCCAGAAAATGAGGATGTTTACGATGAACCAGAAGACGATTATGAGTTTGATAATAAAGAAGAATCTTCCAAATGTGACTGTACCAGAAATCAAGATGCCACAGAAGTACATTCCAATTGTCACCGCGAAGCTAATGTGTTACATTCTTACTGTATGAAAAATACTTGTAAAAAACTGAGTAGAACACTTAAAGAGCGTGAGAATTGTGAATATGCTTGTGAAAGAAAACGTGGAGCCAGTAAAGAATATTGTGATCGCAATTATATAAATTCGCTCAATTGAAACTCGTCAATCCATATAAGTACCGAAGCATAAGTCTTAGTTCTTTTTGGAGTCCAAACCTTTAGATTTGGACGTGACAAAATTACCGACTGCCAAATCTGAAGGTTTGGACTCCATAATTGCCAAATCTGAAGGTTTGGACTCCATAATTGCCAAATCTGAAGGTTTGGACTCCAGAATATTACTTTGGTATAAATCTATTTTTAGCCATGAGCTTTTAATTTAGATGAAAACGATTTCTACATTATAGTTATTTTTAAATCCTTTATTATAAGCAATCCTTGTAGTTACATTTATGAAAATACTAATTATCGGTAGTGGTGGACGTGAACATGCCCTCGCATGGCGAGCCGCCCAATCAGAAAAAGTTCAACAAGTTTTTGTCGCTCCCGGCAATGCCGGCATGGCCCCAGAAAATAAGTTAGCCAATGTGTCAATTAAAGCCGACGATATTAAGGCCCTCGTCAGTTTTGCTCAACAAAATGCTATTGATTTAACTATCGTTGGCCCGGAAATGCCTCTCGTGATGGGCATAGTTGATGAATTTCAACAAGTTGGCTTACGTTGTTTTGGCCCCAGCCTTGCGGCTGCTCAACTTGAAGCTTCTAAAGCCTTTACCAAAGATTTTCTGGCTCGCCATAATATTCCTACTGCCACTTATGCCAATTTTACGGAAATAGATAAGGCAATCGCCTATATTCGTCAAGTCGGTACCCCCATTGTCGTGAAAGCTGACGGGTTGGCGGCGGGTAAAGGGGTGATTGTGGCACAGACTCAGGAGGAAGCTATTGCGGCGGTAACCGATATGCTATCTGGCAGTGCGTTTGGGAAAGCCGGGCAATTGGTTGTTATTGAGGAGTTTTTAACCGGTGAAGAGGCAAGTTTTACTTGTATGGTAGATGGCGAACATATTTTACCGTTGGCAACTTCTCAGGATCATAAAGCCCGTGACAATGGAGATAAAGGGCCTAATACTGGTGGCATGGGGGCATATTCACCGGCTCCGGTTGTTACTGGGGATATCCATGCCCGCATTATGGCAGAGATTATAGAGCCAACGGTACGTGGCATGGCAGCAGAAGGTCGTTCTTATACTGGGTTTTTGTATGCCGGTTTAATGATCGATGCCCAAGGCAATCCTAAAGTTTTAGAATATAATTGCCGATTTGGAGATCCGGAAACTCAACCAATTATGCTCCGTTTGCGCTCGGATTTAGTAGAACTTTGTATGGCAGCACTTGATAAACGTTTGCATCAAGTAGAGGCCCAATGGGATTCACGCACCGCTTTAGGGGTAGTATTGGCAGCCGGCGGTTATCCGGGTAAATATGGAAAAGGTTTTATTATCAATGGTTTAAAAACGGCTCAGGTAAATAGCAAGATTTTCCATGCTGGAACCGCAGAAAAAGACGGCCAAATTATCACGGCTGGTGGGCGAGTATTGTGTGCTTGTGCGTTGGGAGACACGGTGCATGAAGCACAGTCACAGGCATATCAGCTAGTTAAGCAAATTCATTGGGAGGGGATGTATTATCGCACTGATATTGGGTATCGGGCGTTGAAGCGTTGAAAATTACGATGCAGAGCATCGAGGCAGGCATTCCCAAACAGAGTTTGGGAACGAGAAAAAAATATTTAAGGGCAGACACGCTGGTCTGTCCCTACGAAACCCAGCATATTCAGGGATAGCGCGTATGAATTTATTTTCCTGAAATATCTACTCTATAGGTTATGTTAGTGGTGCTCCAGTTGGCAATAACACCATAAATGTTGTTTTTCCTGGTTGACTTTCTACTTTGATACTACCTTTATGTTTATCAATCACTTTTTTTACGATATCTAATCCTAAACCACTACCTTCACCACGAGCTTTAGTAGTAAAAAAAGGTTCAAAAATGCGAGTTTTAATATCTTCTGGTATACCACAACCAGAATCGGTGATACTAACTATTATATCCGGTTGTTGTTTGGTAACACTTATTTCTAATGTGCCTTTATTTATCATAGCATGTATGGCATTATGAATAATATTAACCCATACTTGATTTAGTTCATCTGGATAGCATTTAATCGTTGGCACATCTTCATAATGTTTGATTACTTCAAAACCTTGTTTTAACTGATTATGATAGAGGGTAAGAACCACTTCCAAATTTTCGATAATGTTAGTTTCTATCATGTCATCGGAATGGTCAACATGAACATAGCTTTTGAGCGAGAAAACTATTTTGGAAGCTTTTTCTACAGCTAATTCAATATTATTGCTATTTTTCTGTTGCCTAGCAATGTTGTGTGCAGTTTTTAATGTAACCGCAATGTCTGGGGTTTTAAAAAGGGTAAAGTATGGTTCAATATCACTATAAATCCCCATATTTATCAAAGCATTACCAATTTCATTTGCGGTTTCAATTTGTTTTTCTTTTAATTGTATAATAAGCTGTTTTTTAGCCTTACGTTCTTCTCTGGAGGACAGGCTAGGTGATTGAGTAGCTTGTTTGACTAAATCAAAAAAATCTTGTTGTTTTTCCACCGAGAGATTTTGGAATATCATAGGCAACTGTTCAATTGAGTCGTTAAGTCCTTTTTTGATATTCCCAACTGATGCACGTATAGCTCCTAACGGTGTATTGACTTCATGTGCAATTCCAGCGACTAATTGTCCTAATGCTGCCATCTTTTCTGATTGCACCAACTCTTGTTGAGTATTTTTTAGATGTTCCATAGCTTGCGAAAGACTTTCATTTACTTGAGCTACATGTTTATCGCGAGTTTCAATTTGTTCCAGCATTTCGTTAAAGCCTTCGACCAAGCGTCCCAATTCATCATTACTAGCTTTTTGACCCCGAATGGAATAGTTTTTAGATGTAGATACTGTTCTCATCGTGTCTAAAAGGGTGTAAATCGGAGTGGTAATAAATTGCTGCAATTTAGAAGCTAGTATGAACGTAAGCACCAATGAAACTAGCAATATTGTTATTACAATGCCAGCGGCCCAAATTAGGCGAGCATTAAGAGCCTTTAAATCTGATTGTATATAGACGGTACCTATCCACTTGTTTTTTTTGAAAATCTTTTTAAAGATTTCTACTTGAGCATTACCAAAAAAATAACTATCTTCAATTTCTGGATTTGATGGAGTACCCTTAGCTAGAGAATAATAATCATAAAGTGTTGAGGTTGAAGGTAATGAAGACGCTAATTCCGGTTCCCTATAATAACTAGCAAAAACTTTCCCCTTATTTGAAAACACATGTGTTAATATAATATGGCGATTAGCTTTTAAGGCCGATATATTTTCTTTTGTAGTGCTATTGTTACGGAAAATTAAGCCAGCAGTACTATTTATTCCAACTAGTTCGGCCAGAGTAAATAGGTCTTGAGTCATCGTTTGTTTGAAAGCAGTTAAATCGTGGACAACAAAGGCAAAAGAAGCCAACGACAGTACAACAGCGTTAGTAAAGAGAATAACTACTTTAAGTTTATTTTTGATTGATATATCTCGAAAGGTAAGCATATACATCTCACTTGCTAAATTTTATTATTAGTGATAAACAAAGTTAATTATCGTTATCGCGGGCAAACAAGAAATTGGAATTTAGTAAGCCTTTAACGATTAACCTTTATGTTAATGGCTTTGAATTAATAAGTACTGAAGCACAAATTATCGGATATTTTGGAGTCCAAAGCTTTAGCTTTGGCAATAAGCGATTTGATAACATCCAAAGCTGAAGCTTTGGACTCCAAAAAGTAATAAAACTTATGCTTCAGTACTTACCTCCTATGCCCGCGATAACGATAGCTTCAAAAATTTTATTATCTAGAATTTATTTTATTAACAATGGTTCGGACAGTTTGATGGCCCTTGCAAACTGTTAGAATACGATGGTCTTTTTAAGTAAACGCTCTAAATAAATCCTAGCGGCATTATCATTATTATTAACTTCTAAGACTTTTTTAAACAACATCAGTGCATCATAATTTTCTTCGGAATGATAAAGTACAAAACCTACTTCAAAATCATCACTAGTTTTTTCTTTTAATTCAATAATATCTGGTGGGTCGGCATCAAAAATTTCATAAATAGTTATCGGATCGGATTTTCCTTTTACTTGAGCAGCATCAATAACTCGAATATGATAGTCCAAGGGTACTTTTAATCCCAAATAGGTTTGATCTGTAATCAATAAATTGGTACCGTATATCTTATTTAACGATTCAACTCGAGAGGCTAAATTGACCATATCACCGATTACAGTAGTTTCCATTCTATCGTTTTCTCCCACAGTTCCCAACATTAAATAACCGGTATTGATGCCTATACCAACACCAATTGGAGAATAACCGTCTCGTGCTCTAGCTTGATTATACGTTTTTAATTTTGATAGCATTTCAATACCGGCTTGAACTGCATCATCTGCATTTTCAAATAAGGCCATAATCGCATCGCCAATATATTTGTCGATAAAACCATTATGTAAACGAATTATTGGCCCCATTTCACTTAAATAGCTGTTAATAAAAGAAAAATTTTCTTTGGGGGTCATTTGTTCAGATAAAGCGGTAAACGAGCGTATGTCACAAAACAGAACTGTCATTTCGCGTTCAACACAATTGCCTAATTTAATATCATCATACGCATCTAAATTTAAAATTTTAAGAAACTGACTAGGTACAAATTTTTCAAAAGTAGCAATTTTTTTTTCTAATTCTTTATTTTGTTGGTAACTTTTTACGGCTCCTTCTACGGTTAATGACATGTCTTCTTTTTGCCAAGGCTTAGTAATATAACGATAAAGCTTAGCATTATTAACTGCATTAGCAATAGCATCTGCGTTACTTTGCCCAGTTAACATAATTGTAAGTGTATTGGGCAATATATTATGAATTTTTTCTAAAAGTTCATCGCCTTTAATTCCGGGCATAATATAATCAGATATAACTACAAATATTTCATATTTGTTGGCGATAAGTTCAGTTAACAGTTCTATAGCATCTTCTCCACTTTCAGCAGTTTCAATAGTAAATTTCCTTCCCAAATTATTACGCAATTCAATCTCAAGGCTACTCAGTACCATCTCCTCATCATCTACACACAAAATGACCGGTCGCTTCATATAGCCTCCAGTTCCTTATTAATAACCCCTATTAATTCATCAATATCCCAAGGTTTGTAAATGCAATAATTGAGATTTGCTTGGGTTTTAGCACGAGTAATTGCTTTTTCGTCTGCTTGACCGGTCAACAATACTTTAATAGTTTTAGGAATTTTTTTATGAACCGCGATTAAAAAGTCATCGCCTTTAATACCGGGCATAAGCCAATCAGAAATAACGACAAGCACATCAACACCGCTTTCATTTAGCTCGTCTATAATCTCTAGGGCATCTTCAGCACTTTCAGCAAGTTCATAACTATATTTGTGTCCTAAGTGCTCTCGGAGTTGGGTTTCAAGAGTGTCTAGTATAATTTCTTCATCGTCTACACACAAAATAGCTTTTTTATACATGACACATTTTTCCTTTATGATTCCAAATTTGAAGTTTTGGGCTCCGAATATATATTATTTTTTTGTAAATAGCAACCATAAAGGATTGCCCCTACAGTAACATTCCTGATTGTAATGGATTTTGGGGATGTAAAGAGCTACGGTGTTTTTTGTTCACCATTTTGGGTTGACACGTAGGTCAACCCCTACAATTTTGGGTGGTAGGGACGAACCTATGTGTTCGCCCCCAAATCCGTTACAATCAGTAACATTCTTAGGCTTTGTTGTGAAAATGTTTTTAATAAAGGGGCAATCCCTTGTGGTTACCCTGAGCCCTGAGTAGTTACATTATTTTTTCAATTTTATTCCATAGGTAAGAATATTGAAAAGGTTGTTCCTTTATCAATTTCGGTATCTATTTCAATTTTACCATCATGCTTATCAATAATTTTTCTGACAATATCCAGTCCAAGCCCACTACCTTCACCGGGTGGTTTAGTAGTAAAAAATGGAGTAAATATTTTGTCCTTAATATCTTCTGGAATACCTTTACCACTATCTGTTACTGTGACAACGGCAGAATTATCTTTTTGGAATGTAGTAACATTTAATGTACCTTTGTAGTCCATTGCTTGAAGAGCGTTATGGATCAGATTGGTCCAAACCTGATTCAATTCATCCGGATAACCTTCTAGAGCCGGTAAATTAGCATATTCGGTCACTAATTCCGTTCCATGTTTAATTTGATTGTGATATAATGTTAACACGGTTTCAATGCCTTCTTCCAAATTAAACTTCAGCTTGTTACCAGTGTGATCATATCTGGCAAAATTTTTTAGCGCGAAAATAATCTTGTAAGCACGTTCCGAGGCTATTTTTATAGTTCGGTTACTTTTGGCTAAAGTCGATAACTTATATGCAGTCTCAAAAATAAATTCACTCTGCGAATTTTGGAGTAATGGGAGACAAGTAGTGATGTCATCGTAAATACCAAGATTAATCAGAATGTTGGTAAAAAATATAGCGTTTTCAATATTCTGTTCTTCTAATTTTGCAGTAATTACTTTTTTAGCGGCTCTTTTTTCTCTAATAGAAAGCGTGATATTTTTTTGTAATAAAGATTCATCCAATAAAACAAACAGGTTGTTTTGTTGTTCTACGGTCAATATTTGGAATAGTTTAGGCAACTGTTCCCAAGTCTGTCTCAAGGCATCAGAAATATTATTAGCTGAAGAACTAATTGCCCCCAAGGGAGTATTAATTTCATGGGCAATACCGGCGATTAGTTGACCCAAAGCGGCCATTTTTTCTGCTTGAATCAATTCTTGTTGGGTTGTTTTTAGATCTTCAAGGGCCTTAGAAAGCTCTTCGGTACGTTTTATTAAAGCTTTATTTTGCTCTTCAAGCTGTTGATCTATATAGTAGCTCTTTAAAGCCTCAGAAACGGTTAACATCAAGTCTTCAACTTGCCAAGGTTTAGGTATATAACGATATAAATTGGCATTGTTTACGGCGTTAACAATCGTTTTGGTATCCGTTTGACCAGTCAACATAATTTTGAGCGAATCTGGTGAAATGGCGTGAATTTTGATTAAAAGTTCATCTCCTTTAATATCTGGCATAATACAATCGGAAATAACTAAAGGTATTTCGTATTGTTCTTCTAGTAATTCCTCAAATAATTCTAAAGCTTCTTCACCGCTTTCAGCAATCTCCACATCATATTTGTCACTCAAATGATCTAGCAATTGTTCTTTGAGACTATTGAGGATAGTTTTTTCATCATCAACACATAAAATTACAGGGTTTGACATAATATTGATTTATTTCAATTACGTTTATTAAATTAAATTTTATCTTTTATCCAATCCAGATTGAATTGCATCAATCAAATCTTCAATATTCCAAGGCTTATGTAAGCATCGGTGGAGATTAGCTTCGGTTTTAGCTCTTTCAATAGCTTTTGGATCAGCTTGTCCAGTTAGTATAACTTTGATAATTTCGGGAAACTTTTTATGAACAGCGATTAGAAATTCGTCCCCTTTGATACCGGGCATTAACCAATCAGAAACAATTACCAATACTGTAACACCTTCATCAGTTAAGTCTTCAATCACTTCCCAAGCCTCCTCAGCATTTTCGGCAGCTTCATATAGATACTTGTCACCGAAGTAGTCACCAATTTGCTCTTTTAGACTTCTGAGAACTATTTCTTCATCATCTACACATAAAATTGCATTCTTTGTCATAACAATTTTCCTTATATTTCAAAAAGTTAGTTCTGCTTTGATATTTCTTGAATAACTGTATATATTTTTAATTGTAACGTATCTTAGATTTTGTATGTACTGAAGCAAAAATTATCAAATATTATGGAGTCCAAACCTTCAGATTTGGCACCAAGTTTATATTGCCATTAATTTATTAACCATTAATTATTACATAGTTAATAAGTACAAATTGCTAAGGAAATTTCGAGATGTTGCTTTTTAGTCAGCTATTCAATTTTTAAACATAACATCAATATCTTAACAAATATAAATATTAATAAACAAATAATAAAGGTTTACTCATAATTTTTCTGGCTGTTAAATAATTCGGTAATGGTTCCCAAGATTTATTTTGGTAAATTACCTATTGGCATCTTTCAATAGTCGTTGACAGGTGTTTCGTTCATTACACAAGACACAAGATGTTTGATGCATTTTTTATTCCAATTGGATTTTATTGGTTATAAATTATGCATAATCTGCAATACTTTTTAAATCAATTAGGATTTACGCATTGACAGGTAACAAATGTTGTGATCCCTTTTAAATACAAGGCATTATCAAATTTGGGATGAGCCGTTTTCGGTCAATTTTGACAGATTTAGTCGTTGGTCAAATTTTTATAACACGATGATATTCATCATGAAAACAAAAAATAAAGTTTGTCAATGCGTAAGTCCTATCAATATCTTTATGAACCACTTAATGGCATTGACGCGCTGGCGGGACAATGCCATTAAGGAATGAGGATTTTATAACTTGCAAATTTTTGGTGCCAAACCTGACAGGTTTTAAAACCTGTCAGGTTTCAACTTTCGTATTTTATTTAATTCTCATTCCTAAGTTAAGGAATTTTTATTGGAATCCAAACCTTTAGATTTGGATTATTCGGCTTAAATATCAAATACTTCCAAATTTGAAGGTTTGGGCTCCAATGCTTAACTTAATGGCAGCACGCCGGCGGGAACCAGGCTACTTTATGCACACAACTCAACTTAGAAATTATCTAACTTATTGATTTTTAATGAATTAATCAAAAAAACCACCAAAATTAAAATCAATGGAAACCAAAGATTTAGAGAGTTATGTGCATAGAGTAGGGAACTAGGGGGGTGAGTCAATGCCATTAAGTTAAGAAATTTTATTGGAATCCAAACCTTTAGATTTGGATTATTCTGCTTTATAATATCAAACCCTTCCAAATCTAAAGGTTTGGACTCCAATGCTTAACTTAATGCTCGCGGCTTGATGTCATTGGCAAAATAATAACCATATAAAAAATAATATATAAATTTGCGAAGGTATTGTATTGAAGCATAAATTTTCGTAACTAATCAGCCTGATTCTTTATTTTTAAAGGGGGCAATCTCTTGTGGTTGCCCGGAGGGAGTAGTTAACGTTTTTAAACAAACGGGCCTTAAGCTCCGCTTAGTTTTTCAAATTGCCGGGCGAGGTCAGACACTTGTTGGCCCATAGTGGCGAACAACTGCAGCCTCCCCACGTATAAAGGTTTGGTGTATTTCAGCCTCGCTCGGCATTTGAATATTCACGGCGGTCAATATAAAATAATTGGCTCGTTTTTGCAACTATCAAATGTCAATTTTCAGACAAGGTTTCTAATGAAGTTTAGTTTTTCAAATTGCCGGGCGAGGTCAGACACTTGTTGGCCCTTCGTTATGAACAACTGCACAACTGTAGCCTCCCCACGTATAAAGGTTTGGTGTATTTCAGCCTCGCTCGGCATTTGAATATTCACGGCGATCAATATAAAATGATTGGCTCGTTTTTGCAACTATCAAATGTCAATTTTCAGACAAGGTTTCTAATGAAAATTTTTTCAATGAAAATTGGACGGACTTTCTATAGACGTTCAGATAAATAATTTCACAAAAAACCTCAGAGGTTTCCAAAACCTCAGAGGTTTGGCTGCAAATATTTTTCTGAAATTTTTAGGTATCTCCGATTTTACCGTTTCCATAAAGTTTGTCGAGTAGCCCATTACATTTAAATGTAAGTTCTGGGAAAAAATTAGCTAATTAACTATTAATATCCAAATAAAAAAAGTGGATATTGCCAATATCACCTCCCAGCCTTGTTATTCAACGAAGTTATGTATATTACTTATAATAAAATCTATAACTTTTATTTTTTGGATATATCAAAATATGTAACCCCTTTTTCAGGGGGCTGAGTAGTTACGGATAATTTATCATGTAGGTTGGGTTAGCGGAGCGTAACCCAACATAAACTATCAAATAATGCGAATTAAGGGTTGAGAAATCCTTTTAAAATCACATAGTTAAAATTGGTGATTTGGGCGATGCCCTAAATTGGTTTTCTAACCCATTGTTTTTAGTAATAATGTCGGGTTACGTTTCACTAACCCGACCTACATTCAATTGTCTAAGTTATTTTATGCACGTTCCTTAGCTCATTATGGCAGAGATTCAACGATGGCAATGACTTTATCCGGTGATTTAGAATTTAGCTCTTTATGATATATTTATTGGCATATTTATTGCCTTTTCTTATGTTTATTTAAACTTTTTGGGCACCCTTCATATCCCAATTTACAGTTTTGAATAAAAAATTTTTGACAGGAAAGCTTAATTATATTTAACTAACTAGTGTCCATCCGGAAACACCAAAAATATTCCCAAAGCTGAAGCTTTGGACTCCAAACAATGGGTATCTTGGAATCCAAAGCTTTAGCTTTGGGAGTGTTTCCGGATGGACACTATATACATCTTTTAAAAAATTGAAAAACTGGCACCTTTCAAACGTAGTTGACCGGGGCGCATTCCAATTTTCACGGTTAAGTACAGCGAATTTACGAAATAAACGAATTAAAAACCGGAGTTAGGGGGTGTATTTTGTTATTGATTGCCAAGAAAATTTAAAGGCAAATTTCTTAGGCCTATTTCTGTTAGACTTGAATCATATACCTTCTTCGTTTATTTCGTAAATTCGTTGTACTCAATTAAGGCGATTGCGTTAAATTAATATACCCATTTTTCCAGTCAAAATTATCCAACAACTAGACCTGACAGGTTTTCAAAACCTGACCGGTCTGGGGAAGATTTTATAATTGGGTATTTTATTTGGGAGCTACTTTAAATGTTGGCGCATATATTGCTTATCAATTTTAAACCTTTTTATAACACTAACAAAAATCGTAATGGCTCAATCCCCAATTTTACCAAAAAACCTAGTAACAATACTTAGGCAAAGAGCTAAAAACCAGCCCCATAAACTAGCTTATGCATTTCTGAAAAATGGTGAAACTGAAGAACTAAGCTTAACTTATGCGCAACTAGATATTCATGTGCGAGCGATAGCAGCTAAATTGCAAACTATGTGCGTAGCTAGAGAACGTATTTTGTTATTATATCCTTCTGGAATAGAATATATTGCCGCTTTTTTTGCTTGTTTATACGCAGGGATGGTAGCAGTACCGACTTATCCTCCCCGGCGTAATCGTGTTGATAAACGCTTGCAAGCAATTGCTAATGATGCTCAAGCTATGGTAATATTAACAACTAGTGAAATTTTAGCCCAAAAGAATCAAGTATTAACATATACTCCGGAGTTAGCAAAATTACAATGGCTTGCCACTGACACACTTGCAGATGAGTTAAGCGATAGTTGGCAAATGCCGGAAATAAATAGTGACACATTGGCTTTTTTGCAATATACTTCTGGTTCAACCGGGACTCCAAAGGGAGTTATGGTAAGTCATGGTAATTTAATGCACAATTCTGCTTATACAACTTCTATTTGGCAGTATAATTCCGCAAGCACTATGGTAACATGGTTGCCTATTTTCCATGATATGGGGCTTATTTTTGGAATACTTCAGCCTCTTTACCAAGGTTTTCCTTGTTATATAATGTCTCCGGCGGCTTTTGTGCAACGTCCAATTCGTTGGTTGCAAGCTATTTCACATTACAAAGCTACCCATAGTGGCGCACCTAATTTTGCTTATGAACTCTGCGTCAATAAAATCACGGAAGAGCAACGTGCAACTCTTGATTTGAGTAGCTGGGAAATGAGTTTAAACGGTGCTGAACCAGTTCGGGCTGATACCTTTAAAAAATTTAATGATTATTTTAAACCATCTGGCTTAAAACCAACTACGCTTTGTCATGGTTATGGTTTAGCAGAAGCTACTTTAGTAATTGGAGGAGCTAAAAAACCAGATTTATCAGTTTATTATCGAATTCAAAACAATGCTTTTGAACAAAATCGTGTAGTAGCGGCAACAAATAATGATAATGCTCAAGTATTGGTTGGCTGCGGCAATGTGGCCACTGATGCTAAAATCGTTATTGCTAATCCAAATACGTTAACTGAATGTCAACCTGATGAAGTGGGAGAAATTTGGTTTGCTAGTCCAAGTGTCGTTCATGGTTATTGGCAACAACCGATTGAAACTGAAGAGACTTTTAAGGCTTATTTAGCTGATAGCGGTGAAGGGCCGTTTTTACGTACTGGTGACTTGGGATTTAAACGCGATGATGGGGAACTTTTTGTCACTGGTAGGCTCAAGGATGTGATTATTATTCGCGGTATGAATTTTTATCCACAAGATATTGAATTGACTGTAGAACAGTGCCATCCAGCTTTGCGATCTAGTTGTGGAGCAGCATTTTCTGTTGAGATAGATGGGGAAGAACGGCTGGTTGTAGCGCAAGAAGTGGAACGCACCGCACTAAAAAATTTAAAAACTAATGAAATAATCAGTGCTATTCGCCGAGCTATATCAGAACAACATGATTTACAAGTATATGCAATCTTATTATTAAAAACTGCGACTATTCCTAAGACTTCTAGTGGCAAAATTCAGCGCAGTGCGTGTCGAGCCGGTTTTTTGGAAAGTAGTCTTGCCACAATTGGGAGTTGGCAACATTATTTAGAAGAAAAATCTGTAGATTTACAATATAATGATTGCTGCCCAACAACTGTTGAAAAAATACAAAATTGGTTATTAATTCAGCTTGCGCAAAAATTAAATATCAATGCTAAAGAAATAGATATTATGGAACCTTTAGCCAATTATGGTATTGATTCCTTAACCGCAATTCAGATAAAGAATAGCATAAAAAGCAATTTAAGTATAGAAATGTCTATTGGAACTTTTTTGAATAATGTGAATATTTCTGAGCTAGCTATGCAAATGATTTCAAAACGTGATACCATTACTCAAAATCAAATTGAATATGCTAAAACTGAGTTGGTGGAGGTTGAAATATGAACTTGAATAAATTTTTAGATGAACTTAAAGCCCAAGAAATAGAATTAGTTCTTGACGGAGACAAGTTGCGTTGTCGTGGCCCTAAAGAAATATTAACCCCTGATTTGTTAGCCAAAGTAACTCAATATAAAGTGGAATTGATGACGTTGTTGCGTGAGCGTCTTGACGCGCCGGAAACTTATCCGCTTTCACAAGGGCAACGCGCTCTTTGGTTTCTGTACAAGTTGGCTCCAGACAGTGCTGCGTACAATATCATGTACTCTGCTAGGCTACAATCTGACCTTAATATTGAAGCATTACGTCAAGCATTTACGCAATTGATTGAACGTCATTCTATTCT
>Ga0233404_10000274_pt1 | contig 13976 bp, 15 predicted proteins | sample Na_oxic_2_MG_FD_179861 | JGI IMG/M metagenome (GOLD analysis project Ga0233404, IMG submission 179861) | Seawater microbial communities from Saanich Inlet, British Columbia, Canada - Na_oxic_2_MG | ecosystem: Environmental > Aquatic > Marine > Inlet | place: Canada: British Columbia | collected...
GGGGCATCATCTAATAAGCATTTGGTAGCATACTGTGTACCTCAAGAGGACCAAGCGATTGATAGTACATTATTATCAGCTTGTCTCAAAGAAAGACTCCCTGATTATATGATACCATCGGCTTTTGTACAGATTGATGCAATACCATTAACACCGAATGGTAAGGTAGACAGGCGAACTCTTCAGTTATCAGTTGTTAGTCACCCGTTAGAAGAAAATGGCTTGATTAAACCACGAACACCAGAAGAAGAACTCGTGGCGAAAATTTGGGCCGACATTTTAGGTGTTGAACAAGTCGGAGTCGACGACAATTTTTTTGACTTTGGCGGAAATTCTCTATTGGCTACGCAAATTATTTCTCGGATACAGGAAATTTGTAAGGTGAAATTGCCTATACATATTCTGCTGGAAAAACCTACTGTAGCTGATATTGCCAAAGCTGTTAAACAAATTCGTCAATCGATAAATATTGCCGATAATAATGTTGTTGATTTAAATGCTGAAGCAGTTTTGGATTATGCGATCCAACCGTCATTTGTCAAGCCGGAGTCTATATTATTGACCGGGGCTACTGGTTTTCTAGGTGGTAATTTGCTTTATGAACTCCTTGCACAAACAACGGCAAATATTTATTGTCTGGTTCGTGCTCCCAACACCAATAAGGGCAAAAATGAGTTACAAAAGAAGCTTGAATCTTATTCGCTTTGGAATGACAGTTTTCTTCCTCGAATAATCCCGGTTGTGGGCGATTTGTCTAAACCACTATTAGGAATGCCAGAATTACAGTTCGATCACTTTGCAAGTAAAATTGATGTGATTTATCACAATGGTGCAATGGTTAATTACCTTTATCCATATTCGGCATTAAAGTCAACTAATGTTCTTGGAACTCAAGAAGTGTTAAGGTTGGCTAACCAAACCAAAATCAAGTCGGTACATTTTATATCAACGATTGATGTGCTTTCTTGTTATAGCGATGAAATCAAGCTAATGAAAGAGTCTGACTGCCTTGATGGAGAAGAAATTGTTAAGAATGGATATGCTCAAAGTAAATGGGTAGCAGAGAAATTAGTTCGATCTGCTGCTAAACATGGACTTCCGGTGTGTATTTACCGGCTGGGCAGAATAGCCGGGCATAGTAAAACCGGCGTATCCAACATTAACGATTTTGTCAACTTATTAATTAAGAGTTGTATTCAACTGGGAAAATTGCCGATTCTAAAACGGAAGGAACAGAACATGATGCCGATAGACTATGTGAGTCGTACTATTGTTCATTTTTCTCAGCAAGTCGATATGTTGGGAAAAACTTTTCATTTGCTGAATCCCCGTTCGACTTTATGGCGTGAACTGTCAGATTGGCTCCGTTCATTGGGATATCCACTTGAACTAATTTTACCCGAACAATGGCTGTTTGAACTAAAGCATCAGAAGGAAAATGTTTTATATCCACTTTTGCCGGTGCTTTATAAAGATGGTTTTTTTGATGAAAAACAACTCTATGTACCACAGTTTGATTGTCAAAATACACTTGATGGACTTGCCGGTACTGATATAGTATGCCCTCCCATCAATAAGGAATTGTTAGATACCTACTTTTCTTATTTTATAAAGGAGGGATTTTTAGAGGCTCCGCCACCATAGAGTATTAAAGAAATTCGATTGTTTGGAAACCTCGGATTTCTAAGAATTGACAAAAACTGATTGTAACGGATTTGGGGGCGAATACTTAAGAGAATCCCCATCACGAAAAACCTCCGAGGTTTCCAAAACCTCGGAGGTTTGGGTTTGGCTCCAATTTTTCTGAAAGTCTACTCTAATTACCTATTAACTTGCGTAGCTCACCGACTTTAAAAATCTGTATAGGTTTATGGGCTGTGCTGCGATAATAAATATTAATGCTATCAATATCAGGATCATTTGTCATCAAATTGGCAAAGCGTTGCGATAACAGTTGGGCTTCTTTGATGTCTGGCGCGATGGTTAAAGGTAAATCAATATCTACCGTCAGTTTACCGCCTAAATAATGTAAAGTAATTTGTTCAATCACACCGGCAGTTTCTAAAGATTGCCAACTTTGCTGTAAACGCGCCATGATTTCATTGCGAAATGGTAAATTTGAAGTCATTCGGGCTAGCTCGTCATTTTCAACATCAGTATGCACTAATACTTCAGTCACTTCTGGCATGTTAGCCATCAGACGTGTACGCACCGCATCACTGATTTTATGCCCTTCCGATACACTGATATCAGGGTCAACCAAAATATGTATATCCACTAAAACCCTGATTCCCATTTTGCGGGTGCGTAGCTGATGCAAACCGCGAACCCCATCCACAGATAACGAAATTTCTTTAATTTCAATAAGTTGTTCTTTTTCTAGTCCGGTGTCTATCAATTCATAAATGCCTGGTAAACTTAACGCCAAGCCAATATAGCCAATCATAAAACTGATTCCAATCGTGGCAACGGCATCCAACCACAAGAAACCCAGCATACTTCCCCCCACGCCAATAAATACTATCACCGAAGAAATCGCATCACTACGATGATGCCACGCATTTGCTCGTAACATCGGTGAACGTACCCGTTTAGCAATATATATCGTGTATTGGTATATCGCTTCTTTGATGGCAATGGACAAAATGGCAGCTGCTAGGGTGATGCTGGTAGGCTGTAATAATAACGCCGGCTCAAATAAACGCCTTTGGGCATCTATCAATAAACCCGCCGCCATCAATAAAAGTAAGCCACCCCCGGCTATAGTAACTAGCGTTTCGATGCGCCCATGCCCATAAGGATGCTTGATATCGGGAGGCTGCGTACTGTATTTAGCACCCATTAACGTCATAACCCCAACGAGTAAATCCGACAAAGAATGCAAACCATCGGCAATCAAAGCTTGCGAGTTTCCTACAATGCCAAATATTATTTTAAGAAGAGTCAACAAGATATTGATCGTTATAGCTAACCAAGTGATATTGCGTATAGCAAAATAACGTTCTTCTGGTGATATTTGAGATGATGATGATTTCAACATTGGATTAAATGGAAATATTTTTTTTGGCAGCCTTCAAAAATGTGGAGGGCAACCATAGAGAATTTGCCAATATTGAACAGAACACTTTTTGCCTTTAAAAATAAATAATTTTTGTATGGTTAAAATGGCACCCTTCATATTCCCACAAAAATAGTGAACAATTGTTTCGGGAATGGAACGAAGTGGATTTCCCGAAACTTACACTTGGCTTTGATTTCGGGAAATCCGTTCCACTCCATTCCCGAAACAACTGTCAACTACTTTTGAAAGGTGCCGTTAAAATCAGCCAGAAATCCGATTTTTTTCAAAAATAGGATTTCTTGGTTTAAATGTAGGGTGGGCAAGTCTTTTTTTGCCCACCATTATTTTTTTGCCCATGTAAACGAATTAAACCTGCCTATTTTCCCAAACAAACCAATTTCGTGTGTGATTAACCAGATACACAATAAATAGCATTACCGGTACTTCTACCAATACGCCAACAACCGTTGCTAGTGCCGCCCCAGAATCTAGCCCAAATAGACTAATCGCCACCGCTACCGCTAATTCAAAAAAATTGGAAGAGCCTATTAAAGCAATAGGCCCTGCAATTGGTGTGGGAACATGCCATAGCCATGCCCAAGTATAGGCTATCGCCGCTACCCCCAAGCTTTGAATAATCAGTGGAATGGCAATTAATAAAATAATCAAAGGTTGTTCAAGAATCGTTTTGCCTTGAAAACCAAATAATAATACTACAGTCAATAATAAACCAATAATAGTCCAGGGTTTAAGGCTATCAGTAAATTGGGTTACTCGTTCCTTACCCTGTCGGAGTAATTGAATACGAGTGAGATAGCCGGCTATCAACGGAATAACCACATATAATACAACAGAAAGCAATAACGTTTCCCAAGGAACAATCATTTCCGCTATACCCAATAAAAATGCCACAATGGGGGCATAAGCGAATATCATAATGATGTCATTTAATGATACTTGTACTAGCGTATAAGTGGCATCGCCTTTAGTCAGTTGGCTCCAAACAAACACCATAGCAGTGCAAGGAGCCGAGCCGAGTAGAATCATACCGGCTATATATTCTTTGGCATCACTGGGATTCACCCAATCCACAAAAAACACTTGAAAAAACAACATACCCAAAGCCGCCATCGTAAATGGTTTGATAAACCAATTAGTGATCGAAGTGATAATCAAACCTTTGGGACGTTCACCGATATGTTTGAGTGAATTGAAATCCACGTTAACCATCATGGGGTAAATCATCACCCAAATGAGGATGGCAACCACCAAATTAACATGATTGATTTCCAAACGGCTCAATAACGCAAACACATCCGGCACCAGATTGCCTAGCCCGATACCAAGGGCGATACACAAAGCTACCCAAACGGTTAAATAACGTCCAAATAAACCTAATGGATCGCCGCCGGGGGCTGATTTTGCTGTGGTTTCGCATTGTTCTACCATAACTTGTTTTTCCTATAAAGTACGAATGGGACAATATTTGTAACTACTCAGGGCAACCATAAAGGATTGCCCCTACAACAATGTTCAACTGCCCCTACAACAATATTGCTTATGCCCCATTCCGAAATTTTAATGTAGGGGCAATCCCTTGTGGTTGCCCTGAGTAGTTACCAATATTTAAGCGATTACCATTATATATGATTATCCGTATACATGGATATTAATATATTGAAAATCAATCCCGGCACAATGCGTATTGGCTTATTTAGACTTCATGTTTATTCAAGCGCACAACGTGTTGGTCGATTAGGCATATTAATGAGATTTTTTTTATCTGTACAAAAAGGGGCGATATCTCGAATACCCACAACCGTTTCTTGTAAAATATTCACTGCCCAAAGGGGTAAATCCGGATGCAAGTGATAATACACCCAAATACCTTCACGTCGATCTTGGAGTAGCTGAGCCGATTTTAAAGTGGCTAAGTGCCGAGAAATTTTTGGTTGCGTTAAACCTAGTGCATAAGTCAATTCACACACACATAATTCCCCCTGTTGTTGTATTAATGCAACACAACGTAAGCGGGTTTCATCTGCTAAAGCACGAAAGAATTTTTCCGGAGACATTTTTAGATATCGGTATTTGCGTAAATTTTATGTGTTCGGGTTTTTATAAACTATTAATTCGTAAAATATAATTAGTAATATTCAAATTTTTTAAAAGGGCAACCACAAGGGATTGCCCCTACAGCATTTTTTAAAAGGGCAACCACAAGGGATTGCCCCTACAGCATTTTTTAAAAGGGCAACCACAAAGGATTGCCCCTACAGCATTTTTTAAAAGGGCAACCACAAAGGATTGCCCCTACAGCATTTTTTAAAAGGGCAACCACAAGGGATTGCCCCTACAGTCTGATTGGGTATTGTAGGGGCAATCCTTTGTGGTTGCCCTGAGTAGTTACAATAATTTTTTAAATAATTAATTTAAATAAACTCGAATAAAAATAATACGTTATACAATATTTGTTTAATATCAATAAGTTATAAATTAATATTTAATATCAGCGGGTTATTGTAACTGGAAGCCTTCAAAGATTGTATCAAAGTCATGAATAATATAAAGTCAAATGACGAATTGCGATAAATTAGCGAGCGAAGAAATCCTTTCTTATATACAATCCTTGTAGTTAACGTTTGGGTAACCAGAAAACTTGAACAAGTTTTTTCTTTGAAAGGTGAAAGGAGTGTTATCAAAAATGCTTGCTTGGCGGTTAGCACTTAAAAACTGCTCTTTAACAACTTATATTTTTTACAAAAGTCTAAGCAAGGGGGACGACTTTCCTCTGGCTTTGATTTTAATTACAAGCTTTGTTAATAAAAAAAAGAAAGGTATTAACCAATACCTTCGCCAATATGATATTTGTTTCGGGAATGGAGCGAAGCGGATTTCCCGAAACCCCAATATTACTGGGTTTCGGGAAATCATACCTCATTCCCGAAACAACAAATTTTGACATTGGCGATGGTATTGATTAACAATATACCTTAAGGAAATTTATGTCTAAAACAATAGTAATGATTCATGGTATGTGGGGTGGCAAATGGTGTTGGGAAAATTACCAAGATTTTTTTGAGGAAAATGGGTATCAATGTATCATACCAACTTTACGTTATCATGGATGTAACCCAAAAGATGAGCCGATTTCTCAATTAGGGACTACCAGTTTATTGGATTATGCTGAAGATATCGAAAAGGAAATTCGACAACTTGATGTGAAACCCATTTTAATGGGACATTCTATGGGAGGGCTCCTCGCACAAATACTTGGAAGTCGAGGATTATCTGAAGCTCTTGTTCTGCTAACTCCGGCACCACCCTATGGCATAATAGCTTTAAGGTGGTCTGTAATAAGAAGTTTTTTGAGTATTTTAACGAAATGGAATTTTTGGAAAAAGCCATATCGTCAAACTTTTAATGAAGCAGTTTATTCAATGATGAATAGATTAGAAACCGAAGAACAAAAGGAAGCTTTTTCCAAATTTGTTTATGAATCCGGTCAAGCAATTTTTGAAATTGGACTCTGGCCCTTTGATTCAAAATGTGCGGCAAAAGTTGATGAGTCAAAAATTACTTGTCCGGTTCTAGTTATTTCTGGGACTGAAGATAAAATTACTCCGGCTTCCGTTGTTCAAAAAGTAGCGGAAAAATATAAAGCGGTTTCAACTTATAAAGAATTTTCAAACCATACTCACTGGGTAACTGGAGAGCATGGCTGGAAAGAAATTGCAAAGTTTGTTGCAAATTGGTTAAACGAAAACAAATTTGTAGTGTAACCCAATAGTGAACGGAACAGTTTTTGCCTTTAATTGCTAACTTATTGTTATTTAATTAAATTTTAAAACCTCAAAGAAATCCGATTTTTGAAAAAAATCGGATTTCTGGCTTGGTGAAAATTTTTTTTAAAACCTCAAAGAAATCCGATTTTTGAAAAAAATCGGATTTCTGGCTTGGTGAAAATTTTTTTTTAAACCTCAAAGAAATCCGATTTTTGAAAAAAATCGGATTTCTGGCTTGGTGAAAATTTTTTTAAAACCTCAAAGAAATCCGATTTTTGAAAAAAATCGGATTTCTGGCTTGGTGAAAATTTTTTTTAAAACCTCAAAGAAATCCGATTTTTGAAAAAAATCGGATTTCTGGCTTGGTGAAATTTTTTTTAAAACCTCAAAGAAATCCGATTTTTGAAAAAAATCGGATTTCTGGCTTGGTGAAAATTTTTTAAAAACGTTTATTTCTTAATTTTAATTCGTTTAATTTTAATTCGTAATTCGTTTATTTCTTAATTCGTTGTACTAATCTTAATTCGTTGTACTAAACTAAACTCAACCACAAAGGAGACTTTATGCGTTATTATTTATTTGCATTGTTATTCGTGACAACGCTAACGCCAGTTTTGGCACAATCCACCCAGCAAGATTTGTTGTACTCTGCTGATATTAGCAGTGGAGAAAAACGTTTATATGGTGACATAACCTTAAGCGGGTTTTTTTCGCCGGAGAAAATTTCTGATTTTGGTACCGTATGGAAAGTTGAAAAAGGCAAGCTCATGGAGTTGCATTTCAATTTGCCAGTTGCAATTGAAAATTGCCGATTGAAAATACGGGATTTTGGTATGCCTCGTAATAAAGATACGAAATCTGTTCCTTTGCTTATTATTAATGGTAGTCACACTCAACAATTATATGCTGCAAATCTACAAACTTCACAAACCCGTTTTTATGATTTTGACCAAGAAACATTACGAGTTGGTGATAATATGTTGAAAATTGCTGGAATTAAACATGATTTAGGAATTCAGAGCCTCGAAATTCATTGCAAGGCTCCGTTGCCAACGGCTAAAATGGATGAGGCTGCAAACGAATCGGCTATTACTCTGTTGGCTCCAATTGCTGATCAATATATTCCAAAAGTTCAACCATTAGATATTAAGTGGACAACGGCAAATTTGCCGGAACACGCACGTTTGGATATTGACTATTTAGCCAAAAATGGTGATTGGCAAACAATAGATAAAGGCATTCCGTACAATCACCCCACCAACACCGGCAAGCGGGGTTTTTATCGCTGGGAAAAATTGCCAACCGATGTGAATCCACAATTGCAGGTGCGCTTACGTTATGATACTGAACAATCCGCAGCCGGTAAAATTTGGATAGAAAAAACTACCGGCATCAAATTTATCTATATACCACCCGGTTGTTTTCAAATCGGGAGCAAGGAAAATGAAAGTGGTCATCAAAAAGATGAAACCCAAACTCGTGTTTGTGTAGAAGGTTTTTGGATGGGTAAAACTGAAGTTACTAATAAGCAATATCGGTTCAAAGAAAATGCCCACGATAGCGGTGAGGGCTTTAATCACGATGAACAACCGGTCGTTAACGTGAAGCGTTCACAAGCTAAGAAATTTTCTCAATGGTTATCGCAACAAAAAACCGGGAAACAATTTCGTCTCCCAACTGAAGCTGAATGGGAATACGCTGCACGAGCTGGACAAACCACAGCCTATCCTTGGGGAGATGAACCAAATGAAGCCTGCCAATTTGCCAATGTTAAGGGAAAAAGATTAGCTCACAATTGTAAGGATAATCATGCGATTACAGCACCAGTTGCTCAATTTGATACCAACGCTTTTCAACTCCACGATATGATTGGTAATGTTGCTGAGTGGACTTGTTCTACTTTAAATAAAAGTTATACGAAAGCCAATACTTGTGGTGATTTTAAAGGATTTGCGGTAATTCGTGGCGGAAGTTGGAAACAGTTTGGTGATGATATTCGTTTTGCCAAACGGACTTGGGCACTTGATTCACAACAAATTGGTTTTCGGCTTGTCAGAGAAGCTAAATCCAATTAAAGTGATACTTGATGTTCAAGTTTTTATCGAATAACAATAACTACAAGGATTGTATATAAGAAGGGATTTATTCTCTTTAATAACGATAATCGAAGATATGTCTTGATCATCTCACCATCGGGCTTTCCGTTATTGATAACCGAAAAAGTGAATGACGCAAAAGCCGCGAAGAAATCCTTTCTTATATACAATCCTTGTAGTTATTGTTGGTATTGAAAAACTTGAACAGTTGGGAAAACATAAAATGGTTCCCTATTTTTTACATGCTGTGTAATTTTGTATATAACTAAGGAGTTTGCCATGAAAATAAATGAATTTAGGTTTGAAAATAAGTCCTTAGTTCTCAAAATAGAATCTACTCAATTTTCTAATTTGTCTTTGTTAGTAGGAGTGTCTGGGGTTGGAAAGACTTTAATCCTGCAAGCTTTATTGGATTTGAAAAAAGTTGCTAGAGGAAAATCCATAGATGGAATGGAGTGGCAACTTGCTTTTTCTATAGATGAAAAAACTCATTATCTATGGAATGGTGCCTTTGAAAGCAACGGTATTGTTGAGCTTGTCAATAATGATATGTTTAAAAGTAGCGACGATAGCGACGAAAGCACCACGCTTCTTCCTAAAGTGCAGTATGAAGAGTTGTACTTAAATGGAGAATTGATTGCCGAACGCAAAGAGAATGAAATTAAATTAGGAGGTAACACCACTCCAAAACTATCTTCCTTTAAAAGCCTATTGAACCTGTTGAACGAGGAAGATATTATTCATCCAGCCTTTAAAGGTTTGAATAAAATTATCCAAAGCGATGATTCAAAACCCGAACGTTTTCATATAATTGATGATTTTGAGGCATTGTTAAAGAAACATACTACCGTAGAAAGTGTCAGAGAGGCGCGTATGCCGACTCATCTAAAATTGGCAATTGTTCATGAAAATCACCCCGATATTTTTAATGTCATAAAAGAGCATTTTATCGAAGTTTTTTCTCAAATCGAAGATATAAAACTAAAACTAGTTCAAAATTTCCCGGCTTTCACCCAAAATATTCTTTATTTGCAAATTAAAGAGAAGAATGTCTCTAAATGGATTCTTCAGAAAAGCATTTCATCTGGAATGTTTAAAACCCTAATGCAAATCAGTGAGTTGTTTCTTTGCTCAGAAGGCACTGTAATTCTAATTGATGAGTTTGAGAATAGTTTGGGGATTAACTGTATAGATACTCTGATTGAAAACCTTTTGTATGACAATAGAGGCTTGCAATTTATCATAACTAGTCACCATCCTTATATTATAAACTCCATAGGAATGGAGCATTGGAAGGTTGTCTCTCGAAACGGTGGAACTATAATAACTCAAAATGCAAAGGACTTTAAATCCCTTTGTACTACCAACCACAAGGAAACATTAAATGAGAAAACGTGCAAAACTGACAACCGCCATCTTCTTAGCGGCGAGTGTCAATGTAAGTTATGGGGGTGAAAATTGTTTATCCCCGGATGCTGGTATGAATGATCCGATGAAAATTTTTAAGTTAAAATAATGGTGAGCAAAGACTTTGCCAACTCTACATTGAATTTTTCATAATCCGAAACTTTGAACGTTTAGAGTATAAATACGTAGAGGTATATATAATCATGGAAACTATTACGCTTGGAAGTCAAGGACAATTGGTATTGCCTAAAGCTATTCAAGCTATTCACCAATGGGTTGAAGGAACCAAGTTTGTTATTTGGGATAAAGGTAGTGAAATTGTACTCAAACCAGTATCAACTTTTCCAATTTCTCAACTAGAATCACCAAATACCCCCTCTGTTTATCAAGGTGTTCCATTGACTTTAGAAGATATGGAAAAAGCTATTGACATTGAGGCAGGAAAACAAAAATGATTGCTGTTGATGTGAATATTTTAGTACGCTATGCAGTTAAAGATGATCCACAACAAACAATTATTGCTACCGATTTTTTAGCTAAAAATTCTGGCTTTATTTTAAAAGTCTTGCTAGAATTAGTTTGGGTGTTGGGTTCCAATAAGCATTAAGGCTACACAATTTGAACATCTGTGAGGTGAATATCATGTCTATTACTGAATTAACGAGGCTCGCTAGAGAGCAATCTAAAACCAGAACTCACTCACAACGGGTTGCTTTATTGAAAGCTGCTGATATAATCGGCCCTGATGATTACTTATCGGATAAATATTTTTCTCAAGAAACCGTAGAAAAAGATCGTAAGTCCGGACGTAAACCTACTATTGTTCTCGTTCCCACGCGCCGGCATCATTGCCATTAAGTTAAGCATTGGAGTCCAAACCTTTAGATTTGGAAGTCTTTGATTTTAAAACTACATAATCCAAATTCTAAGCATTGGAGTCCAAACCTTTAGATTTGGAAATGTTTGATTTTAAACTACATAATCCAAATCTGAAGGTTTGGATTCCAACAAATATTTGGCAATAACGCGCCAACGTCCCTTTGTACTACCTACCACAAGGAAACACTAAATGAGAAAACGTGCAAAACTGACAACCGCCATTTTCTTAGCGGCGAGTGTCAATGTAAGTTATGGAGGTGAAAATTGTTTACCCCCGGATGCCGGTATGAATGATCCGATGAAAATTTTTGAGTGTTTTCAAGGGATGCTTGATACTCAGCAGCAGCAAATTGGAAAACTGACGGCAGAAAACCAAAGCCAGCAAAAACAAATCGCTGCACTTAAAAAAGAGAATCAAAGCTTGCGGCAAAAAACCGATGCCATTAGTGTTTCAAGCAATGGCAATGTTGTAATTGGTACACCTCTATCCTCTAGAACACAGATAAGTGGTTCTATTCCTACAGAGAAATTTGAGATAAACGGGGGAATTATTATTTTTGGAGATACTGGAAATTGGCCTACTTTGATGACTATCAACGGAAACCAAAAAACAGGAGCTATGAAATTCAAAACAATGTGGGATGGATTTCATTTTGATACCGGACATACTCCAAATGCCTTTTATATACACGAAGATGGTAGAGTTGGTATTGGCATCACCACTCCCACAGAAAAACTCGAAGTCAGTGGCAACATCAAAGCCAACGCTTTCAATACTGGCGACATCTTCTTTGAAAAAGACGGCAAAACCCTCTGGCAAATGTTTGAAGATGAACATGGTTTATACGTCAAGCATATCAAAACTGGCATTGTTTACCGCTTAATGCTGGAGAAAATTCAGTAATGGCTTCTGGTTTCCATGCCCAGAGTGGAAACCAAAAAATCTCATTGGAGAAACTAAAATGGAAATTATCCAAATACCAGTTTCCTACGAACTTGCACAGCAATTACGTGATTATAAAAACGAATTACCTCGCCTTTTGGAATTGGGGCTTCGTTTGATTAAAACCGAAAAAGTAACTCAATCGGTAACTGAAATTGAACCACGGTTACAGCAAAAACGAGTTATCACGGCTCTACATCAAGTAGGTGCAACTGGACCAGATGCAGAGACTATTGCTCAATATTTAGCAAAAGTGAAAAATCGCCAGCCTATTCATGCTGGAGGTAAAGCAGCGAGTACACTTATTGTTGAAGAAAGGAACAGCCATTCATGGAATTAAAAGTAAATAAAGTTTGTTTTACCAACCACAAGGAAACATTAAATGAGAAAACGTGCAAAACTGACAATCGCCATCTTCTTAGCGGCGAGTGTCAATGTAAGTTATGGAGGTGAAAATTGTTTACCCCCGGATGCCGGTATGAATGATCCGATGAAAATTTTTGAGTGTTTTCAAGGGATGCTTAATGCTGGAAAAAATTCAGTAACGGCTTCTGGTTCCCATACTCCAGCGTGGGAACCAGAAATAGGAAAATAATTATGAATTGGCGAGAATATATTACTTCTAATCCTTCTGTTTGTCATGGAAAAGTGTGTATTAAAAATACCCGTATTATGGTATCTGTAATACTTGATAATTTAGCGGCTGATGTTACCCACGATGAGATTATAAAAAGCTACCCATCTTTGAATCGAGAAGCAATATCGGCTTCTATCGCGTATGCAGCAGAACTTACACGAGAGAAAATTATCGCTTTATAGGAAGCATGTTTCACTATGAAATTCAAAATTGATGAGAATTTGCCTATTGAAGTTGCTGAATTGTTAAGAGAAACCGGCTATGATGCGATGACTATTGAAGAACAAAATATGAGCAGTGCTGATGATCCCAAAGTTATGTCCGTTTGCCAACAAGAGCAACGTATTTTAGTGACATTTGATTTAGATTTTTCAGATATTCGCACTTATATTCCTCACGAACTACCGGGCATAATAATATTACGCTTGAAACAACAAGACAAAAGGCACGTTTTGGAGGTTTTTACACGCATAATGCGACTTTTTTCCGAAGATTCACTCAAACATCGCCTCTGGATTGTCAATGAAAAAGGTATAAGAATTCGAGAATAAAATTGAGTACCACAAATTTTCCAATACTTGTTTAATTTGTTGCACTACTATTTGTTCTCGTTCCCACGCGCCGGCATCATTGCCATTAAGTTGAGCATTGGAGTCCAAACCTTTAGATTTGGAAATGTTTGAAAATTCATTGCCATTAAGTTGAGCATTGGAGTCCAAACCTTTAGATTTGGAAATGTTTGAAAATTCTTTTGGTTTGGATTCCAACAAAATATTTGGCAATAACGCGCCAACGTCCCTTTGTACTACCAACCACAAGGAAACATTAAATGAGAAAACGTGCAAAACTGACAACCGCCATCTTCTTAGCGGCGAGTGTCAATGTAAGTTATGGGGGTGAAAACTGTTTACCCCCGGATGCTGGTATGAATAACCCGATGAAAATTTTTGAATGTTTTCAAAGGATGCTTGATACTCAGCAACAGCAAATTGGAGAACTGACGGCAGAAAATCAAGCTCTCAAAAACCAGCTTAACCAAAAATTACCAGCCAACGCCGAAAATTGCTCGGCAGAACAACAAGGGCAAATCGGTTTTGATGGTACTTATGCCCGGTTGTGTAATGGCAAAAACTGGCAAATCGTGGATGCTCGCAATTCTAAACCAGTT
>Ga0233404_10000276_pt1 | contig 13923 bp, 10 predicted proteins | sample Na_oxic_2_MG_FD_179861 | JGI IMG/M metagenome (GOLD analysis project Ga0233404, IMG submission 179861) | Seawater microbial communities from Saanich Inlet, British Columbia, Canada - Na_oxic_2_MG | ecosystem: Environmental > Aquatic > Marine > Inlet | place: Canada: British Columbia | collected...
GGTATTTAATACCTGGCAGATTTAATTTCGGTTCTCCTATCTACCTGGCGCACCCACAAATCCTACTAATGTTGTTATAGGCGCTTCATCCTTAGAATGATAATAAACTTGTACTTCTAAACGCCGTAACTCTTCATCTATGGTTTCTGAAACTTTCAAAAGCCAATACCATTCACGTTCTGCCATCATAGCTGTTCCTTTGTCGGTGGACCATTTTTCGCGTGCTTGAATTTCTGTCAGCACATTCATGGCAACCCAATGGGCTAAGGTTTTATCGCGTAAATAGCGCGTATTTTCCGCATTTTCCATGCTAACTTTAATCACCGCGCCTAATCCAATGGCAAGTACTGCTAGGGCAACCAAGACTTCTAATAATGTAAATCCTTTAAAACGATTCATTTTGTTGTATACTCATTTTCCCAGTGGCGGTACCGGTTAGCTGATAATGCCCTTCATTGGATTCATATTTGAATATCACTTTAAACGGAGTCAATTCGCCGCTGGAAAGTAATAACAATTGTGGTGCATTTTTTTCAAGATCGTTTAAAACGATAGGTTCGCCTTCTAAGTAGAATTCTGATTCTATCCCTGGCGGGAGCTTGCGTGGGCGAAAAATATCATTCTGCAATGATTGCCATTGTTGTTCTTGCAACACATAAAAATGATAACCATCAATTTCAAAAGAAACCCCCATTTCTTTAGATTGCATAATCGCTTCTTGGCTTGCCATCGTCAATAGCGAGGCGAGGCGTTGTGCTTCTTGTTCCAGTTTTTGTGCTAACCCCCCGTCACCAATAGAGAGTGTCGTAAAAGTTAAAATGACACTGATAATGATCATGACAACCATGATTTCGATGAGCGTAAAGCCCTTAACTTTAAAAGATAAATGAAACATAATGGTTAATTGTTAATAAAATACGTCAAAAATACTATTTCTTGAAGAAATAGTATTTTTAACCAGAAAAAAGTTTAGTTTGTTACCGTGTTGAGTATAATATCTATTAACTATTAACTAGGAACGTGCATAAAATAACTTCGACAACTAAACCTGACAGGTTTTGGAAACCTGTTAGGTTTGATGCGACATTGTGGAAGTTATTTTGTGCATGTTCCCTATTAACTATTAACCATTAACTACCGATATAACCATACTCGCATAAGGGAAAGTAATTTGTCATTATCCACCGGTTTAGATAAATAATCATTAGCACCGGCTTCAATACATTTCGCCTTATCACCTTTCATCGCTTTTGCAGTTAAGGCGATAATGGGTAATTGACTGGTGCTTTTTTGACTTCTGAGCTTTCGCATGGTTTCAAAGCCATCCATTTCTGGCATCATAATATCCATCAAAATCAGGGCGATATCTTCGTGCTCTTCTAATAATGACAATGCCTCCAAACCATTTTGGGCTACAACAATTTCCATATCATTATCTTCTAGCACTGTGGCTAAAGCAAACACATTTCGCACATCATCATCTACAATCAATACCTTTTTATTTTTCAACATGGCGGTTTTGTCATGCACCACTTGAGTCGCGTTTTCATCCAGGGTTTCGCTAGAACTGATAACCGCTGGAGACTCATCAATTTTCTGAGGAAAATTTGCGGTTTCGCTTTTTTGAACACCTAACTCACTCAAATGCAAGGCATTTTTATCCTTCAGTTCCGGCAAAGAAAGTATAAAGATGCTGCCCTTACCTTCTTCACTTTCTAATTTAAGCTCACCACCGAGCAGTTGAGCTAATTGTCGGGAAATAGATAAGCCCAGCCCGGTCCCCCCATAACGTCGGCTAGTCGTGCCATCGACTTGTTGAAAAGCCTCAAAAATTGCTTTTTGTTTATCTTTTGGAATACCAACACCGGTATCTTCAACGCGGATAATAATACGCTCATCAAGGCAATCCGCCTTTTCACCTATCAATGTGGATTCAGATAAAGGTTGCACTATTAACTTAATTTCCCCTTGTTCGGTGAATTTGAAAGCATTTGAAAGCAAATTATTAAGAATCTGTCGCAATCGTTGCCCGTCAGTATATAATACTGGTGGTACATTCTCAGCAAACGTGCTATGGAATGCCAATCCTTTTGTTTCTGCAATAGGCTGGAATTTTTGTTTAATGGCTTCTACTAAATCAATCAGCGAAACATTTTCAGCCTGAACTTCCATTTTTCCCGCTTCGACTTTTGATAAATCAAGAATATCATTGATAAGCATCAGTAAGTCAGAACCAGCACTGTGAATAGTCCGCGCATATTCCACCTGTTTCTCGCTCAAATTACCTGCTTTGTTATCGTTTAACAATTGCGAGAGAATCAGTAAACTATTCAAAGGGGTACGCAATTCATGGGACATATTAGCCAAAAACTCCGACTTATATTTGCTGGCTAATTCCAATTCTTTTGCCTTATTTTCTATCGTTTTCTGCGTTTTTTCCAGCGTGATATTTTTATCACGGACTTCGTCCTTTTGCTTTTCAAGTACTTGAGTCTGTTCTTCAAGTTCTTCATTTGCTTGGCGCAGTTCTTCTTGTTGACTTTCTAATTCTTCCGCCTGACTTTGTAACTCCTCAGCTTGAGCCTGAGTTTGTTGTAAAAGGGCATGCATTTGGGTACGTGACTGAGCCGTATTAATCGCTATCCCAATGCTCGGTATGACTTGATTAAGAAATTCCAAATGAATATCTGTTAATGTATTAAGAGAACCGATTTCAATCACGCCTTTAAGAACTTTTTCATACATAAAGGGCATCACGATGATATTTTGAGGTACCGCCTCCCCTAAACCCGATTGAATGTGGATATAATCTTCAGGGACTTGTGTAATAAGAATACTTTGCCGTTCTAAAGCCGCTTGCCCTACTAATCCTTCGCCCAATTGAAATTCATTCGCTAAATTTTTGCGCCGGACATAAGCATAACTAGCCATCAATTTGAGACGCGAATTTTGGGATTGAACCGGCTTATCTTCTTCAACTAAATACAGCAGCCCAACCGAGGCTTGTAAACAAGTGGTCAATAAATGAATGATATTCCGTGCCAACATCGCCAAATCTTGCTCACCACTCATTTTTTCATTCAACTGAGTTTGCCCGGTTTTTAACCAATCCTGCATAGCATTCTTATTAGTGACTTCGCGCAAGGTATGAGTCATGTTAGAAAGTGTCTGCCCCAATTGATCTTGCTGTGAAAGCAATTTGATCTCACTTGAATAGTTACCGGCTGCGATAGCATTCGCTTGTGCTATCGTATTTTTTATACTATTCTTTAATTGCCAAGTAGATGTGACAAGCTCGCCAATTTCATCTGTCCCCTTATGTTGGATATTATCTTCAACTATTTGACCTCGCGCCAAAGTTTTTAAATGCCAATTGACTAATAATAAGGGGTTAATAACGGTTTTTGTCATTCGATGAATAATAAATAATACCCATATCATAATAACAATCAGCGCAGCGAAGAACATATACTTAAAATGATGTACATTTGCCCAGGTTACTGTTTCGTGAATTTGTTTAATAACCACCCAATAATCGGTAGCACCGTTTAAGGGGTAAAGTCTTTGAAAGCTGGTAATGATGCCGTTGGTGGTTATTGTTCCTTGTTGCTTATTTACCATGACGGAAGCAAGGCTTTTTTGTTTAAATGACACCTGATGTCCAAATTCTAACTTATGCCCCTTATTATGGGAATCATATAAATAATTGCCTGTATGATTGATTAGCAAATAGTGAGCATTAGTATGATTTAAATCATTTTCAGACGCTTGACGAAGTCTATCTAAAAAGGTATCAGCATAAAGGCTTAATACCAGGACACCATGGGAAATGTTCTTTTGCTCAACAATTGGGATCGAATAACGAATAACGTTTTGAACATTTTGACTTTTTTCATCATAAAGGGGTTGCCGATAGATTTCGCCTTTTTTTAAGTTAATCGTGTTGGTAAAATAATCAATATATTGTCGATTTTGTAATTCATTATCAGGGGTAATAATGGTTTTATCCTGAAAATGGTCATAATCAATGCATAGCAATTCTTGCCCCATTGGGCTAATTACTTGCAATTGTGAATAAATTTTTTGGTAAGCCATGAAGGAATGAAATGTTTCAAGTGTATTTTTCAACCATTGCTGAGTATTATTAGCTTCACCACGCTTTTGTAAAAATTGATTAAGTGCATAAAAATCAGCCAAAAATTGGAGATGAGTGGGAACGACAGCCAAAACATCAAAAAGAGCATGACTTATATCCTCCACCTGTTGCTTATTATTAGCCAATATATTTTCGGTTAATAATTGAGTAGTCGAATAATGGCTATAATATCCAATCAATATAAATGGCAATAAACTAGAAAATAAAATAAGCAAACTGAGTTTGCCCTTAATTCCAAAATGGAAAAATTGATGATATTGATTGTTTCGCATAAAATATTCCTTAATCTGTACCCTATCAAAATTTGGTGCTAAATAAAGTGGAATAAATTCATAACTGTTTGATTTAAAAAATTTTTTTATTCACGGGTATTGGATTAGAAATACTATTTTTTGAAAAATTGTAGTGGTCAAAGTGATTCTTAACTCATAAGAAGAAATCCGATTTTTGGAAAAATCGGAGAACGAATAATGTTCAATATCTTGTTGAACACTACAATTTTTTGAACAAATAGTATTTCTTTGTTCAAAACAGGTAGATTTTAAAACACCTAAGAGTTCAAATACTTCCAATTCTGTTAAAATACGTCTAGCATAGACATGTTAAGATTCAACTTTTAAGTTAATTTAAATATTAATCTTATTTTAAATATAAATGATTAATGATTAATGATTAATGGTGAACTATCCTTGCCCCATTAACCTTTAAAAAGTGGTCATTATTTTGCTTTATCAAATTAGAAATGACAACACATATAGTTATCCAGAAAAGTTTTGTCTGGCAATAAATACTATTTTTAAAGAAATAGTATTTGATCGATAAGCTAAATTTTTCAGGATTAAGTATATCAGGGTGAACTTCTCTTAGGATTCAGGATTTAATAAATCCAAAACTTGATTTGTCAAACCTGACAGGTTTTGAAAACCTGTCAGGTTTAGTTTCGAGTTTTATTAAATCCGCATCCCTTACATTTTTATTTATGTTTGCTTGAATTATGATTCGACATTATGACGCAGGTGAGATGATCCCGCTGGAAAAAATCATTGTTCTAAATAAAGTCTCCCTATTTACCACCTTAAAAACGGAAGATATCCACATGATATCAACGATAGCCAGTGAAGAAGTCTATGAAGATGGACACATCTTATTTTATGAAGGTGATGTTGGTGATAGGTTGTTTATTATAGTCTCAGGTGAAGTAATGATTTTTAGAAAAAGTGAGGGGCGCACAGAAAAGCATCTTGCAACATTGAAAGAAAATGAATTTCTAGGAGAATTATCATTGTTTGATGCAGAAACTCGAACCGCCACGGCTCGTTGCCATGGTCGATGCACATTTTTGGTCATTGAACGTAATGATATGGAACAATTAGCTCACGAATATCCGGCGATAGCTTTTGGATTTATCAAAATGTTAATTAGTCGTATGCGCGGCATGGTTCTTAATAACAAAACTTAAAATTTATATGATAACACGTCTCCTTGGCAAATTATTATCCATCAAACCCAATGAATGGGAGGGGGTATCTTATTTATTTCTGGTACTGTTGGTGTTCTCCTTCGGTGCAAGTTTTGCCAGGAGTATTGGTATGGCATTATTGGTTGAAAAAGTAGGTGACAAACTGCCTCACATGTTCATCCTCATAGATTCAACTGTGATGATAGGGTTCATACTATATGCTCACTATACAAAAAAATTCAGCGGATTAAACATATTAAAGTTTTTCCTATTATCAACAGCCCTCTTTTCAATTATTGTACAAGCCTTATTTTTTTGGTGGGCACAACAAAAATGGGTGTATGGATTTTTCTTTGTCGGCTTTTACTTTTTTTTCATACTGATTTCCATACATTCAAGCAGCATAGTGGCATCCTATTTTACGGCAGTTCAAGTCAAGCGCGTCACTCCAATAGTCAATGTGGGATTTCCTATTGGTGGAATTTTAGGGGGAACGTGCCTATTTGTCTTATTAAAAGTTTTTCAATTTCAACCACAACAACTCATTGGGGTATTAAGCGGTGCATGTTTGGGCGCATTTTTGCTATTGCGAATCGTCAACGCGCGTTTAACACCAGTACGGACTACAGATCCACAATTTCGAGGCAATAAAAATCCATTAAACGAAATGATAGCAGCCTTTAAATACGTCACTGCCTCTAAGTTAATGATTTTTATGTCTCTGGGTTTAATCTTTTTTGTTATAGGCAACAAACTTTTAGAATATCACTATCAAACCATTATTTATGTTGAAGTTTACAACAATGTCACAGAACGAACCGCATTTTTTGCCACTTATGAAATCTTTGCAAATTTGGCCTGGCTATTTATCCAATTATTTATAACATCGCGTATCGTTATGAGAATGGGAGTTGGTGCGAGTAATATGCTATATCCGATACTGTCAAGCCTAGTAGCACTTGCCCTGTTTATCTATTTTTACGGTAAAAGCTTAGGGCATATCCAAGGTAATTTGACTATCATGCTCATATTAGGCGTTGTGACTCAATTTATTAACCAGGAAATACGTTGGGCTTTACGTACCCCAGCCAATAATTTGCTGTTTAATGCCATTGAACCCAATTTGTGGGGAAGCCATAAAGCTTTTCTAAATGGCATTGTATTTCCATTGTCAACTTTTATTGCTGGGGGATTATTAATTTTGATAACGGATCCAGGTATATCTGGATTAACCTTGTTGCTTTCAAAAGAGACAATTCATTATCTATTACCCTTAATTGTTATCATCGTATCGTTATTGGGGATTATTGTCGCCTTACCGCAATGGGCTGCTTATGATACGGACATGTTTAATTCACTTAACCGTAAATTATTTGATCCTCATAAGGAAAAAATAAGTGGCAAGCCAAGCAATAGCCTCAAACAAATGATACAGCAAAAAATGAATAGCACTGATCCTTACCATGTCACAGTCGTATTGGAAATGATTCGTGTCATGAGAATGAATGAATTTGTAAACCAAGTAGGCAATTTGCTATTGAAAACTCAAGATTTTCAAATAAAAAAACATTGTATTAACACTTTAGCAGCGTTACCACAATCCCAATCTAGTCTGACTTATTTGGTAGAAGCTTTACAAACCGAAAAAGATGCCAATGTCTTACCCCTTATTCTGACAGAACTGGCTCAATTTCAATCTGTCAACTTAAATGACACCATAGAAAAATTATTGACACACCCATCACCGTTGGTATTTGTTGAAGCCGGCTTGTGTTTACATGCTCATCCCAAATATCCACGTAAATATTTGATTGAAAAGCAAATTATAGCACGTCTTCAGGAGTCTAAATTATCAGACAGGGTATTATATTTATATGCTTTGGGTGAATTACGCCAACCCCATTATAGCGATATTGTATTACCTTATTTTGAGCATGATAAATCTGAGGTGCGTGTAGCTGCGTTCACGGCATTTATTCGTATGCTTGAAGGTCAACTACTAGAGCCTCACAAATTTCGTCTTATTGAAGCACTGAAATTACCGGATAAGGAAATTAAAATCGTGAGCCTAAGGGCACTCAAGGAATGTAAACCTTTGGAAGATTGGGTACCAATTATTCATTTGCTGGGGGAAAGGGATCGTGCTGTGGTAATAGAAAGCAAAGAATTATTGCGTCTGAGTTTGAACGTATGCAAAACGGCACTGCTTGAACAGCTATTTATCAATAAAATATCAATACAACAACGGTTTGAAATTTTGTCGCTTATTTATCCTAAACTTGATGATGAGCAACTCCAACGCTTGCAACAGGGAGCGATAGAGGCACTTAAAAAATTCGTTCAGGTGAATGGATTATTAAAATTACATGATTTGAAAGAATATACTAGCGAAGCAGATGAATTAATCGCCAAAATATTGCAGGAAATTGCCGAAGAGTACTTGCTTCATGTTCTAACTATTATCACGTTTGCTTCCGAGCAAAATATAGAATTTTTTCAAAGAGTGAGTCTTGGCTTATTATCGTTAAGTCGCGCTAATCAAGGTAATGCTTTGGAAGTGTTGTCTAATGCGAGAGAAAAACATCTAAGTACTCAAGTATTTAAATACTTTGATGAACGTGTGATTGATCTTAAGGGGATCCGTCGTATTTACTTAGTGCTATTTAACGAATATTTAAAAATAGATCAAAGTCGTTACTATTCACAAATACTCGCATTAGATCATGATATGCTGAAAGCGTGCTTGCTTTATATTGAACAAGAAAAAACAGGGAGATTGAAATTGGAAAAGACCAACCAAAAGGTGCGTCAGTTATTGACTCAAAGTGGTGGGGAAATGGGAAATCATTCCAAAAAGGAATAATAAATATTACTTTTGTGGGTTAGAAATACTATTTTAAAAAATAGTATTTCTTTTAAACCATTCCCAATTCTCAACTATTCATTAGTGGCTTTACCGATTACCTCAGTTCGATCTTTACGACGATGCTCATCTATAATTTCCTTGACCTTATAAGCTTTGGGTATGCCATCAATTTGAATTTCAGAATCGGCACTCCCAGCACTTGCGACATCCAAACAGCCTGTACCAAAAATCCGTTGCATAAGCCCCTGGTTTATTTCTACACTGCGGATATCAGACAAAAAGACTTCCAGTATCCTCTTAGAAAGAATACCGGCTCTAAGCCTGACTCTTTCGTTCGTCACTGTGAGTCTAGTGTTAATGACTTTTAGCCACCAAAAGAACAAAGTCACGAATCCAATTGCCCCCATAATCGTCGCTGTGCTATAAAGAAATAACCAAAGAGGTTCAATTTGCTCCCTATCGCTACTAAGCAAAACTATCAATCCAATGCTTCCAACAACCACAGCCGCCATAGAAAAAATATACAAAAAAGGGCGGTTACGAATCATAGAAGGTGCAGAGTCGTACAGCACCTTTTCATCATCATCCACTTTATCATTCACTTTTTTTTCTTCTTGAGTCACAGTTTTTCTCCTTTTCAGTTATCAGTTATCAATTATCAGAGCAAGGGGCTTCCAGAAAAGAAATTAATCAAAAAAAGAAATTAATCCAAATAGAAGCACCCTTCATTATATCCAGAAAAAAGGCAACCACAAGGGATTGCCCCTATACTCTTTGCTGTAATAAACTTAACTTTTCTAATGAGGTTGCCGTTGCACAAAAAAGACATATCCGCTCTACATAAAAGTTTAAGTTATGCCCGCGTGCAGTATACCTAGAAAATGCGCATACATGTAGGGGCAATCCTTCATGCTTGCCCTTGAAAAAACTTGGTTTCTTAAAGAGCGCACACTGTGTTAGGAGTCAGGATTTAATAAATCCAAAACTTGAATTGTCAAACCTGACAGGTTTTGAAAACCTGTCAGGTTTAGTTTCGTATTTTATTAAATACGCATTCCTTAAGAAAGAAAGACCATTTTATCAAAAAATGGTATTTCTAAAACGCTCATTCAAACAAAAATCAAAAATCAAGATCACACTGACTATCTTTTTGACAGTTTAACATATTCTGACAACTTAATATTTTCAGTCAACGCAAAATGTTCCATGGCACCCAAATACTTAAGCGGATTGATAGCAACCTTCGATTGCCGCACTTCAAAGTGAATATGAGGTCCGCTGGAACGACCGGTTGAACCCACTAACGCGATAACTTGGCCACGGCTCACCTGATCTCCCACTTTTACCAGGATTTTGCTATTATGACCATAACGGGTTGAGTACATGTCACTATGCTGAATTTCAACCAGATTGCCATAACCCCGTACATATTTAGAGCGTAATACAACACCCTCTTCTACAGAAAATACGGGAGTTCCCCTTTTAGCGGCAATATCAATGCCCTTGTGCATACGTCTACCGCGCCAGCCATATTTTGAGGAAACTCTGCCCTGCTTTAATGGCCAGCCTTCAGGCAAACTTTTGACCTTGGAACGATATTGCCGCAATAAGTCCCTTGAGACTATCTGGATAGAATGCTTCAGTTCTGTTATAGGTGAAAAACGCGATAGTGAGGCCAGATTTTGAGTTAGGTGTGGTTGCTCAGGACGATGAGCAAGGTGTGGTTGATCATTAATGAAATTGTCCCAAGATAGGCTAAAGTCAAACTTTTTAGCCGGACTGGTCCGGACTAATTGGTGTTTACGGTGTTTACCCCCTAGTTGAGTGGTTCGAGTTGGCTGAGAAGACACAAGCGTTCTGTGTGTTGGTGACGTTCCCTGGTAGGCTAGATTGGGTTTCAGCAATGGCTTTTCTGAAACCGTCTTCATCGGCTTATTTGAAACCATCTTCACTGGACGCTTGATGGGTACCTCTTCACCGGACATTGAACTCTGCCCTAATGTCGCCTTATGTTTAGACGACTGTGGTGGCACAGATTGTGGTTTATTTTGAGCAGCGCGTTGTTGCTCAATGATGATTTGATCCCAAGATCGACTCATATCTGAATCTTGAGTCTGACTAGTCAGCACTAACTTATTGCCCAAATTATCCAGTCGAAGGGCATTAGTTTGCAAAGCACTGACACGCTGCGCTAATTCTTCAATCTCCCCAGCTGATACATTATTTACCGTATCAGAAGTATCAGTACCTGTTGAAACTGCAATAGGGATTTGTGAAGACCAAGAAAGGACATGATTGCTTGATTGTCCACTATAATGAGAATAAGCAGAATACCCTACTGTTGCCACAGTTAGCATAGAAACTAAAGTGACTGGCACGAAAACTGAGTGGCTAAAGTGGGCAGTTTTACCTTTCTCAAGGCTTTTATTAATAAGGATAACTTCCATCAATGTTTCCTGTTGGTTAAAATTAACATCTATAAAAAAATGAAGTCCTTTAATCAATTATTGGCAAAATCATCTGGCTTATTAAGCCAATTGTCACAACATAGTCAAATACTTAAACAAGTTGATAAAATATTTCAAGAAAGTTTACCTACTCCATTAAACCAGCATTGTTATGTCGCAAATTTACGAGAAAAAACCTTGATAGTACACACTGAATCATCTCTTTGGGCAACTCGGTTACGTTATATAACTCCCGAATTGAAGCAACGATGGCAACAAAACCGGTTTATGCCTAGCATTGAGCAAGTAATTGTTCAAGTACGTCCGTAAGTTTAACTGGAATTATAAATTTGGCAACCTCGTTGTCCCCATTCACAATGAACCTAACGATTACGCAGTGAACTAATTCCCAATTTCCAATTCAAGAAGAAACCGCAAGTGGTTGAAGATAATTAAAATGTGGCACGATGACGCTATCATCATCACAGCGCACCATTTCATAAGCATGCTGATTCGCTAATAAGGTACGTAATAAAATATTATTAAGCTCATGTCCAGATTTATATCCACTAAAGACACCTATTAAACTATGTCCTAATAAATATAAATCTCCCACGGCATCAAGTACCTTATGTCTCACAAATTCATCCTCATAACGTAATCCATCTTCATTTAAAATGCGATACTCGTCCATAACGACGGCATTATCAAGACTACCTCCTAAAGCTAATTGATTTTCGCGTAATAATTCAATATCACGCATGAAACCAAAAGTACGAGCACGACTAACTTCTTTGACAAAAGCGGTTTTAGAAAAATCTATTTCAACATAACCTGGACTTTGTCTAAATACCGGATGATCAAAATCTATCTGGAAACGAACTTTAAAGCCATTAAAGGGTTCAAAACGTGCCCACTTATCGCCTTGTTGAACTTTCACTGTGCGTTTAATACGAATATAACTTTTGGGGGCATTTTGTTCTTCTATGCCCGCAGATTGGATCAAAAACACGTAAGGTCCAGCACTGCCATCCATAATAGGCACCTCTGGAGCACTAACATCAATATAAGCATTATCTATCCCTAAACCTGCTAAAGCGGATAATAAATGTTCAACCGTTGATATTCTTACATTGCCCTTAGCTAAAGTCGTTGATAGACGAGTGTCACCCACATTTTCGGTTAACGCTACAATTTCTACAGGCATTTTTAAATCGACTCGTCTAAAAATAATTCCACGGTCAACCGGTGCTGGCCTTAAAGTTAAATAAACTTTTTCACCTGTATGTAATCCAACACCAGTGGCACTAATTACATTTTTTAAAGTACGCTGCTTTATCATTATTTAGATTCTGCTATTTTGTGATCATAAAATCACGGTTCTAATGATCTCGCTTCGTTCGTTGACAACCCTTCATCACTGAGATAAAACTAAATATTTGATATCCTCCTTATGCTATTTACATTTACAAATCTTTATGGCTAAGTATAATTTACGCCCACCTGAAATCAGCTAATCAGCTTGACGACGTAAAAATGCGGGAATATCCAAATAATCTCCCGACGGTGTTTCACTATTTTCCTTACCATCAAGGCTATTGTCATTACTACTCTGTAAACGTGTGACGGTGGGTTTATCAAACTCTCTATAATCACCCACTTGACCTTTATTCTTTTTTTCTACTGCAGCCGGTTGTTTGGATACCACTTTTTTATCGGATTGCTGTTCTCGTGGCTGTTTGCTAATAGAACCTACACCGGTAGCAATCACAGTGACACGCAGTTCATCTTTCATTTCCGGATCAAGCACTGTACCGACAACCACCGTGGCATTTTCGGAGGCGAATTCTTCTACCACATCACCCATTTCTTGAAATTCGCCTATGCTCACATCCATACCGGCTGTCATGTTAACTAAAATTCCGCGGGCACCCGATAAGTCTATGTCTTCTAAAAGGGGACTGGAAATCGCATCCGTACCGGCTTTACGAGCACGCCCCTCTCCCTTCGCATGGGCAGTTCCCATCATGGCTAAACCCTTATCTTGCATCACGGTAGAAACATCAGCAAAGTCAACATTAATTAAACCAGGACGTGTGATCAGCTCAGAAATGCCCTGTACCGCACTCAATAAAACGTCATTAGCAGCTTTGAAGGCATCTAATAAGCTGGTATCTTTACCTAAAACTCCGATCAATTTTTCATTAGGAATAATAATTAATGAATCCACATGTTCACTCAGTTCTCTAATGCCTTCTTCTGCAATCATAGCGCGTTTTCTACCCTCAAACGGAAACGGGCGAGTGACAACCGCTACGGTTAATATGTTAAGGTCCTTGGCGACTTGTGCAACGATGGGTGCCGCACCTGTACCGGTACCGCCACCCATCCCAGCGGTGACAAATACCATATCAGTACCTTCAAGGACCGCCATAATACGTTCACGATCTTCCAGGGCGGCTTGCTGCCCCACTTCGGGACTCGCACCGGCACCTAAACCTTTGGTAACATCCGTACCCAGTTGCAAAATGGTCCGTGCAGACGAATTTTTGAGAGCTTGTGCGTCGGTGTTAGCACAAATAAATTCAACCCCCTCAATATTACCTTCAAGCATATGTTCAACTGCATTACCACCTCCCCCACCGACACCAATCACTTTAATCACAGCATTTTGGCTGTAAGTATCCATTAATTCAAACACTTTTAAAACCTCCAAATAGGCCAGAATGAAAAAATCAATACACATGAAAAAATACTATTTTTCAAAATTCCAGAAATAGTATTTTTAACATGTTAATCAGTTTTTTTATTCATGTTGACTATCTCAAACTTTCACAAATCTGTCAAATTAGCATAAGCTAATATACTACCTAAAAATGGCAACTGTTTTGTAAAATGACAATAATAACAATAGGTTATAAGATTTTGTCTTCACCTAGCTAAAATATTTTTTATCTCTTATTTTCAATAAGCTACAATCTAATTGCCATTTTTA
>Ga0233404_10000278_pt1 | contig 13833 bp, 16 predicted proteins | sample Na_oxic_2_MG_FD_179861 | JGI IMG/M metagenome (GOLD analysis project Ga0233404, IMG submission 179861) | Seawater microbial communities from Saanich Inlet, British Columbia, Canada - Na_oxic_2_MG | ecosystem: Environmental > Aquatic > Marine > Inlet | place: Canada: British Columbia | collected...
CAAATTCGTCAGTAACTGTGATTGTTACGGTTTTCATGATTTGTCTCCTTACGGACTTATAAAAAAGGGGGTTGCTTTTATGTAGAACCAGCGTTATTATACATCACCGGTTTTTTTACAGCAAGAAGAATTTTGTTTGATACATTAATGGAGCAGGGTACCAAAAATCAATTGATTGTCGCAACTCATTCACCTTTTATTTATTCGCAATTTCCGGATAAGGAACTCATACTGGATGACGACAAAGGTGGTGAATGATGAGGAGAAGAAACCCACCAACTGTTAATGAACTGATTAGTATGCTTCGTCACTCGTCAGTACCGGCCATTTTTGTCGCCCTGATGATATGATGGTTTATCGGTGGTTAAAGCAACATATTCAACCACTTAAAGCTAGTCCCATAGAATGTGGCGGAAGAAATAACTTACTTTCTATATATAAACAAAGAGATAAATTTTCTCATCTGAAAACAGTATTTTTGGCAGATAAAGACTTATATGTTTTTTTGGGAATTCCAGAAGAATATTCTGAGGTAATTTGGACTACTGGATACAGTATTGAAAATGATATTTATGCTGGCTCAAGCAAATTAGACGATTTATTTGATGAAGAAGAATTATGTGATTATAAAAAGTTAATGGCAAAAATCACAGAATGGTTTGCCTTTGAAGTAGAAAAACACAAAAAGGGAAACGCCTGTGATAGTAAGATTGATATTAAAATATTGTATGATGATAAGCAACCAGTTAGTGAAAATGAAGCCTACATCTGCATGAGTCATAGCAATAATAATACTTGTGTTAATGTTAATTTAGTGTTTGGAAAAAATTTTATTCCAGCCAATCAAAATTTAGTATCAGAAATTAAAAATGATTTCAAACTGAAACTGAGGGGAAAAATAATTTTTAAAGTGTTGTCTGTGTATCTCAGTGATCGTAAAAGAGATGTTAAACATAAAAAAGAAGCATTGTACGAAATAGGTACAAAACCAGTTTTTTTGATGGCTCTACTGATGATTATGCATACCTAACCAGTGAAACACTGCGAATCAGCAAAACTGCCAAACCTCAGCAGAAAAGCATTGTTTTGATGGGCGCATCTAACATTAAAGAAGCGGTCAAAGCTAAGTATCTTGAACGATTGCTACAAAATAAAACAAAGCAACCTATTAAAGTCTATAATTTAACCGCCGGTGGCCTCTTTCTCTGGGAAGAAATATGTATATTAGACAAGATACGAAACCGATTTCGAGGTATAGTCGTGTTGCAAATAGCACCACGTCGTTTGGTACTTGACCGTGGCCATTTGAAAGGAGGCATCACAAGACATTCACGTCTTGCTATGTATTGTCCCAAATTTGATGAAGAAATGCGTCTTGCCGGCGTTTCAAAGCCCCAATGGATAGGTAACTATTTTCTTGATTTTTACAAATTTTTTGTGGCTCGTTTACCAGCTTTGCTGAAAAACTTAGTGATTGGACCAGTACAATGGAATCCCCAAAACGCTCACAAGTGGCGACCTCCAACTCAGAAACAATGGGAAAAGTCCGTCAACAATCTCGTAAAATGGCAAAAAACTTACCATGAAAACCGTGATGCTAATTTTGAAGTTTACCGGCGTTTAATTAGGTATTTGCGCGAAAGTGGCATTGAAACTGCGTTCTTAGAAGTGACACGCAATCCCGCTGCAGAGGCGATCATTTTTGCAAAACCGGATTTTGTTAAAATTTATCAAGAATATCAATCTGATGTTATAAAATTCGCCCAAGAGATGAAGATACCTTACTGGGATTTGGCAAAGTTTGCTGATCTCAAACCAAAAGACTTTATTGACCATGTTCATTTGAAAAAAGACAAAGCGCGTCGCCGTTATACGGCAGTACTTGCAACGCGGATAATAGACATGCTTAGCACACAAGAACAGTTTGAGGGGCCATAAGAATGAAAAAAGTTGCACGGTTATTAGGTATCACTTTACAAGCCCTTGTTCTTGGCACTCTTTTGTTTGTTGCTGTCGGACAACTGGTTGCTTTGAAAACGGATGCGCGGATTTTTTTCTATCAGGCATTTTAAGCAAAGGTAGTCAGTCCGGTATAATATTTTTATTATTTTATTATTTATTGGTGTTACGCACCATAATTCTAAATTCCATATTTCCTTATGTTTCACATAAGGCTATTTAAGTTTCACCCCGTTGGGGTTATTAGTTTCAACCCCGAAAGGGGTTAAATGTGAATAGCCACCGATAAAATCGGTGGAATTAAGAAGCACCGTGCGTAACATCAGTTATTTAGCAAATAGAAATTAAGGTTATTGTAAATGATTCAATCTGGCATTTTCTGGCTGGTACTCTTTGCCACTGTCATAGTGTTTTGGCTCATTCCAAGACAATATCGATTTGGTTTTCTAGCTTTAGCTTCGTTTGGATATTTAGCGACGCTTGACTTAACTAGTGTACTTGTCCTCGTGGCGTGGACATTAGCATTTTACTGGCTGGCACCACTTGCCATTGGCAAAAGCTCTTGGCAACAACGATTGCCCTCCATACTGATACTGGCGATTCTTGGCTACTTGGCTTATTTTAAGTATATTCCGCCTTTGATTGCAGCGATGTCATCGGATCCCATTGAAACCAAATTCATTATTCCATTAGGCATAAGCTATTTCACTTTTAAGCTTATTCACTATGCAGTTGAAGTAGTACGTGGCAACATCACAAATCGTTCGTTCCAGCAATTCTTTGCTTATATGTTCCTGTTCCCTATCTTCACTGCGGGGCCAATTGAACGTTTCGATCACTTTCTTGCCAATCAGGACCAAAAATGGCAATTGGATTCAACGGTAGAGGGATTAACTAGAATCATTCATGGACTTATCAAAAAATTCTTTGTTGCCGGTATGCTTATTGCGCCACTTTTTGGCCCCTATGGAGATATCACCGGACCAAACGCCGGTGCTTTGCTTTTTAATTTAAGTGTTCTCCCTACCTACAAAATTTGGGGATTCTTGGTATTAGCTTTCTTGTTTATGTATATGGATTTCAGTGCCTATTCTGATATAGCTATTGGTGCCAGCCGATTATTCGGTATTCGTATCATGGAAAACTTTAATTTTCCTATTATTGCACCAAATATCAGTAACTTCTGGAAACGTTGGCATATGACATTAGCCGGGTGGTGTCAAGCCTATGTATATATGCCAATGATTGGTCTCACCCGTAACCCATACATAGCAGTATATTGTACTATGCTCGCATTTGGTCTTTGGCACGCCGGTTCACTCAATCGAGTTGCTTGGGGTTTATACCATGCAACCGGGCTTGTGATACACTTGACTTGGAGCCGTATAAAGCGCAAAAAAAAGTGGCTTTTTCTTGATCGTATGTTAGTAATGCGTCTTATCGGTATTCCGAGCACATTTTTGTTCGTTGCTGGTAGCTTTGCATTTTCTACGACTGACGGAAATGGTGGATTTTACGGAGCATTGCGTATCTTTGCCAAGATGTTTTTCATTAATTTACCGGCGTAAAAGTTTACCGATAATTAAAATAAGTGACATATCATGTTTACATTTACAGTTTACGATTTATTAGCGAAAAACCTAGCGGATAATATCGATCATCAGGCTCTGGCTCATGGTAGTATTAAAGTCAGTTATGGTGATTTGGGGCAACGAGTTGACACAATAGCCACATGGTTACATGAAAACGGTGTACAGCGTGGTGATCGTGTCGGTATTTATCTTCCCAAAACTATTGAAGAAGTTGTGGCAACTTTTGCCATTGCTCGTATCGGTGCGGTTTTTGTTAACATCAACTACCAATGGACACTTCACCAACTCCAATATGTCATTAATGACTGCAATATCCGCATATTATTTACCGATCAACACCGGATACGGAAAATTGAAAAATCCGAACTGATTAACCAACTTGATCACGTTGTAGTGAAAGATGGAACGCGAGAATCCCCAAAAACAACACTATGGGGCAAGATACCGGAAATTACATTTACTCTAGCAAGAGGAGCTATTGATACTGAACTGGCTGCATTGCTTTACACTTCTGGTTCTACCGGCAACCCTAAAGGAGTCATGCTCACTCACTTGAATATTATCCAAGGAGCTCGTAGCGTGGCTTGTTACCTGAAAAATACATCGGCATATCGCGTATTGGGCTTATTGCCAATGAGTTTTGATTATGGTTTGAGCCAAATTACCACAATGTTTTTAGTCGGTGGTACAGTTGTTTTGCAACCGGTTATGATGCCGGCTGAAATTGTTAAAAGTGTCACCTCACAACAAGTAACCGGTATTGCAGCGGTGCCTCCGGCTTGGATGCCAATTGTTCGTTATCTTCAGGACGTGAAAACGGATTTACCTTCACTCCGTTATATAACTAACTCCGGTGGAAAAATCCCGCCAACTATTTTAAAGGCAATGCCAGAAGTTTTCCCGAATGTGGATATTTATCTTATGTATGGTTTGACTGAGGCTTTTCGTTCAGCATACTTGCCACCACACTTGTTCCATGAAAAAATGGGCGCAATAGGTAAGGCTATTCCAAATGCCGAACTCTACGTAGTCGATCCTGATAAAGGTTTGTGTGAAGTAGGAGAAACTGGAGAATTAATCCATCGGGGTAGCCTGATTAGTCTTGGATATTGGAATAATCCCGAAGCAACTGCTGATAAAATAAAACCTTGTAAACATCTGAAACATATTATTGGCGATGAAAAGGTGCTCTTTAGTGGAGATATGGTTCGCATAGATGAAGACAACATTTTATGGTTTGTTAGCCGTACTGATTCGTTGATTAAGTCCAGCGGCTTTCGTATCAGTCCTACGGAGGTAGAAGACATTGTTTACGAAAGTGGACTGGTTAGCGATGTAGTCGCTTTTGGCAAGGAAGACAATTTCCTTGGCCAAGCTGTTCAAATTGCCGCCGCTCCCATAGATGAAACACCAATGCCGGTTGATGAGCTAATGAAATATTGTCGGCAAAATATGCCCAACTATATGGTGCCACAAAAAGTTCATGATTGGAATGGTCAAATGCCACGTATCTCCAGTGGCAAAATTGATCGTCAGAAGGTTATCGCTGCCTGTATGGAAAAACTTTATGACACCACTACGGATTGAAATTTTTTCAATCTGAAAATTCTTGGTATACCTAAAGGATAACAAAATTTATGGCTTTTAATCGTGAAACACTACTTGAATATCTTGATAACGAAATGGGACTTGAGATTAGCGGGATGGATGACAAAACTCCGTTATTTTCAAGTGCATTGCTTGATTCGTTTAGCATGGTTGAACTGATATCGTTTATTGAGAAAGAATCTAACATAAAAATGAGTCCAACAGATGTAAACTTGGACAATCTTGATTCAATTGAGCGCATTTTGGGCTTTTTAGAGCGTCGTTCTCAGTAACGACGTGATAAAGTCCATTTTTGGTGTTGATTATTTTAGTAATAACCGGAACTAAAAATTCATGGTCAAGATAGAACCGCTAAAAATGGAAATTTTTGAAATAGTGGCAACGTGGCTGTCTAAACCTCAGATAAACAAGTGGCTAGCATCAGGTTGGCGTGGCAAACAAATTGATGCTAAGGTACTGTCCATAGTTACAATGAAACCAAGCAATAAACTATTTATAGTGCGCTATAACAACGAGCCGTGTGGATTGGTTACGTTAGGTTGTGTAGATACTATTGATAAGACCGGTACACTGTGGTATCTTTTAGGCGAACAGCAATATGGTGGCAAGGGAATTATGACTGAGGCTGTCCGCCAAGTAGTGCGGTTAGTATTCAAGGAATTGGGGCTACGATCAATAAGTGCCTCAATCATGGCTCCTAACTATAATTCACGTCGTGTGCTGGAAAAAATTGGTTTTCGTGAGGTTGGTACACTACGTTATGGTCTCGAACTTGACGGACAACACGTAAATCGTATCGTCTTTGATATTCTGCCCGAAGATCTTAATGACGTTATGACGACGTTTCCCTGAACACGTATTAAATCTTAATTACAGTAAACGCTAGGATTTTTAAGAATGACAATATCTGCAACGCCACAAACCTCCATCAAACGAGTCGGCATTCCCAATATTGCTTGTCCGGGCGAAACCAATTTATTTTCAGCATGTGCCCGTTTTTTACATAGCGAATCTATTGCAGAAAATGTAAATATTGGGGTACTCTCCGGCTTAGGGTATGCCGGTTTCAGTGAAAACGATATACTACAAAACCTACGCGAATTTGCTTTCAATTTCCACCGTGAACATGCCCGTAAACAGGGTAAACCTCGCTGGGCCGAAAAAACCGCTTTTGATAGTTTCCACCTTGATGCCATTGAACGGCTTTGTGGTGAGCAAAGTTATTTTTTAGGTGTGCAACGTCATGGACTAGATGTGGCTTGTAGCCTACAATAATTGTGTGACAAAAACGGCGGCTATCTTTCTGAACTACATCAGTACATAAAACGTTACCCACGTCCACTTGAGGCATTTAGCCATATTTGGGTTGATCTAACCGAAGCTATTCACCATTTTGTCAAACGTCATCCCAAAAATGCGTTGCTTATTCGCTATGAAGATTTAACGGCTGAGCCTTTGGCTACCATGCAAACCATCGCTGAATTTATAGGTGAGAATTGGGAACCGCAGTGGCTTGATAATGCATTACAGAAACCGGGCAATTTGGGACTTGGTGATTGGAAAACTTATGGCAAATCCCAAGTCGATACAACAAGTGTGGGAAGGTGGCACCATTTGTCCAAATCGACGATTAGTATGCTAGGAAAAATTTGCAACCCCACCCTTAAAATTTGCGGATATCCTTTGGTTGATATTATAGATGAACGTTCCAGTGAAGAAGCAAATCGCCGCTATGAACTTGGCTTGATGATCAATGCAATGCGTACATCATCGTAAAGCATCGTAAGTTTATTAACCTTATTATTTTTCGATTTACCGAGGATACCTGTGAACTTTGCTACTTTTGAATTTGTTGTTTTTATGGTTTGTGTGTATTTGCCATATTTGGCAATGAACCATCGTCAGCAAAATTACTTTTTGTTGGCTGCCAGTTATTTTTTCTATGGCTTTTGGGATTGGCGTTTTCTCAGTTTGATACTCTTTTCCACCGCTGTTAATTATTTTGTTGGCATCGCGTTGCAACAAACGCAAGAAGTTAAAAAACGGCGAGGCTATCTAATTATTGCGTTGGTGACTAGCCTTGGTATTTTAGCTGTGTTTAAATACTTTGGTTTTTTCGTTAACTCCATGGTAGATTTTCTGGAACTATTTGGTTTTAAACCTGATCTTCCGATACTGTCTATTGTCCTACCAGTAGGTATTTCTTTTTATACTTTTCAGACGCTCAGTTATACCATTGATGTTTATAAAAAAGAAATTCAACCAACACGGCGTTTTTTTGACTTTGCTCTGTATGTTGCCTTTTTTCCACAACTGGTAGCAGGCCCTATTGAACGCGCTAAAAATCTGTTACCTCAAGTCTTATCACCGCGCATTCTCACTTATGATCAATTCAGTCGCGGTGCGTTTTTAATTCTCTTGGGTTTATTCAAAAAAATAGTGATTGCAGATGGTGTAGCAGACTCGGTGAATACCGTTTATGCGATGCCTGATCCAACCGCGTTGGATATTACACTTGCAACTTATTTATTTGCTCTTCAAATTTACTGTGATTTTTCGGCTTACTCAGACATTGCTCGTGGTATTGCCAAACTACTGGGTTTTGAACTGATGACTAATTTCAATTTACCCTATTTTTCTGTTAATCCGAGCGAATTTTGGCAACGCTGGCATATCAGTTTATCGACTTGGTTGCGTGACTATCTGTATATTCCGTTGGGTGGCAATCGCCATGGCAAACTTAATACTTATCGCAATTTGATGATAACGATGCTCTTGGGGGGATTGTGGCATGGCGCGGCTTGGAATTTTGTGCTGTGGGGCTTTTATCAAGGCGGTATTCTGTGTGTGCATCGATTTTTTGTCGGGCGGAAGACAAAAACCGTTTCATCATCGCAAGTGCTGGGATTCTTCATTTATTTATTGAAAATGCTAGTTTTTTTCCAAATCGTTTGTTATGGCTGGTTGTTATTTAGAGCGACTTCATTTGAGCAAATTGCCGATTTTACAACAATTTTGTTGTTTAATTTTTCCCTAACTCAAGGTATTAGTTTCTCGCTACCGCCAATAGCCACTTTGTTAGGAATTCCAATCATGATCATGCTGGAAATTTACCAATATTTATCTCGCACCCCCAATTTTTACAGAAAATGGCCTTTACCTTTGCGTGGATTCTTATATGCAAGTTTACTATTTATCTTAATAGCAGGAACTAACAATGCGCCAAGTGACTTCATCTACTTTGCCTTCTAAACATTCACCTTTGTGGACTACATTATTAGTCCTAAGCTGGATGGTGTTATGGCTACTGATTTTTGAATTACTACTTTATCTTGTTATACCCTCAGCACCAGCAACAGTTAAATCCAATCGACTTCAACGTTATTTGGAATATGGCCGTTCTGTCGAAGGCAAAATTCGCCAAATGATTGGCCCTACCGATGAAACAACAGCCTCGGTAACATTAATCGGTTGGCTAGACGCTGAAGTGCATGAGCGTGGGCGTAACATACCTACTCATCCAAAGACACCTGATGGTTTGCTTATCGCTATTTATGGGATGTCTCATGCCCAACATCTGGGTCGAGTTTTAGCCAAAGAACCTAACATTACCGTGCGTTTTTGGGGTGGCCCTGGTGCGTCGCCTAACCATTCTTATAAGGCTTATCAACTTGATAGAGGACGGCATACGGCGGGGGTGGTTATATTTGGTATAGCAGCCGAAAGTTTGAAAGGTATGACTACTTTCACTAGCTTGAATAAGGCGTTTGAACATCCGTTGCCTTATACTTATCCAAAGTACCATAAGGTAGGAGAACGTTTAGAAGAAATATGGCCTCAAGTGCGTACAATGACTGATTTTCGACGGGTTTTAAACGATGAAATGCTTTGGAAGGATTATGTGAGAGAAATGCAAGCGGAAGATACTTATTATCATCCATTTATTTTCTATGAAAATTTCATGGATAATTTAGTTATTTTCCGTTTTATACGTCGCTCATGGGCTAAAAGACATGCTAGTCGTGTCAAAAACAGTTTTTATGAAGTATCACAAGGCTTTGGCTCTAACCAAATATTTTCACAAGGCTTTAAAGAGAATTCAGAGGTGGTTCAAACATTACGTTTGATGGTCAAAGAATTTGCGCGTCAAGCTCGTAGCGATGGTAAATTGCCAATAGTAGTATTATTTAACACTCGTGGCTATAGCAATCATTTAACTCAAGCATTAGCTAAGAGCCTTCAGGAGGCTGATATACCTTTTGTGGACAGCCACACTATCGCGCCTTCTGATGATCCCAAAAACCTTGCATCGGATAATTTCCACTTTTCTAAGGAAAACGATGAAAAGTTTGCACATGAGGTTTTGGATATTGTCCATGAACATAAGGTTATGCCATAGAGGTAAATTATGTTAAACCCGAACAATTCTATTCAACAAGAAACGTATCCACTTTCTCCACTTCAACAAGGTATGTTGTTTCACCACCTCCATAACCAAGAAAGTGGAGAATACATTCAACAATTCATCTGGAGACTACCAGAAGCGTTAAATATACCCGCTACCAAGCTTGGCAGAAAGTCATAGAAAGACATTCCATATTGCGTACCCATTTCGAATGGGAAGGTTTAGAAACACCTCAACAAATTGTGCATAAGCAAGTTGAGTGTCCTTTGAATATTCAAGATTTGCGTGATTTGTTTGCTAAAACCCAAAAAAGGCAATTGGCTGATTATATTCAGAAAGATAGGAAACAAAGTTTTTCATTTTCGCAGGCACCAGTTATGCGTTTTGCCTTATTCCAATTGGGTGAAGCTGATTATCAATTCATCTGGACTTACCATCATATATTATTAGATGGTCGATCACGTTTTTTGATTTTGCAGGAATTTTTTGCTTTATATGCAGCCTACTGTCAAAACCAAGCATTGGATTTGCCTCAACCCTATCCCTATCAAGATTATATTGACTGGCTGCAACACCAAGATTTGTCAAAATCAAAAACCTTTTGGCAACAACAGCTTAATGGTGTTCAAACGCCCACACCACTCATCAAAGGATGGGTCAAAGATTTAATAGATGAACAACCGACTTATGCCGATAAAATACTGCATTTAAGCGAAACGATGACAACCGCCTTGCAGTCCCTCGCCAAGTATAACGATTTGACACTTAATACCTTAGTACAAGGTGCTTATGCGATATTACTGAGTCGGTATAGTCAAGAGGAAACCATCATTTTTGGTGCAGCGCGGGCTTGTCGTTATTGGACTGATATTGAGCCAAAATCACGGATCGGTTTATTTACCCTTATGCACCCATTTAATGCCTAACCAAAGCTTATTAAGTGTGTTGCAAAGTTTGCGTAACCAATGGGTCGCCATGCGGGATTACGAACAAACGCCTCTGATCGAATTACACAAATGGAGTGATATTCCCACGGATTTACTACTTTTTAATACAATAAGTACTGAAGCACAAGTTTTATTATTTTTTGGAGTCCAAACCTTTAGATTTGGACGTGATTAAATACACCGTGTGCCAAATCTGAAGGTTTGGACTCCATAATATCCGATAATTTGTGCTTCAGTACTTAGTCGTATTTGAAGCATACGAAATGAATGCCACGTTACGAAAAGGGGGTAGCGAGTGGTTACACCGCGAATTTGAGCTATTGCAACAGAACCACTATCCCCTTAGCTTGTATGCGACAGTAGGTACTCGCCTCTGTTTAACCTTTAAATACGAACCGCAATATATTAGCATCGGGCTGGAAAAACATTCTTCATCTCAAAGTTCTCATTGGAGGAGAGGCTTTACCTAAAGAGCTTGCGAATCAATTAATTAATAAGAGTGCCTCAGTTTGGAATGTGTATGGCCCGACAGAAACAACAGTTTGGTCAAGCATCTTTCAGATTGGGAACCATGCCGCATTCCAGACGAAAGAAGCTTCTGAAGCCATTGGTCGCCCAATTGCAAACACACAGATTTATCTATTAGATCAATATTTACAACCCGTACCAATCGGTGTATCTGGTGAATTGCATATTGGCGGTGATGGGCTGGCCAGAGGCTACCTCAATCGTCCAGAATTGACCGCCGAGAAATTTATTCCTAATCCCTTTAGCAATGAACCAAATGCTCGCCTGTACAAGACGGGCTACCTAGCTCGCTATCTACCAGACGGCAATATAGAATATCTGAATCGTATTGATAACCAAGTGAAACTTCGTGGTTTTCGTATTGAGTTAGGTGAAATTGAGGCGGTGCTGATACAACATCCCAAAGTGCGTGAGGCAGTGGTCATAATTAGAGAAGATCAACCCGGAGATAAACGTTTGGTAGCCTATTTAGTGCTAACCAAAGCCCAAGAGGTTATACCAACCAATATTCTGCGCCAATTTCTCAAGGAGAAGTTGCCAGACTATATGGTGCCAGCCGCCTTTGTAAAACTGAAAGCGATGCCATTGACACCTAATGGTAAAGTTGATCGCCGCGCTTTACCTGCCCCTACACAAGTTGGGCAAGAGTCCCAAGAAGCTTTTGTTGTGTCCCAAGATAAATTGGAACGACAACTCACAAATATTTGGGAAAATGTTTTGGGTATTCACCCATTAGGTGTAAATGATAACTTTTTTGATCATGGCGGGCATTCTCTATTGGCGGTAACTCTACTAGATAAGGTTGAAAAAAACTTTGGCAAAAGTTTATCCCCAATGACTGTTTTAGGACTTACGCATTGACAAACTCAATTTGTTGTTTTCATGATAACTATCATATAGTTATGAAAATTTGGCCCCTGACTGAATTTACCAAAATGGACCAAAAACGATTTTTCTCAAATTTGTAATGCCTTGTATTTGAAAGAAAACCTAAAAAAATTTACCTGTCAATGCGTAAGTCCTATGTTTTTCAAGCTCCAACCATTGCTCAATTTGCAAAACTGTTGCGCGGTGAGGGTTGTGTTGCTTCTTGGCGAGCTTTACACGCGGTGCAGCCTCAAGGTAGCCGAATGCCATTGTTCTTTATTGGTTCGACCAATTATGCCCGTGTTCTAGCACCTTTTCTGGGTTCTGAGCAACCGGTGTATGGATTAAATATTTTTGGCCTTCAGCCCAAGGACGGCACAACGCCTTCATTAAGTGTTTCAGTTGTTGCTAGGCAATACATCCAAGAAATCTGTACCGTGCAAACTGAAGGGCCTTATTATTTATGTGGTTACTGTCCTAAGTAGTGTCCATCCGGAAACACCAAAAATATTCCCAAAGCTGAAGCTTTGGACTCCAAACAATGGGTATCTTGGAATCCAAAGCTTTAGCTTTGGGAGTGTTTCCGGATGGACACTAAGTAAGTAATGAACCATAAATTTTCAAACACTTTGCTGGAGCCAGTTTGCAACTGGCTCCGTAACGTTTTAGGTGGTAATCGGAAACATTACGTTGGGTGCATTCCCATTTTCATGGCTAAATAAGTTTAGAATAATTGCCTAAGCCCAACTTCCATAGGTTTCACCTATGGAACTAAATTCAGGAGCTATTTAGGACATCAACTCTTGTTTCAACAACGTTATTAAATCTTCTTTTAACAACATTTCTCGAAATAGTGGCACACAGTAGCTATAAATCTTTTTGTTGTCACGGCGAATAATAAATGCTATTTCAAGACGTTTGAGTGATTTTTCTAGTTGCCATACCTCAAAAGTGTAACGATGCTTGTTAAGAAAATTTATTATGCTGGTTTTGGTAAATTTTCCTTTGGTTACCGTTGCATAGATAACAATACGATCTAAACGTGCCGCCGTTTTATCAGCAACTAATTCTCCCCAACCGGTTAACGCTTCTGCTACAGCTTCACTGTGTAAAGCGTTGGTAACATTTTTTTTAATCAACACTCGTTGCTCAGCGGTTAATTTTTCCAGCATTTCATTACATACTGTTGCAACCAAATTGGCCCGTTGGCCCGTTTTGGTTAAAATTTGGGTGACTAAATCTTTAGACTTATATTGAATGCCGAGCATTGCCATCGGTTCTGTAGCCAATTGCTGACAAGCTTCGGCTTCTAATTCACATAAGCGTATAGGTTGCCCAAAATTTTTAATGGGAGAACGATAATCAACACAACTCGCATCATACAAATTCCAAAATCCAGCCAGAATAAAGTGGCAATTTCCCAGTTCGCTTAGGCTACGGAAAAACCCCAAAACCGGATAATTATTGCCTTTTTCACTATGGATAAATTCGTCGGATTCGTCGATCAAGAACAGGCGTTGTTTACCAACCGGTACATCACCTAACTTTTCGAGTAAATCATCTAATGGAGTGTCTTTAGGCAAACCCAAAGTACTAATTAAAGTCTTCCGCAAATCACTATCCCATAAGGTTAAATAATAACATTCAATTTTGGGATGGTTTTTATAATATCGCTCTATGCGTTTAAGGAGACTTGATTTACCCAGTTGGCGCCCACCAATGATTAAATAATTACCAAGTTGACGATTCAAAATGTTGGTTAAGATTTTATTGCGCCCAAAAAAGGCACTGTCTTTAGCGATCCCACCTTTGGTTACGTAAGGAGATATTTGGGTAGTTGTCAATTGAGTCGCTAACAAAAAAACAAATACTTCAATAGGGTTAGAATATAACAGCAAAGAGGTTAGCTCGCGGTTGGTAGGCACTA
>Ga0233404_10000279_pt1 | contig 13801 bp, 13 predicted proteins | sample Na_oxic_2_MG_FD_179861 | JGI IMG/M metagenome (GOLD analysis project Ga0233404, IMG submission 179861) | Seawater microbial communities from Saanich Inlet, British Columbia, Canada - Na_oxic_2_MG | ecosystem: Environmental > Aquatic > Marine > Inlet | place: Canada: British Columbia | collected...
AAAGTTTTGGGGTTCCATTAGCAGCTTCTTGCTACACTTCAGACCGCCCAGAACCGGTAAGAGGTCCAGCGGCTGAGCTTGAAGAACACGGTTCAGCTGGGTTTGAAGCTCCGGGTACATTTGCCTTGGCTATGGTACTGCTGGTTTCCTTTGTGGTTTATTACTTTATCAATTGGAAATATTTAGCCTCAGTATGGCCACTTGGCTAAAAACAAGGGCGAACACACCGGTTCGCTCCTACGTGAAATATTTAAGAAAGATTTTTGAGGTTTTTTTTAGACCTGACAGGTTTCAAAAACCTGTCAGGTCTGTAGTTTCCTCGTTTCCAAATAACCGCAAATTTTTTGACCGCCTATAAAAATGAAATAAAAGTACCATGATCCAGCAACTTTTCAATGTCTTTAAGCTCCGTATTGGTATTTTTATGGCAGTCACTGCCGTCGCTACTCTAATGATCATGCCGGGGGCAACCCCAACAGTATGGCAAATTACTGTGTTAGCGTTGGCAATTATTCTGTCATCTGCCAGTGCTGGAGCTTTCAATCAGTATATGGAACGCGATCTTGATGCCCTAATGCCTAGAACCCGTAATCGTCCTTTTGTGACGGGCGCGTTTTCTCAGAGCCGTTGGTGGCTTTTGTTAATGGCGGTTTTATTACTGGTTGGGGTGGCGGCTGCTGGTTTCATGTTGAATGTGATGGCCGCCTTTTACGTTTTTCTTGGAGCATTTTTTTATGGTGCAGTTTATACCGTGTGGCTCAAACGGCGAACTTGGTTAAATATTGTTATTGGAGGAGCCGCTGGCAGTTTTGCGGTACTTGCTGGTGCCGCAGTGGTGGATCCAAGTTTAGGCCCTTTGCCGATCATTTTTGCGATAGTCTTATTTCTCTGGACACCATCCCATTTTTGGAGTTTAGCGATAGCCTTACATAAAGATTATGCCGCAGCCGGTGTTCCAATGTTACCGGTGGTAGTTGGGGATCGCGTTGCAGCTCAAGTTATTTTTGGCAATAGCTTAAGTTTGGTGATTATTTCATTGTTACCCATTCTTTTCGGTCTCAACTGGATTTACCTGATGGGCGCGATGATAAGTGGGGGATACCTTTTATACCGCAATCTTCAACTGATACGTGATCCTTCCCCGAAAATCGCCATGTCAAACTTTTTCGCTTCATTAATTCAATTAGTCATTTTATTATCCTTTGCCGTCGTGGATGTGCAAGTGCTTGGTTGATATAAACTTTCATAAACATGTTTGGAGCCAAACCTCCGAGGTTTTGGAAACCTCGGAGGTTTTTCGTGATTTATCTAAACATATTAATGGTAATAAGCTTTGTGCTAATTCTTGTTATCGTAATGCAAGCAAAGTGCAGAGTATTTTGTAGTGGTTTTTTAGTTGGAAATGTGTAATTAATATTACGCTGGAGCGGTTGGAACAAGAAGTTTGGTGTGTGACTCTTCACTTATACACCTTAAACTGGTTTGTAAATATGGATGATGGACTCTAAGATTTATCTTGGAAAAGTCAAACTAAAGTTTGGAATCCAATAAATCATATCATCCACATTTCAGAATTATCTGACGAAAGTATTTATTTAATGGAGTTACTTAACATGAATAAATTGAACTTAAAATGGGTTATTGATAACCTTGACCTTGTGTTTCTTCTTTTGACATCCGTCATCAATGTACTTCTTACCTTTTATTTGGGGAAAAATTTAGAAGATCAAAAAATGGCTTCTATTGTATTAATTGCAATAGTATCCCTACTAATTGCAATGGTAGTATTTTTGACTAAAAGGTTTTCAATGTCAAAAAGTGTGTCTTCCATAGAGGAAAAAATTTCTCATTTGACAGCAACCGAAGTTTTACGTGGAAGAGAAGCATGTTTTCGTAAGCTTAATTCTGTCATTACTGAAAACAGTAATGTTGATGTTACTTATTTTACTCCAGAACCCCCACCTTCAGAAGGACAACTAGCACGTAATGAAGAAGAATATTGGCGCAAATCACAGGAGTATTTAAACAATAGTCTAAGATTTGAACTTAGACGGATAGTTACAGTTGAAAGCAAAGCAAAGCTTGAATGGGTGAAAGATACTGTTGAAAAAATGAGAAAGTATCCGCGGTATAATTTAGCGGTTCTTACAACAGAGCAACCTTTCAATTACATCAATCTAATTGTTGTAGATAATCGGTATACCATGATTTTCCCCCCACATCGTGAACCAGCTCATAGAAGTCGGTATGTCTTCATAGATGATAAAACCATTGCAAAGGATTTTGGTAACGATGTGTTTGATAGATTATGGGATAAGGCAAAAGAATTCGCTCCATTAAAGATTGGAGCTAATATCTATGATGGCAATGATGGTAATGAAGACAACTTCAGGAAGATTGAAGAAATACTTAGCTAGTGTCCATCCGGAAACACTCCCAAAGCTAAAGCTTTGGATTCCAAGATACCCATTGTTTGGAGCCCAAAGCTTCAGCTTTGGGAATATTTTTGGTGTTTCCGGATGGACACTAGCTAAACAGGAATCCTAACCGTTCTCTGATTCCCACTCGCTATGCTGGCGCGTGGGAATGAGAAAAGAATGTAATATTGATTAACTAAAAGTCTCACTCTTCATATGTTTATATTATACTTAACTGCTAGTTTTTTAGTGGGAGGAACATGGGTTGCCCTTTCTACAATACTCGCAGAAAAATTTGGAAGTAAAGTAGGAGGAATAATAAGCGGTTTACCTTCCACAGTTGTAGTGGCATTCTTTTTTATAGCGTGGAGCCAAGGAACCGATGCTGCTTTCAATGTAACAACAGTTTTCCCGCTTGCATTTGCAATTAATGCTTTTTTTCTGCTCGGTTATAGTCTTCTTTCAAAAAGCAACAATAATTTTGGCATCAATCTAATTGGTGCTATTCTAATTTGGATATTTTTACAAACTACTGTTGTTATTTCAAATATCAGTGATTTTTACCTTTCATTGTTCATTTGGTTTCTTATCTTTGCCATTAATTATTACATTTTTGCAAAGCTAAGAACAAAAAGTTATATTCCAAAAACCAAAATTAAGTATGGTTTTAGCCAAATAATGCTCAGAGCTATATTAGGAGGTACTATTGTTTTATCAGCCGTGCTTATGACTAAAATTGGAGGTTCTATTTTTGGAAGTGTATTTGCGTCTTTTCCGGCAGTATATCTTTCCACCTTAATTGTAATAAACAAATCAGTGGGAAATCAATTTTCCCTTTCTATGACTATGCCAATGATGATTAGTGGCATGTTTAATGTTGTAATGTTTAGCATAATTTTTAGGTTTCTTGTTCTTGAGTTAAATTTTATATTTTCGATTGCTATTGCCTATTTTGCTTCTATAATCATTGCATTTTTAATATATAACTATACACAACTCTATAGATAATCATAAAATTTAGCTATCATGGAGTTACTTATTCTTGCTAGGGCAGAAGGAACCTGAAAAAAAGTTTATCCATCCATGTTTGCTAGAAGCGCGTCCTTTTAAAATGTCAGCTTTTGTCTCCTAATTTCGACTTAGAAAAGGTGGATTTGCTAATATTTTTGCGGATGCTGACAAATTCACCGCCAATAAAACTACCATATCTTTTCAATTGCATTTCTTGCTAACTTTTTATTACACGATGTACAATTAATATATATAAATAGAGGAAATACTGTGAATATTAAATTTTCACGTCATGCTAAAAGAAGAGCCAAACTTTACAAAATTCCGGAGGATAGTATTAGAGAAATTGTGCGTTCTCTTAAACTAAAAGAAGGAAAACATGAAATTATAGAAAAAGTGTCAGGGTTCAAATTTCCCATAAAAGCGGTTGTCGTTGTTGAAAATGATACGATGACAGTTATAACGAATTATCCCTTAAGAAAAGGAATATAAATATGAATGTTTGCTATGATAATGAAGTAGATGCATTGTACTTGAAGTTGAGTAATGAAACCCCTGAAGGTGTTGTCGAAGTATCTGAAGGTATTAATTTGGATACCACACCTCAAGGGAAATTGGTTGGCATCGAAATTTTGAATGCTTCTCAAAAAATAGACATTGGGACAATATTATCTTATACGCTAGAACTGAATAAAAACCTATTAAAACAAAGTGTTAAAGTTTGATTTTTTCGTTTTCAATGTCATTCTTAGAAATGCGTGTTAATAAGTTATAGCGTATCGTTTAGCTATCGTAATGTGAGTTTATTCTATTTAATGCATTAGGTAAAGAAAAAATAGAAAATCTAGTGCATCCTTTCAAGATGTCAACTTTTGTCTCCTAACTTCGACAATTAAAAAAGGTGGATTTGCCAATATTTTTGCGGATGCTGACAAATTCACCACCAATAAAACTGCCATACCTGACATTTTCAATTGCACTTCTAGCAACTTTTTATTACGTTAAAAAATTGTGGTATTATTACCAACTTCAGTTCGATCAATAACCGTTTGTTTGCAAAAAGAGGAATACAAATGCAAGCCGTTGAATTTAAAACAAAACCCCATAATGGCATGATAAAACTACCTTCTCAATTTCTTAAATGGAATAAATCAATGCGTGTCATTTTGCTTATTGAAGAAACAAGCCCTGCTATTCAGACAGCAAAAGATTTAGCATCAACCGATTCTTTATTAAAACCATCGCAAACAGCTAATGATTCCAAAACGTTTGACGAACCTACCGGTTTGGGAAAATTGGCAAACTTAAAGGAACGAGCCTACATCGTCGGTGATCCTGATGACCTTGTTCATATAAATTGGTTTAACTCATTACACCCACAATGTATTTAGATACACATGGATATTGAGTATATTATTGCTGTTCTTGCTATTTTTCAGGTAACTTAGGACTTACGCATTGACAACCCCAATTTTTTGTTTTCATGATAAATATCATCTAGTTATGAAAATTTGGCGAACGAATAAATCTGTTAAAATTGATCAAAAATGGTTTACCTCAAATTTGTAATACCTTGTATTTAAAAGGGAACACAAAAATTTTCATCTGTCAATGCGTAAGTCCTATAACTGCATCACTATATTCACTACTTTTAGCCTATAAAGAAAATAAAAAAGTTATTAGAAAGTCTTCAATCTGATATTGTTGGTTAATTTACATTCCAGCGTCTCGTTTATCTGTCGTGATGTTGTTTATTATATTTGATACTTTTTTTTCTTTTTTTCAAAAATCAACTTGCTACAATTTGGGATATTACATGAAACTTTTAAGGTTATATATTCATAATAGTGGGGTATTCCAAAATACCTTAATAGATTTTACCCATCATGGTGAACCTCAAGATTTAATTTGTCTAGCTGGCGTTAATGGTTCAGGTAAAACGACTGTAATGGAATTGATTTTCAACCTAATCAATTTTATAAATCCGGATTTATCCACGCAAAATATTTTTTTTGATAGATTAAGACCTAACGTTTTAACGTGGACAGAATTTGCCCAATTGGATGTTTTAATAGAGGACAAAGTCTTATCATTAGTTTTGGGAGACAAAAAAAATATCCAAACCAATAGCAAATATACTGGAAAGCAAAGTTTTATCATAGAAAATGAAATTAAGAGTCTGATAAAATACTTTGAAAATAATGTCGTTAAAACTCCAGAAGATGATAAGGATGAGTCAATTTTTATCAAAAGATTGACTGAAGTACAAGAAATAAAACAGTTTTCTAATAGAAGAATTGACCGAATAGAGAAAGATATTGTTAAGCCACTTATACAAAAAGTGGAAAATATTTTCAGAGAGGAGGAAGTGACTCAAGACATACTTCAAACTATGCCGTCTGTTCATTTTTTTAATGCCCATGATAGGGAAATACTAGATATTCGCTATGGTTCAATTCCTCAAGAAAAACGGAAATATGAAATAGCTCATAGATATAGCCCTGACAAAGATGATCTTAAAAAAACGCTGATTTTTTATGATTATGCACACACAGACAAGTTTAACGATTTGAAGGATTGGGTTAATGAACATGTTCTCGTTGACAAAGAAATTAAGAGAATAGATAGACATAACTTTCAAGTTGTGATTGAAACCACCAAAGACAAGAAAGAACATGGACTTGAACTATTAAGTTCTGGTGAAGAAAGTCTGTTGATTCTCACAACACAGCTTTACTTAAGAGCTTCTAAAAATGTGATTTTTCTGATAGATGAAGTTGATCAAAGCCTTCATCCTGAATTTCAAGAACGAATAATAAGAATTCTCAAACAACTGCAGAGAGATAAAGATTGTCAAATTCTTATGTCGTCTCATTCTGAAATAATTTGGGATGCTTTTGAAGAGCGAGAGATAATTGATTTGACAGAAATGGTGGTGTAATATGAGTTTACAGTTTGATAAGACTATCAGTGGTGATAAATACAGTTTTATTATTGAATCTGGACTACGTAATAGAATTAGAAAAGCTAATCGGAAAAATAATATTGTTTTTGTGGAAGGTTATGATGACGAAGTTATTTATAATATCGTATATGAAAAGGAGGAATTGTGTAATATACTTTTTATAGATGTTAGTTTAGCGAATAAGAAAACTGGTGGTTGTGAAGAAGTTAAACGGCTTTTAACTGGTTGTGTTCAAAAATTGCCGAACCAAAAATGTTTTTATGGTGTGATTGATAGAGATTTAAAAACCGATCAAGAGGTGAAAGAGGAAACGTTAAAACCAGAATATGATGGTAGGTTATTTATCTTTTTTGAACGCTACACTTTAGAAAATTATTTCATAGAGACTAGGATTTTGTATAATTTTTTAAAAGGACAGTCCATACACTATACAAAGCTTAAAGATTATCTAGATAAAGGCGAAGAAATCTTTGAAATAGAACTAATTAATCCAATTTTGACCGATTTGGCATCTATAGCTGCTGCCAATTTAACTATACGTTTTTTTGATTTTTCTGAAAAATTTTTGGAAGATACAGTTTCTTGCAAAGAAGGAACAATTGAAACTAGAGTTGTTCAGAGATTAAACCAAACTTCAATTTCTGAAGAAGAGATATTATCTAAGTTCTCGGATTTTAAACAAAAACGCATTGAGAAAAAAGACACTCAAAAATTTGCAAGTGCTAAAACATACTTTTCCTGTCAATTTAACCGGAGATTGAAAAAACAAGCTAAGGTTAATATCCAATTAAATAATCACAAGTCTGAATTGGCTCGTATTTTAAAAGAAAATGGGCTTTCTAAAGATTTCCAAGATTTAGTAAGTTTAATATCACAGTGCCAGTGACATACTATAGACTTTCAGATAAATAACTTCACAGAATCGATCCCAAGTTTCTTTTCGAGCCTTGATTTATAATGAATTTTTATAAACATCTATAGGTTGTTGGAATTTGCATATCTATACTGCGACAGTTAGAAAAGGTGGATTTGCCAATATTTTTGCGGATGCTGACAAATTCACCGCCAATTTGATTAATGAAGTATTGCTGATGAAAAAACATACGAATGTGTTTGAACAAGCAGAAAAACATCCAAAAGCTAAACAATTTCATGGGGAAAATCTAGCCCATATCCGGCTTGCAGAAGCAATCTATCAAGAACGCATAGCTCAAAACCTCACAATGAAACAGTTAGCTGAAAAGGCGAATGTTACCTCGGCTACAATAAGTCGCATTGAACACGCTCAAAATTCAACTGGGATTGAGGTTATTTTTAAATTGTTTAATGCTTTAGGTAAAGAAAAAATAGAAATACAATGTGTATAAAAAAGATTTAGCATCAACCGATTCTTTATTAAAACCATCGCAAACAGCTAATGATTCCAAAACGTTTGACGAACCTACCGGTTTGGGAAAATTGGCAAACTTAAAGGAGCGAGCCTACATCGTCGGTGATCCTGATGACATTGTTCATATAAATTGGTTTAATGAATGGAACCCACAATGTATTTAGATACACATACTGTCGCATGGTTATACGAGGGTAAAAATTCTAGCCAATATTTAAAAGGCTTAACTTAAAAAACTAAGATGATTAAAAGGACAGAACTCAAAAAAATTGCTAGAGCAAGAATCAATGATGCGATCGTTTTATTAAATGCAAAACGTTATGATGGTGCAGCTTATATTTGTGGTTATGCGTTAGAATTGAGACTCAAAGCAAGAATTTGTCAAACCTTAAAATGGTCAGGTTATCCTTCAACAAATAAAGAATTTGCTAATTATAGATGTTTCAAGACACACGATTTGGACGTGTTACTACATCTGTCTGGGATAGAAGAAAAGATAAAAACTTTTTCCTTCAACGATTGGTCAAACGTGGCTAATTGGAATCCAGAAGCCAGATATGAGCCAATAGGAACTGTTTCACAACAAGATGCTCATGATATGATAATAGCTACCCAAAAATTAATGAAAGTACTATGAATGAATTAATTCAAAAAATGGTAAAGATTGAAAAGTACTTTGTCCGTCAAAAAGGTGATTTTCAATTGTTTGCCTTATTCCTTAGAGATGGCTCGCCAGGTAAGTGGGATGTTTTAGTCAGTGCTGGGTGGATTGATGCTGATAAACAACAAGCTTTAAAAATCATTACCGAACAATTGACCACTAAACTTAATAAGGATGAACTCATGTCCTTATCTCGTGTTGTCGTTATTAACAAAGATAATAAGACAATACCGGCAATCAATCAATTGATATCAGTAAAAAATCAAGTAACTGAAATATATGAGAAAAACTTTTTTGGTTTAGATATAAAACAGGCTTTTTTGATTTCCTCTTCAAAAAAACAATCACGTCATAAAATGAGCCAACGAAATTAGTTATAAGATTTCACGATATTTTATTTGATGCTTTCGTTAAGGAAACCAAAAAAAGTTGATTTGATAATCCTAATTTCGACAGTTAGAAAAGGTGGATTTGCCAATATTTTTGCGGATGCCGACAAATTCACCGCCAATAAAACTACCATACCTGACATTTTCAATTGCAGTTCTATCAACTTTTTATTACAACTATTGGGGAATTATACTTGTACCATGAAAGATTCGTCTAAATCCACTCATTTTGAACTCGTCTATAAAGACAAATGTATTCGCCACGATGGGGATTTAATTTGTTTGACTGATTTATGGAAAGTCTCCGGGCAACCTAGCGGAAAACGTGATCCACGTCGTTGGAAAAAAGAATCTGGTCAGGAATTTATTGATTCTGTTGCTAAAAAATTAAGTGTCCTGGTTGCGGACATTTACAAAACTACTCTTGGGCGTAATGGGGCTTCGTGGGGACATTGGCAGATTGCCCTTGCTTACGCAAAATATCTTTCGCCGGAGTTGCATATGCATGTTAATGAAATTTACATGCGTTATCAATCGGGAGATGTAGCACTTGCTGATGAAGTTGTTGATAAGATGGAACCAGAGCAACAAGAATTGCATGCGGCTCGTACACTGGGTAAGGTTGCTAGGAATTTCTTAACAAAAACCCTCGGTGAACATGAGGTGAAAGGGTACGGATATATGCATTGTACCAACAGTACTTATAAGGGATTGTTTGCTAAAAATGCCAAACAACTTCGTGAGGAAAGAGGTTTGCCGGCAAGAAAAAACGTGAGGGATCACATGGATATTGAAGAATTGTTATCGGTAGGACTTTCTGAAATATTGGCTAAAAAGGAAATTGAAACCGATGATATTAATGGTAATAAGCCTTGTGCTAATTCTTGTTATCGTAATGCAAGCAAAGTGCAAAGTATTTTGTAGTGGTTTTTTTTTGGAAATGTGTATTGAGATGCTCTAGCAGTATTTGTTGTGATGAATTTCGTACTTTACTTGACGCTGGAGTGGTGGAAATAATTCTTACTTGGAGAAAAAATGGCATTTAAACCTATAAATTGTCCGCATTGTAATGAGGAACTACAAATTCCTGACAATAAGGAAAGAGTAAATTGTATGTTTTGCCAAGAAGAAATTATTGTCAAAGAAGTTTTAAAAGAAGATACTGGCAATAAATTAGAACATCTGTTTGTACTTGCTGATTCAGCTTTGGAGGGAGATAATTTTCCTGAAGCTCATAAATATTTTTCGCAGATACTTGAGTTAGACAGTACTAATCCAAGAGCATGGTTTGGAAAAGGGTTATCTTCTGGTCTACAATCTGTAGGTAATATTAATGAAATGATAATTGCTTTTAAAAATGCCATCAAATTTACACCAGATGATGAAAAAGAAGCTTATAAAGGATTTGTAGGGAATACGTTAAAATCTGTTGTTTTAGCTGCTTATAACCATGAGATACATCGAGTGGTTGAAATAGCTATTATGGAAGGTCGTGATATGCTTTCAAATTATTCGCTTTTAAATTATTCTTCAAGGTCATTTGCAGCAAATGGTTCTTTAGTAATTATTCATGCTTTAGAACAAGCACATGAATATCTTCCCTCTGATATAGATGTTCTTAATAGCATAATAAATATATGTGATAATCTTAAACAAGCCGTCTCTATCAGATTTTTTGGATTCAGAACAGCTAGAACAATTGAGTAACACGTATGTTACAAAGATGAAAATCTTAACCTCATTGAAAGACTTTGGAAATTTGCCTTAGAAAAAGTGCCTCTATTCTAAATATTATTCTGATTTTGATCTCTTTAAAACAGCTATCTCTAACTGACCACACACATGACCTCTAGAAGACTGAATTAGATTCCCTCCTTACCCTAAAATTTCAAAGTTTCAAGTAGAAAAAGTTAAATTTGTGACCTAGCCGAGTATAACACTTCCAAATCTAAGATTCAGACAAAGGGGAATTTTTGGCTAGAAACTCGACTTAATTTCAGTTAGTAACATCTCAGCCTGCGATTGACAACCATTGTGCTTCATCCATTTCGCCTTTGCGGTGATTGTTTTAAGTTCAGGCGGTATCTGGTGTAACGAAATTTCTTTTTCAAATCTGAATTTTCGCTTCCAGATTTTGGGTAGTCCCTACAAACCAATGCAGGTGTTAAAAATCAATAAGTTACATTGGAGTGCTATTCAAAGTAATACCTATATTGTGTAAGAATTTTTGGTTCGTTTGGGATATTTGAACCGGTCAGCAAAACGCCACATTAGCCTATTTTGTTGCTCTGCCTTTGGCTTTAAATATAATTAGCTATTTATATAATTGCCCATTTAAATTTCACAGTTTGAACGCCTCTGTTGGTTTGTAGGGACTACCAGATTTTGATATTATAGATAGCACCTGAGGAGATGGGTACCTTTTTTGGCCAATCCAATGTCGTCGCATCCGAGGCTTTCCAACTTAATTTTCAAAATGGGCGGCGATGCTTTTAGTATATCAAATTGTTTTTAAAAGATTTTAATATTATTTGAGTTAAGAAAGCTTGTGCGGAATGTCGATATTAACATAAATGATGATATAAAAAATGGCTAAACTATCATTACCAATTACACATATCAAATCCCATTACACCGTTGTGGTCATTGGTTCTGGCTATGGTGGTGGGATTGCGGCTTCTCGTCTTGCGAGAGCCGGACAGCAAGTGTGTTTATTAGAACGTGGCAAAGAATTCCAGATGGGAGAATTTCCCAATACTTTGCTTAGGGCAACGAAGAATATGCAACTTGATACGAGTTTCATACGTCTTGGTTCTAAAACCGCCCTTTTTGATTTCCATATCAACCAAGATATGAATGCATTAGTAGGTTGTGGGTTAGGTGGTACTTCACTCATTAATGCTGGTGTTATACTTGAGGCTAATCCTCGTGTTTTTGAAAATCCGAAATGGCCCAAAGGGCTTATTGATGATCTCAAAGATGGCATAGAAGAAGGCTATCAACACGCAAGAGAAATGCTCAGAGCAAGTCCTTATCCACCGGATTTTCCAACGCTGAAAAAGTTAGAGGCTATGGAAAAATCTGCTGAATATATAAAAGAGGAGTTCTACCGCCCCCCCATCGCGGTAAATTTTGAAGAGTATAAGGATGGTATGAATCATTTGGGGGTTGAGCAAAAACCTTGCATTCTTTGCGGTGATTGTATTGCTGGTTGTAACCACACTGCAAAAAATACGGTGCAGATGAACTATTTACCCGATGCTTGGAATCATGGAGCTGAAATTTTTACCGAAGTCGGTGTCCGCTTTGTAGAAAAGCAAGGCCAAAAATGGCTCGTGCATTTCGAGCCTAGGGGGACTAAACGGGAAAAATTCCGGGCACCTAACCCGTTTGTGAGCGCTGATATTGTCATTTTGGCCGCTGGCACTTTGGGGAGTACCGAAATTTTACTTCGATCCAAGCAAAATGGCCTCCCTCTGTCAGACCGGTTGGGAAAAAATATGACTGGAAATGGTGGGATGATGGCTTTTGGATACAATATGGCTCAAAAGATAAACGGGGTTGGTTGGGGAACTCGTAGCCCGGATCTGGATAATCCGGTAGGCCCTTGCATCACCGGTATCATCGATACACGCAAAAGTGCTAACAATTACCAAGAAGGTATGTCAATTGAGGAAGGTGCAGCCCCGGGTGGACTGTCTTTTATACTACCAACCGTTTTTTTTAATGCCAGCAAATTCTTTGGCAAAAACATGGGGAATGGATTTACTGCCTATATCAAAGCAAAAGGGCGGGAATTAAAAAGTCTCTTTAGAGGCTCTTACCACGGTGCTATGAATAACACGCAAACCTATCTTGCGATGACCCATGATAGTGGTAAAGGACTCATGTATCTGAAAAAGGATAAATTACGCATAAAATGGCCCGGGGTTGGTAAGGAGGAGATTTTTCAAAAAGTCCAAGAACGCTTTGAGCAGATGACAAAAGCATTAAGCGGAACATATTTACCTAATCCGATTTGGACTAAGCTTTTTGGTCATAAACTAATAAGTGTTCATCCTTTGGGTGGATGTGGTATGGGCTCCGATGCTGCAAGCGGGGTGCTGAATCACAAGGGCCAAGTATTTGCGGCAAATGAAGGCAATGAAATACATAAGGGCCTTTATGTTTCTGATGGTTCTATGATGCCGACTTCACTTGGTACCAATCCCATTTTGACGATCTCTGCCATTACTGAACGTAATATTGCGTTGCTTGCCAAAGAGTATGGTTGGAAATTAAATTACGATTTGCCATCAAAGCCAGTAAAAGCGGCCATGTCGCCTCAAGTGGGTTTTCAGTTTACGGAAACTATGATTGGCTATTTTTCTACTGCCGAAAAAGAAGATTATCAATTAGCAGCCAAATGCGGAAAAGCAGAAAATTCAAAATTTGAGTTTACTTTGACTGTCCGGTCTGAAGATGTTAGAAAAATGCTTGACAATGAAGAACATCAGGCTAGATTGTTCGGTACAGTTAATGCGTCGGCACTGTCCGATAAACCACTTATGGTCACAGAGGGCATTTTTAATTTGTTTGTGAAATATCCGGGTGATGCGAATATCCAGCGTATGCGCTACCGCATGAAATTACATGCTCAAGATGGTAAGAATTATTATTTTGAGGGATTTAAGTTAGTCCGCCACGCTTCAATTTTTAGCATTTGGGGTGATACGACAACCCTTTATATAACCGTCTATGATGGTGAAAATGAAAATGCTCCAGTATTGGGTAAAGGGATAATCAAAATCCGATTGTGGAATTTTCTCAAACAAATGCGGACGTTAAAAGTCATCAACGCAGCGGGTAAATTTGAGGCATTGAAATATACGGCTAAATTTGGAAAGTTTTTTACCAGCAAATTGTTTGAAAATTATGGGGGCATTTTCGGAGGGTGGGATTATTTTAAAGCTGATGCTCCCCCGCGTC
>Ga0233404_10000280_pt1 | contig 13771 bp, 8 predicted proteins | sample Na_oxic_2_MG_FD_179861 | JGI IMG/M metagenome (GOLD analysis project Ga0233404, IMG submission 179861) | Seawater microbial communities from Saanich Inlet, British Columbia, Canada - Na_oxic_2_MG | ecosystem: Environmental > Aquatic > Marine > Inlet | place: Canada: British Columbia | collected...
TGCTGGGTACATTAATTGGCGGCGTACATTGTCGGAACTGTCGGTAAATACCAAAGATATTTCCATGACATTAATTAAGCGGTTGGAATTAATACTACTTATCCCCAGTGGGATTTCATCGGTAATGGTGGTAGAAAATAAGTTGGGACGCGCCATATAATAATTCCCACCATTGGCTGGAACTTTTAGGTTGCCATTTAGCTGCATAGTCATTTGGGGCAGCCCAAAGACATTACTTAACGCATCGCGTAAAAGCTGTGGCTCTTGCACTACCGGTAATGCCATAACTTTCCTCCCGGTAAGAGTGACAAAAGCCACTTCCCCATTTGGGTGGAGAGTAAATCCTACCGGTTCCAAAGCTTGGTTGGCAACACTTCCCCAAATTTGTTGGACGTTCACCGGTAATGCGGTGTAACGGTTTGATTCTATATCAAGCATCATATAACCATTATCCGGGTTTTGTTTTATTACCCGGTTGAGACTGGCGAACTCATATAAGCCGTTAATTGTACTTAATATACCGTTAATACTACGATTAACCAGCACGTCGTTGGTAATATTAATGGCATCCATTTCCAAAGCCGGGGCGGATATTGTTCCTAAAAGTTCATTCAAATCAGCCATATATGGAACAAGGCCATTATATTTAAATAGTACCCCTTCCTTTAAAATTGCGCCGGTTTCGAGCATGACTCCGTTGCCAATAATGATATTGCTTAGAGTTGAATCAGCCATTATCTTTAGGTTAGTGATGGTGGCAGGCGCATCCGGATCACTATTGATGTTGCCGCGCACGACACCGTTAATGTATAGGGTATTAGCATCATTACCACTGCCATACACTGTGATTATACCGCCGCTAGGCTCAGTTTCACTGCTGACGATCCCACGCACAAATCCACTTAATTGGCTATTTGCCAACAGGGTAACATTTTGCACCACGCCATCATTTCCAATCTTGCCACCAAGTTCACCACCGCTAATTGTCCCGCGCTCCGTAATTTCAATATTTCCTTGTAACGTTTTGCCGTTGTTGTTCCAGAAACAATCAATAATCGGATCAACCTCCTCTGGCTCACAGTCTCCCTGATCATTATCAACAATAGTTAGCGTTGCCTCACGAGTTCCAAACGTAGCATCACCGTTGAGATTGAAGAGTCTTAGTTGCAGGGTTTCATTGCCTTCTTCTTCTTTATCATCAAAGATGGGAATCGTGAAAGTTTGTTCACCGGTTTTACCACTGAGCCACATAAGAAGCCCCCTAACCGCTGCATAATCTTCTCCAGCGGTGGCGCAATTATCCGTGGATGGTTGACAATCATCAATGGTTTCATATTCCACCATGATATTATCAATCTTGCCACCTTCACGAATTGCGGTAATAGTGGCACTGTCGCTATCTTCATCGGCTAAGTATGTATTTGCCGAAAATCGTATTGAGGTTGCATCATCATCAACAATGGTTAAGATTACATTGGCGTTATCCCCCAATTGGACTCCTCCAGTTGGGTTGGACAGTTTGAGCAACACTGTTTCGTCACCGTCTTCAATTAAACCATCATCATAGATTTTTACTTGGAAAGTTTGAGCATGGCTTTCGCCATCGAGCCACCGAAAGGTGCCACTAGTGGCAATGTAATCCCGACTGCTGGCAGTTTCATCTTGGGTTATATAAGTAATTTCAACGACACCAAGACTACCACCGCTACGAGTAACCGTAATTGTGATGCTGCCACCGTTTTCAACAATTTGATAATCAGCCTCGCTAAATTGAATTATGCCCGGCGAGGGTGGTATTGGCGTAACTGGAGTAGCTACTTCGTCGGCAATTTTCACGGTTGCGCTTGGGATAGTCCCTAAACTGGCATCGCCGCGCAGATTTGCTAAACTCACGGTGAACGTTTCACTGTTCTCTTCCACCGTATCAGCTAGAATGGAAACCGTAATATCTTTGCTAGTAATATCATCATTGCCCCAATTTAAAACCCCGGAAGTAGTAGTATAATCGCTACCGGCTTTAGCCGTTCCATCCTGAGTCGTATAGTCAACGGTTACTTCACCTTTCCCACCTTGCACCCGGTTAACGGTAAGAGTAACGCTACCGTCTCCCTCGGTGGCTGGGTAATTAGAATTGCTAAATTGCAAAATGCCGGGTTTGCCACTAACTGGAGTTCCAAAACTATCTACAATCTGCAAAGTTGCAATTTGATTGGCCCCTAAAACCGCTCTACCAGTAGGGCTAGACAGGCTCAGCGTGAGCGTTTCCTCACTCTCAGAATCGGTATCGGCAAGGATTGGAACGTTGAAATTCTTAGTTTGAGTATCGCCATATTCCCAACGGAGTACACCTTTGCTGGTGGTATAATCACTACCCGCTACCGCTGTGTCATCGCTGGTTGCATAACTTACTGATACGGTACCAACATTTCCTCCAATTCGCTCAACGCTCAGGGTAGCCGCGCCACTAGTTTCATCGGCAGCATAATTAAGCGCGGAAAATTGCAGTAAGCCGGCTCCATTTGGTGGCATATCTATGATTGTTAAAGTAGCTTGAGCGTTTGTACCTAATTCGGCTGGCCCCATAACATTGGATAAGGTGACAATTATCGTTTCATCGCCTTCCTCAACAGTGTCTGGCAATATGGGTATTATAATTTCTTCTTTACGTGTCATATCACCAGCAGCCCACGTTAGCGTACCACTTACGCTATTGTAATCGCTTTCGTTTGTCGCAGTACCATCTGTGGTAGTGTAATCCACCGATATCGCGCCAGCATCCGTAGCCGCCCGAGTGACTATTAGCCGAGCTGAGCCAATTTCATTGGCCAAATAATCAGTAATACTAAATTGCAAACTACTTGGGATTACCTCAAATTTGGCGGTGCAAATTTTGGTGCTATCAATTTTTATGGTCATTTGCACATTCTTACCACCCCCACAACTCCAGCCAGCAAAGCGTGACAGTGGTTCAGAGTTAACGGTTAATGTCACATTGGTACTGGTGGGAAAAGTTTTCGCACACTCAGTTCCACAGTTAATCCCAGCCGGGGCACTGGTAACGGTACCATTACCAGTTTTTACGATGGTGAGGTACTGTTGCCCGGCGGCTGGTATCGGGGCAAAGTGGGCCATACAAATTTTAGGGCCATTCATTTCCACTGCGATCTTAGTGCTAGTGCTATCACAATCGCCTGACCAACCGGTGAAGGTAAAGCCATCATTGGGAACGGCTATTAAGGTGGCAACTATCCCTTTGGCATAATGAGTTGTGCATGCAGCTCCACAATTAATTTCGGTAGCCTCAGTGTCAGGAGACTCACTGGTAACGGTGCCATTTTCCGTTTTGGTGATAAAAAGGTTGTGTCTGCCCGGTGGAGCCAGCAGCTCAAAACTCGCTTCACAGGTTTTAGCAGCGTCCAAAGTTACAGCGGTAGATTCGCTAGTTCCAGAGCAACCCCCACCCCAGCCAGCAAAAATAGAATCGGCATCAGTGGCAGTGGCGGTTAAGGTAACTTCTGCACCAATAAGATAATCCGCGCTACAAACATTACCACAATTAATGCCGGCACCAATCCCCGCCATTGCGGTAACTGTACCGGTTCCATTACCGGATTTCGTTACGGTTAATTTTGCCGGCGGTAGTTGCTCAAAGTTGGCGGTACAATTTGTCGCGGCGTTAATTGTTACGGTGGTAGAATCCTCAGTGCCGCGACAATCACCACTCCAGCCGGAAAATTTATTGCCGGTTGTCGGCGTGGCGGTTATTGTAATTGGTGTATTGCCGTAGTACATAGTTATACAATCGTCTTTACCGTTAATACCTGCCGGCGTACAACTTACCGTTCCATTACCAGTTTTAGTTACAGTGAGAGTATAAATTGGTATCAGCTCAAATTTTGCAGTGCAAACTTTTACAGCATCAACTTTCACGGCAAGTGGGCTCTTGGTACCACTACAATCACCAGCCCAACCACTGAAAATTGAACCATCTGCCGGCGTAGCCGTCAGGATAACCTCAGTATTTTCTGGATGCCGCATACAATCCTCGCCACAATTGACACCGGTTGGACTGCGTTCAAGGGTTCCGTAACCATCACCGGTTCTGGTTACCGTCAATTCGTATGCTGGTTTAAGGGTAAAATTGGCGGTACAAGTTTTTTCTTTATCTATAGTAATCGTGATTGGACTTTCCGTACCGCTACAATCGTCACTCCAGTTAGTAAAAGTTGAGTCAGTTTCGGGAGCCGCCGTTAATTCGATGGCGGCATTGGCAGGATATCTAGTGCAGTGATCACCACCACAACTTATTACATTATCTTCCGCAAAATTGCTAATGATTGTTCCATTACCGTTACCACCGTAGGCTACGGTAAGATTATGGGTTGGTAAGAGCTGAAATCTTGCTATGCAAGTCCGGGCTTCATTTAGAGTAACCGCAGTAGTCGGATTTGCTCCCCCACAATTGGTATTCCAACCGATGAAAGTAGAATTAATTTTGGGAGAAGCAATAAGGGTAACTGTGCTACCATCCGGATATGGGGTTTGACAATCGGCTCCACAATCAATGCCGGGCAAATCGCTCCTAATTGTTCCAAAACCATCCCCACTTGTTTCAACACTGAGAAGATAAGTGGAACGTTGGAGTTTAAATTTCGCCGTACAAGTTGAATTTTCCGCTAGAGTGATACTGAAAGGATTAGCAGTGCCAGAACAATCCCCACCCCAATATTCAAAATCCGAACCGCCTTGAGCGGTAGCTATCAACATTACGGTTACACCATCGTCATAAAGCGCCGTACAAACATCTTCACAATCAAAGCCTTTTGGGTCGCTTGCCACATTTCCATTCCCGTCTCCCACAGTTACTACCGAAAGATTGTAACGTCCATCCGGTGGTTTATGGGCAAAGTGTGCAGAGCAATTCTTGGCAGTAAATAACTCAATATTATCAGTGGTTTTCTCGACACCTTCACAATCACCATGCCAACTAATAAAGTCATGCTCGGTTTCCGGCACCGCCGTCAATTTTATCGCCGTGCCATATTCATAAGAGGCTGTACATGTTGAGCCACAATCAATCCCTTCTGGGGTGCTAGTCACAATCCCATTGTCAGGCGTTGCCAACGTTACCTCAACCGGCAAATGTTCAAAACTAGCCGTACAACTTTTAGCAGTATCCATAGTCACCGTAAAGGAAGTATCAGTACCGGTACAGTCACCACTCCATTCCACAAATTTAAAATCAGTTTTTGGTTGAGCCGTTAAAGTAACTTCTTCAGCATGATCATAAGATTCGACACAAGTTTCGCCACAATCAATCCCAATCGGCTCGCTTGCAATAGTACCCTCGCCATTAGTGGCTACATTGAGATTATGCGGTAACAATTTAAATTCAGCAGTACAAACTATGGCTTGGTTCATAGTGACAGTAATAGAAGTTTCTAAATTTTCCGCTTGACAGCCATTACCAGCCCAACCGGCAAAATTAGAATCTGCCCCCGGTTGCGCGGTTAAAATAACTTCAGTTCCCTCCTCATAAAAGGCATTACAAGTTTCGCCACATTCAATTCCAAATACATTACTACTAACCGTACCGGTTCCAGTACCAATTTTTTGCAAAGTGAGTTCATAAGGCAATGATTTAAAAAACGCGGTGCAAGTTTTAATCGCATCTATAGTAAGGGTTATGGAAGGAGCCGTGCTATCACCACAACTGCCTCCCCAACTAGATAATTTATAGCCCTCATCCGGTTCAGTATTAAGAGTTATAGAAGTACCATCATCATATTGTTCCGTACAATCAGTACCACAATCAATTCCGGTTGGAGTACTGGTTACTTTGCCATGTTCGGTTTTGACTATAAATAAATCGAAAACTTGCAAATCAAAATTAGCGCTACAAGTTTTATCCTTATCCATAATCACAAAAGTTGGATTGCTAGTACTAGCACAATCATCAGTCCAACTGCTAAACTTAAAACCGGTTTGGGGGGTAGCGGTTATTTCAACCTCTGTACTGCTTAAATAAGATGCGCTACAATCATCCCCACAATTTATGCCCACTGGAGAACTGGTTATGGTTCCATTGGTGGGCTTGGTTACGGTAAGAGTGAAATCTTCGGCTTGGGCTTGAGGTAATAACCCTAAAAGTAAAGCCATTATTAAGGTTTGGAAAAATTTATTGGTTAACATGATAATTAAGAAAAGTTTAGTACAACGAATTAAGAAATTAACGAATTTAAACCTATTGAAAAGTTTAGTACAACGAATTAAGAAATTAACGAATTTAAACCTTTAGTACAACGAATATCGATTTGAACGAATTTAAACCCATTAAGAAATGAACGAATTTAAACCCCCACGTAACAACAATTTACCTATAATTTAAGGCACCCTTCATATCCCTATAAAAGTAGTGAACAGTTGTTTCGTTCATTGCGCTTCGCTGATTTCCCGAAACCCACATTTGGCTTTCGTTTCGGGAAATCCACTTCGTTCCATTCCCGAAACAACTGTCAACTACTTTTGAAGGGTGCCTAATTTAATTCGATAATTTCTCAATTCGTTGTACTAAATTTTTAATTCGATAATTTCTCAATTCGTTGTACTAAATTTTTAATTCGATAATTTCTCAATTCATTGTACTAAATAAATAGGTTAGACATAATTGGCGAGCATGTTGAAGTATATGCTATCATTCCCGAAACCACAAATTAGAAAATATTAATTAGAAAATATTAATTTAATAAAGCTAATTTTTCAAAAAAATGCCACAATGTGCCAATTATGTTAACTGAATTAACTTTTGTATCTGCCTTTGTTGCCGGATTACTGGGAGCCACGCATTGCATTTGCATGTGTGGTGGTATTGTTGGGGCACTAACCATGAGTTTGCCTCGCAGTGTGCATCAATCCTACGTGCGTTTATGGTATTATCTATTAGCTTATAATTTAGGGCGCATTAGTAGTTATACAATTACTGGCGTTTTCGTAGGCTTTTTGGGGGCACAATTTATTGATTGGCTTGCCATAAATAACTCTCACCTAATAATTATGTGGTTATCGGGCGTTTTTATGATAGCGTTAGGATTATATCTTGGTGAATGGTGGCAAGCATTTGCCGGTTTAGAACGGGTGGGCACCCATTTGTGGTGCAAAATTGAACCTTATGGACGTAACCTTATTCCGGTTAAACGCCCACTCCAAGCTTTTGAATTTGGTATAGTATGGGGCTGGCTACCCTGCGGATTAGTTTATAGTATTCTGGCTTTCTCTTTGGCATCATGTGACGCTTGGCGAGGTGGACTCTTAATGTTAGCTTTTGGGCTTGGCACTTTACCGGCATCATTAGCTTTAGGAGCAACAACACCTTGGTTGACACGGTTTGCTCGTAAACTTGTGGTGCGAAGAATTATCGGGGCTGTAGTGATTATGTTTGGTTTATTTATATTGTTTGGTAATCCGGACATGTCAATGGAATTTAGTTAAAAACATGAATTTATCACCACCACTATTGTCTTTCTTTGCGGATTTAACGGTATTAATACACGCCACTTTTGTATTATTTATAGTTGGTGGGCAGATACTTATTTTGATTGGCTGGCATCAAGCATGGCATTGGACGCAAAATTGGGTATTTCGATATTTGCATTTAGCCGCCATTGGGTATGTGGTGCTAGAAGGGTGGCTGGGGATAACTTGCCCATTAACATTATTAGAATTTTATCTACGTCAAGCAGCCGGTGAAGCTACCCATAACATGACTTTCATTGGCTATTGGGTACATTACTTTCTATTTTATACTGCCCCAACTTGGCTCTTTGTCCTGATTTATTCACTATTTGGGGGGATCGTATTATTAACTTTTTTGAAGTATCCACCGCGTTGAAAGATTTGTATTAAAACGTTTCGGACGGGGTTGCAAACCCCGTCCAGCACTAAATATTGTAGGGGCAATCCCTTGTGGTTGCCCAGCCTTAGGTATTATAGTTTTTCAATTTCTTTGATTGATAATCCACAAGTTTCCTTAATTGTTTGAAGATTAATTCCTTTTTGTTTCATAGCTTCAGCCACTTTTTTTACCCCTATCTCTTCACCTTCTTTCAATCCTTTTTTTTCACCTTCTTTCAATCCTTCTTCTTTGCCTTTTTTTACCCCAATCTCTTCACCTTCTTTCAATCCTTTTTCTTTGCCTATCTCTTCACCGGTTTCGAGGGCCACTTCAATAGCCTGTTTTCTTATTATTCGCTCTTCCTTCTTGATCATTTCTATAATTTTATAGGGAGGCACCCATTTCAGACTTTTCTGCAATTGCTCAAATAAGCCAATATTCACAAAACTGACAAAGGATTTAACTGTAATGATTAAATGGTCAATCACTTCAACTTCGATGATGCGCCCGACTTGGATTAATCGATCCGTTATATCTTTATCTTCTTCGGAGGGAATTAACTCCCCACTTGGATGATTATGGATCAAGATCACTTTGACCGCGTTCTTCAAAATGGCCACTCGAAACACATTAATGGGTTCGACCACAGCGGTTTTGACACTGCCAAGGCTGACCAATTCAATAAACAAAGCCTTGTTGTTAATTGCTAATCCGATAATCCAAAAGTGTTGCTTGTCTTGATCAATCTTATTCTCTCGACAAAGAACCCTTTGCATGATTTCAAAAACATCATCGGAATTTAAGCACTTGATTTTTTCTGCTTCTGTCAGTTTAATATCCATAGTAAATTGTGGGTGAGAGGGCTAACTACAAGTCCCCAAAATGTGTGTCGATTGAATATTGTAGGGGCAATCCCTTGTGGTTGCCTTGGTATATTATTTTGTAGGGGCAATCCTTTATGGTTGCCCAGCCTTAGGTATTATAGTTTTTCAATTTCTTTGATTGATAATCCGGAAACTTCCTTAATTGTTTGAAGACTAATTCCTTTTTGTTTCATAGCGCAAGCCATTTCTTCTTTACCTTCTTTCAATCCCTCTTCTTTGCCTTTTTTTACCCCGATCTCTTCACCTTCTTTCAATCCTTTTTCTTTGCCTATCTCTTCACCGGTTTCGAGGGCCACTTCAATAGCCTGTTTTCTTATTGCTCGCTCTTCCTTCTTGATCATTTCTATAATTTTGTAGGGAGGCACCCATTTCAGGCTTTTCTTCAATTGCTCAAATAAGCCAATATTCACAAAACTGACAAAGGATTTAACTGTAATGATTAAATGATCAATCACTTCAACCTCGATAATGCGCCCCACTTGGATTAATCGATCCGTTATATCTTTATCTTCTTTATCAGGAGTTAATTCACCACTTGGATGATTATGGACCAATATCACTTTGACCGCGTTCTTCAAAATGGCCACTCGAAACACATTAATGGGTTCGACCACATTGGCTTTGATACTGCCAAAGCTGACCAATTCAATAAATAAAGCTTTGTTGTTAATTGCTAATCCGATAATCCAAAAGTGTTGCTTGTCTTGATCAATCTTATTCTCTCGACAAAGAACCCTTTGCATGATTTCAAAAACATCATCGGAATTTAAGCACTTGATTTTTTCTGCTTCTGTCAGTTTAATATCCATAGTAAATTGTGGTGAGAGGGCTAACTATATATAATGGCTCATGGTAAATGGTGAATGGCTCATCAAGAATACGTACCAAATACCAGCAATTTGGCGTATATAATGATACTATTATTTCAATTAATTGCAACAAAAAAACGAAAAAACGTTACGTAACCAAGCGTTGCGCGAGAAGGTGAGCCAGCGTTGTACCAAAACTCACCCCTAATTCTAAATAAGCAAAAGCTTCATCCGGCGAGAAGAAATATTCTGATTGTAACGGATTTTGGGGAGGCATTTTAGAGGGCTCAAGAAATCCGATTTTTTTCAAAAATCGGATTTCTGCGGACAATTTGGGTTCCACAAAATCTCGTCAAATTCCCAATTTTTAAGCCATCCCCAAAATCCGTTACAATCCGGAAATCTTCCAATCGGGTAATTAATTATCTGACACTTTCTTCGGTTTTTGGTTGCCATTTTAGATACTGGATAGGATTCACAATCAGAAACGTCACGAAGCCGGTTGTAAACCAACAAAAACTGTGTTAGTTTTCACGAGGACTAATCAATAAGGGCTAAATATAATCACAATCAATTTATTGGTAATTTTCAACTAACAATGAATATAAGGTAATTAAAATATGCTCAAACAAACCCAACCATCGACTATGGCGAGCATCCTGCGACTCATAGCCATACTGTTTTTCTGTTTATCCATACCGGCTCACGCAAATACCGGGCTTGATGGCCCTCTGTTGAGCCTACGCACCACGACTGATAAACCCACTTATAACGTAACCGATGTGGTAATGATTAATGCATTACTCCAAAATCTCAGTCTCAATACCTTAGTGGATGATGTGCTCCTAACTTTGACCATTGAAGGGCCAGATGGACAAGTGGTTCACACCCAAAGTCAACCCCTAAAAGTATTGGCTCTCTGGTAATTTGCGTGGCTCGTAACTTATTGATTACAGAGCATATATTTCTCGTTCCAAAATGTCCAAAAATATCTGTTGAAACCGGTACTCAACATTAAATACCGGCGACTAACTACAGTACTGAAGCACAAATCATAAAAACAATTTACTTTAAAATCAAATAGTTAAACAGTTAAAATCTACGAAAACTTGTGCTTCACTACTTAGAACCAATGACAAGAAAAATTGGAACAGCCTTAGTCTAGCTCAATTTTTCAATCTTTGTTATGATTCCATCATTGGTTTCCGTTGGTTACAACGTACTGTTTTTATTGTAAATTTGTGTAACAAAAACTACCAGAGAGCCAAAGTATTGCCACCCAATGGTTTACAAGAGGTAGCAATCCCCTACACGCTGCGTGACATGGCTTTAGGCACTTACCGGGTGAATATCAAAATTGCCGACAGCGACACGATACTGGCAAATGAAAATTCCTCATTTAAAGTGGCAGATGACTTAAAACTCTCGGTGGTGGGCCAAATCGAAGTTCAACAAGTCCAATTAAGTTTAGGGCAATCACAAATCTGTACCGAAACCGTAACCAATCAAGGCACTCAAACCTTAACTGGTCTCCCGGTACAATCTCTGTTAGTAAACCTAGAAACCCAAACCACCGTCGCCAGTCAAACCACGGCCTTAGATTTGGCTCCAACCGCTAGTAACAGCCAAGCGTTAACTTATCACACCTTAGCGTTACCGGCAGGCCATTATGCCTGTGTCCTGCAAGCAGAGTTACAAGGAGAATGGCAAACACTTGATTTTAAAGCATTTAACTTGCACGACATTTTTTCCAGTGAATGTAGCACAGTGTATGCCATCCATGATCAGGATCAGAGTGATACCCAACTGTTCACCTATGATTTGAATCACGCCCATCTGGGCGCACTCGGACCACTCTATTTAGGTTATGATTTGGAAGGGTTAGACATTCATCCTTACAGCCACGAACTGTATGCCAGCTCTGGTAAAGTAGGGTCGCGCCTCTATCAAGTCGATGGTTACAGCGGCAACCTCACTCCCATTGGTGACATTGGCTTTCATCATGTCAATGCCCTCTCTTTCCACCCCAACGGTGAATTGTGGGGTTGGTCCAATCAAGGGCTAATTCAGATAGACATCAACACCGGCACCGGCAAATTAGTCCTTGCGAAAAAGCTTAACATCCAAGCCATCGCTTGGAATAACGCCGGCACCTTACTCTATGGCACCGCCTACGATGGCTCACATAGCAGCCTCTGGGTTTACGATGGACTGAGTCTCAGTATTGCTTGTGATAAATTACCCGGCGAAGTCGAAGGTTTAGAAATGCACCCCGACAACCGCTTAATGTTTGGCCTCCACGACGACAAAGCTCTCAGCTTCCACGTCTTCGATGTCAACCAATGCCAAGTTGTTGTGGACACCCAAATAACCACCCCTTACAACGACATAGAAGCCATCGCTTGGCCCAGTGCCAACTGCACCGCCCTCCAAATGGCATTACGCGCCTTCTTTATCGGTCTTTTGGAAACCGACGACATCTTTGTTGGCGAAGACCGTAACCTGCGTGTCACCTTTGAGGGCCAAACCCATCAAGGACAGTTAGCCGCAGAAATTACTCAAGGCCAAATTCCGGCCAACGGGCAATTACAATTAGTCGCGATTCCTGATGCCAACCAAGATGGGATTGATGACTTCCTTATCACTTACCCCAATGGGCAGCAACAAGTGCTGTATTACTTTGGCACGGTGGAATAATTTGTCTGAATCAGAATTTTCAGAATTTTAGAATTAGCAGAATTAACTTTGTTAGATTTCGTGTTGGGTGGATACGCTATCGCTTTATCCACCCTACAATTATAACGATTTAAGCTACGGCGTGGGAATGCACTTTTTCGTTCCTTAGGTGCAATTATATATTAGCAAATAACATGATCTAAAATCTCGTTCCCATGCCAGCGCGTCAATGCCATTAAGTTAAGCCTTGGAATCCAAACCTTTAGATTTGGAAGTGTTTAATTTTAAAGTAAATAATCCAAATTCTTTCGGTTTGGACTCCAATAAATATCTCTTAACTTAATGGTATTGATGCCAGCGCGTGGGAGCGAGAAAAAATCTACCATCCAGACACAAAAATAGCTATCATTAATAATTACTAAGGAACGTGCATGAAATAACTAGGGCAACCAAATCGGCGTGCCCCTACATCAATTGAGATATCGGGTAATCCCTTGTGGTTGCCCTTACGAAACCTCAAGTTGTTTCATGCGCTTTGAAGATTCCAGTACGTGGTACCCGAGCAATAGTATTGACAGCTAAACAACAAGGTTCACGGAAATTATTAGGCTTTATCCTTTTTTATATCAAATCCTTGTAGTTATCTTATGGAATCCTGCAAAGTTTAATCCCCTAAAGCATAGCCAAATTTTTTAATTACTTGACGTGCTGATGGACTACGCAGAAATTTAATGAAAGCCTGGGCGGCTGACTGATTCTTATCTTGTTTAATTAACACCGCACCTTGTCGAATGGGATCATAGAATTCTTTAGGGACAAGCCAGTGGGAACCGCGTGATTTTTTCGCAATAACCTTATATTGGGAAAAAGCAATAAATCCTAATTCCGCATTGCCCGTCGCGGTAAATTGGTAAGCTTGATTGATATTGTTGCCACGCACCATCTTGCTTTGGAGTGCTTGCCATAACCCCAATTTTTCTAAGACTTGTTTCGTAGCGGCACCATAAGGAGCCATTTTGGGATGAGCGATGGCAAGATGTTTAAAATCGTTGGTAGTCAAAATTTTACCGGTTGAATCTACCAAGTTAGTTTGCGGACTCCACAACAATAACTGCCCAATTGCATAAGTGAATAGGCTCTCGGCTACTGCCAATCCCTCTTTGACCAACAAATTGGGGCGTTTTCTATCAGCAGCCAAAAATACTTGATAGGGGGCACCATGATGAATTTGTACATACAATTGCCCGGTAGAACCGGCACTTACGATGACATCATGCCCGGATTCTTCCCCAAACATTAGTTTAAGTTGTTCGATAGGCATAGTGAAATTAGCAGCTACCGCAATATGTAACTCGTCAGCAGACACTAATGCTAGATTAAAAACAATAGCTAATCCAATAATCAAACGGGGGTACCTACATTTATTTTTCATTTTTTATTTAGGAAATAGAGCAGTATGATTTATAAAACGAACGAAATGGTGGGTTTCGCTATCGCTCTACCCACCCTAC
>Ga0233404_10000281_pt1 | contig 13758 bp, 10 predicted proteins | sample Na_oxic_2_MG_FD_179861 | JGI IMG/M metagenome (GOLD analysis project Ga0233404, IMG submission 179861) | Seawater microbial communities from Saanich Inlet, British Columbia, Canada - Na_oxic_2_MG | ecosystem: Environmental > Aquatic > Marine > Inlet | place: Canada: British Columbia | collected...
ATCATGGCAAGAAGTTGCTAAGGTGGTGGAAGTATTTCGTAAGCCCGGGCGTAGTTTTTTAATACCTTCGCATGGTAAGGAATTGGAGCCTAATGATGTAATTGATATTAGCCACGAAAGTCTTATTTCAAATTGGCAACGTTTGAGAAAGTGGACTGACCAGGAATTTGAAGATGCTGAACTGTATCGGCGTTTAGAAGACGATGCTATCCGTAGGGAAAAAGAAGGGGCGGCTTTATGGCGTACTCCGGATTTAGAAAGAGCCTTAGAATGGCACGAAAAAGCCCAACCTACGGCTGCTCAATGGGCACGTCGTTATGAAAAAAATTTTGATTTAGCAATCCGTTTTTTAAAAGAAAGTCAACAAGAACAACAGAGAGAAAAACAAAAGGCTGATACAAGACAAAGAAATAAATTACGAGTAGCAGCAGTAGCGGCAATTGTATTCGGTGTACTAGCTTTTTGGGGATTTGCAGAAAGCGATCATGCTATAGAAATGAAAAAACTCCGTACATCAGAGTTGTTCGAGTCACAACTAACTCATGCCTCATTGTTGGCAAAAAACGAGAGTTATACTAAAGCCAAACAAATTTTAAAGCAAACCCGCAATATAGATATGGAAATTCCGGCATCACGTCGTCATAGCCGTAATTTATTGGCTTGGTTTAATAAACTTGTGGGTGGCGAGCCACAACAAATATATAAAGGTGCAAATGCTCCACTATTCAGTGTTGCCGTCAGTTCTAATGGTAAGTGGTTAGCGGCTGCCGGAGAAAGTGGTACTTTGGTGTTGTTTGATGTAAAGACTGGCCAATTAGTTAAGCATTTACAAGGACATACTGAAAATGTTATGGCCGTTGTTTTTCATCCCCAAGGTAAATGGCTCTTCAGTGCTGGACATGATAACCGTATTATTCGTTGGTTAATGCCCAATGGTGAAAAAGGTTTGGAATGGGATGCTCTTGATAATGTTAATGCACTTGCAATGAATCCGGACGGGACACTTTTAGCAAGTGGCGGTAATAATATTACATTATGGCAAGCGGAAACCGGCACAAAGGTGCATATTCTAAAAGAGCATTCGGCTCAAATTTCTACCGGTGGTCTTAATTTCAATTTTAATGGCAAACTGTTGGCAAGTGCGTCTTATGCCAAAGAAGCAAAATTATGGAGACAAATAACTCACGATAAATGGGTAACAAATATTTTAAAATGCCATAATGCTGAAGTTAATAGCATCATTTTTAGCCCGGATAGTAAATTAGTTGCTACCAGTAGTACTGATAAAAATGTGTGTTTATGGCGTGTGGGTGAACCTAATTCTCCTTCCATATTTTGGGCAACCGCAGAACATGAGAGGTTGCCGATACTCACTGGACATAAAAATAGTGTCTTTGGTTTAAGCTTTCTTGATGACAAAGGACGTTATTTGGCTTCGGCTAGTTCTGACCGTACTTTGCGTGTGTGGGATACCGATAGCGGAGTAACTTTGCGTATTTTGCAGGGGCATAGTGGCGGGGTAACTGGTATTGCTACTCATGCCGGACAATTATTCAGTGCCAGCAATGATGGTACTGTGATACGTTGGAATACAAATTTGCCCTATCAACAAATAGTGGATTTACCGAGCAAACCGGCTTCAGTAGCAATTGCACCCGATGGTAACAGTGTTGCCGTGGGTTTTGCTGATGGCGGGTTGCGTTTATATTCTTTGCCTAAAATGGATTTGTTGGATGAACAGAAAAAAGCTCATGTAACTCCGGCTCCAAATATACCTTGTGATATTGCTCCACAGTGTGATATACAACGTCTTACCTTTAATACTGATGGTAGTTTGCTTGCCTCAGTTAGTTTGGATAAAACCGGCAAATTATGGCGAGTAAAAAATGGCAAGTTACACCATCAACAAACATTTAGTGGTCATACCAAGCCTCTCAGTGATATTGCGTTTTCTCCCGATAATCGTCTGGTTGCTACTGCTAGTTATGATGGTCAAATCGGCTTATTCACGGTGGGCAGTGAACAAACCCAATTTGAAAAAGCCGCACATGACGGCAAAGATGTTTTATCAGTTGATTTTGATGCTAGTGGTACTCGTTTGTTGAGTGGTGGCAAAGATGGTTATGTACGTTTATGGAAACTCGACACTAAACAACTTACGCTGCTCAAAAAATTTCCTCAAGCACAAGACAGTGTTCACTGGGCGAGTTTCAGTCCTGACAACCAAAAAATTGTTAGCGTTGGACGTGATCAATTAGTACACGTTTACCAAATCCACGCTAACCAGCAATCGCACAAGTTAGCCGGCCATGATGACACGATATGGCGGGCAGTTTTCAGTCCGGATAATCAACAACTGGCGACTGCAAGTGCCGATGCCACCGTGCGTTTATGGGATTTAAGTAATGATAGTGAATTGTTTACTTTGCGCTTACCAGTAAATAGCAGTAATGATTGGGGCTTATGGGATTTTGATTTTCGTTGCACTCCCAAAGGTGATTGTTGGATAGCGGTGCCACTTACCAATGGTAAACTAGTGTTGTATAGGTTAGAAAATATTTATCGTCAATAAAATATGGCCATTGGTATTAAACAGATTCCGTCAATTCAAGTACGAAAAGGTGGCAGCCATGCGAATGTGTAGCATTGTGCTTATGGTTTTATTAGTGATGCCAGTATGGGCAAGGGATCTGCCCGGTTCCCAATTACAACAATTTATAGATTCTCTTGAAAATGTGAATTTGCCTAAAAAATTTAAATATTCTATTGTTAATTGGCTTAAAAATTTGAGCGAAAATAAAGATTTGATTTTGTCTCCTACCAGAAGTATAAGTGGAGTTTTTAGGATACGGTTGCAAAGAGAAGAACATGCCAAATTGAAAAAGGGAAAACGAACAATACGTTTGGTGTGGTATGGAGGACAGCCACAAGTAAAAATATGGCGTTGGCCGCCTCAGAAAACAACTAATATTAAAAAAGCGGATGCGAAACAACTTCCACATTCAAGACCAACGCCAGTTTTTGAGGCGATTATTCCAGTCCGAAATAAAGCTATTATTTTGGAAAATTTGCAATTATTGGAATTGGGATTTTATTCTATAAAAATACATGATGCAAAGTACGGTAAAACGCAATATTATTGGTTCTCAGTAGTCGATGAATTACCACCTATCATAAATGCTATTCAAACAAGTAACTTTTCTGAAATAGCCAAACATACTGTTCTAGCAATTTGGTTAGCAGCACAAGGAAAGGGAGAATGGGAGTTTGAAGCATATCAATTGGTAACTGATAAAAAAACGCAAGAATATTATCCAGCCTTTTTGGTTAAAATTGGATTAGAAGCAGGAATTTGTCCCCGTATTAATCAATAATGAGTGGAAATAATTTATTATGAAATTTATCTTTTTAATTAACTTATTCTTTACTTTGACATTATCTTCAGTTTGTTTAGCATCATCTTATCAAGATATGGCTCAAGCTGCTTTTCAAAAAGGTCATTTTGAATTAGCAGTGCAGTATTGGGATGAAGCATTGTCCGCTCTTTCACCTGAACGGAATCCAGAACACTACATAGATACGTCAATACGTTTGGCTACAGCCTATCATTCTTTGGGACGTTTACAAGATGCTTTTAATATTTTAGAACCTACCCAATCACTTGTTGACAAAATAAATGATCCGATACGTCATGCTAATGTCCTCATTCATTTGAGTGATCTTTATTTTGCTATGCGTATTTTTACTAAGAGCGATGTAGATGGAATAAAGCGCCTCTGTCGTGAAATTACTCCATTTACGCCTAAAAAGGCTATAGAAAAGGCAATGGATTATCTTAAAAAAGCAGAAGCTATTTTTCAACAGATTGATAATCCACTATTTTTGGCTAACCTTCTAAATAGAAAAGGCAATATGTTATTGGTGCAGGCTAATTTATTGAATAATCAAGGAGATGTACCAGAAGCTCAGATAAAATATTTCGATGAGGTTCTACCTGCATATAAGAAAAGTATTCAACTTGCTGAAAAGGTAGGAGATAAATTATTAAGTGCCAAAATTGAAATCAATCTTATTCAAGGAGCCGCACAGTTTGGCGATTATGAAAAAATTGAGACTGAGCTAAAGAACAAAACTATTTTCCAACAAGTGCAACAGTTATCCGATTCGCATGACAAAGCGTTTGCCCTTATTAGGTTGGCTCATCTAGTACATGAATTGCGGGAACACAAAGGGCGTTGGTATGCATATAATGCCCTAATACAAGCATTAAAAACAGCAGAAAAGTTAAAAAATAACTACGCAATTGCTTATGCCAAGAGCGATTTGGCCAAACTTTATGCGGATGATAAACGTTATGATGAAGCCATCCAATTAACACAGAGTGCCATTTTCCACGCTCAAAATGCTCCATTTTGGGATTCGCCTGATTTGTTGTTTCGTTGGGAATGGCAATTAGGAAAATTGTTTAAAGCAATTGGACAGCATAGTGAAATTATCATTGCCTACAGACGTGCAGAAAAACAATTGCAGCGAGTTCGTGCAATATATGGTAGTGTCTCGCAAACTTTTAGAGGATTAGAAGAAAAATTCTATTTTGATTTTGCAGACATACTGCTTCAACAGGCTACCAAAACTACCGCATATAAACAGCAATTACTAAAAAATGCCATAGAAAGCCTCGAATCACTCAAGTATTTTGAATTGCGCAATTATCTTGCCACAGATTGTATTAAAAGATTTTCTGAAAAAATAGATATATTTGAAGCTTTACCTACTAATACAGCTATCCTTTATCCTCTGGTGTTTGATGATCGTATTGAATTATTGTTGACATTCAAAACAAATAATTCTCAGGTAAAAATTCAACAGTTTTCTTCTCATGTTGACAAAATGCATTTGAGACAGGAAATAAATATATTTCTTGAAAATATAAACGTTGAAAAAAGGTTAAAAATAATGAGCCGTCGCGAACGTGTCCAAAAAACGCTTGATGAATGGAGTAAAAAATGGTTGCAAAAATTACTAAAAGCTAATTACATGAAAAACCTTTATCAATGGCTTATAGAACCGATAAAAACTGTTTTACAATTAAAAGGCATAGACACTCTTGTTATTGTTCCTGACGGTGTCTTGCGTACTGTTCCTTTTGCAGCTTTGTATGACGGTGATAGTAAACAGTTTCTTATTGAAAAGTATGCAATTGCAATTATACCTGGACTAAAACTTATTGATGATCTTAAACCTATTAGACGTGACAATATTCAAATTTTACTGGGTGGTGTCTCAAAAAGTGTTCAAGGGTTTCCATCATTGCCTTATGTTTTAAAGGAATTACAGAATATACATAATATTTGGGGAGGAGAAGTATTGTTAAATGAAAATTTTACTCTTTCTAATTTAGAAGCTAAACTAAGAAATAATTCCTATTCTATTCTTCACTTTGCCACTGCTGGGAATTTTAGCAGTAATCCAACAGAAAATTTTTTGTTAACTTATGATGATAAATTAACAAAAGAGCGTTTAGAGGCACTTATTGGCATTAGTAAGTTCAAAAATACTCAGCCTTTGGAATTAATCACTTTGAGTAGTTGTGAAACAGCACGAGGTAGTGGGCATACATTATTTGGATTGATAGGAATAATGATTGAAGCGGGTGCTCGTAGTGCAATAGGGAATTTATGGCCGGTGTCAGACCAACCGATGGCATATTTTATGACAGAATTTTATCGCCAATTAAAAATAAATCCCTATTTATCCAAGGCAAAAGCATTGCAAAAAGCTCAGTTACATTTGCTAAGAGACAAAGAATATGAAAATCCTTATTATTGGGCTCCATTCATCTTAGTTGGCAATTGGTTATAGCAAGGCCATTTACACAAACACGAGGTAATTCATTATGAATACTACTTTTTTAAAAAGGTTATCCGTTAGCATCATTTTGTTGCTAATGATCAGCATGATTCGTGCTGAAGTTGTTCTTGATGGTACGTTAGGAACAGCAGGTGCTTTGCCCGGCCCTGACTATCTAATCGGTGCTGACTTGGGCAAGCAATATGGTGGTAATCTCTTCCACAGCTTCCAAAACTTTAACTTACAAAATTTGGAAAGTGCCACTTTTTCTGGCCCTGTTAATATCAACAGTATTATCAGTCGTGTCACTGGTGGTAATCCTTCCTATATTGATGGTTTAATACGCTCCACAATTCCTGATGCTGATATGTATTTTCTTAATTCGTCTGGAGTTATGTTTGGGCCAAATGCTAGTTTAGATGTGCAGGGAAGCTTTCATGTTAGCACTGCTGATTATTTGCGGTTTGTAGATGGTATACATTTTGATGCTAACAACACAGCCAACAGCTTATTAACTGTTGCACCACCGGAAGCTTTTGGTTTTTTGAACAACGAACCTGCCCCGATTTCTATTCAAGGTAGTCTTATCGAAGTTCTCGAAGGAAAAATTTTGTCTATTATTGGTGGTGATATAAAAATTCAAAATGGTTATTTAACTGTTCCTAACGGACAAATTAATTTAGTTAGCACTGCTTCACATGGAGAAATTCCAGTTGTCCCAAATAAAATATCAAATAATAATTTTGAACGATTTGGTAGTGTTAAAATAGTTGATATTCCTGTCACCGTAAACAATTATCAGAGAAGAAAAGCTAATGTAGATGTTAGCGGTGCTGGTGGTGGAAATATTTACATTCAAGGTGGACAAATTATCATGGATAATGGTTATATGTTTGCAGACAGTCTTGGAAGTGGAAATGGACGTGGCATTACTATACATGCTACAGATTTAGTGCTCGCAAATCGTTCAAGAATAACCGCTGATAATTTTAATCAAGCGTCTGATGAATATGGTAGTGGCAATGCAGGTGATATTGACGTAATCGCAGATCATATTACACTAACTGAAGGTTCACAAATCGCTGCTAACACAAATACATCAGGAAAAGCTGGTAATATTAATTTATTTTCTAGAAAATCTATAGAAATTTCTGGTTATTTATTTGTTGGCCCTGATAGATTTAATTTTTTAAAGAGTGGTATTTACAGCAACACAAGAGGTATCGGTGATGGAGGAGAGGTTAGGATTAAAACCCCAAGTTTAATTATATCAAATAATGGTTCTATTCGTACCGATACTATTAATATAGGTCATGCCGGAAATATTGCAATCCAAGTAGATACACTAAGATTAAACAGTGGAGCAAATATTGATTCAGGTTCAGGACAACAAACAAGTGTTGAAACTGGGGACGGTGGCAAAATAATGGTTGAAGCTAGTAAAGCTATTTTCATTAGCGGACATGGAATTGGGGGCGAACGAAGTGGATTGTACAGTAACGCTTTTGGAACTGGTAAAGGTGGTGCTATTAACATTTTGTCGCCAACGCTCATCTTACAGAATAATGGCTTTATTCAAGCCGGTTCGTTAGGAGAAGGGAATGCTGGCAATATTTCTATCAATGTTGATGAACTGAATTTACATAATGCTGAAATCACAACCCAATCATCGGAATCAGCCGGTGGCAATATTTATCTTCAAATATATAATAGCCTTTATTTATCTGATAGTATAATTACAGCAGAATCATTGAGTGATAGCTTACAAGATACTGGAGGAAATATCACTATTAGCAATCCTGCAATTTTTACTCTTAATAACAGTCGATTAATTACTAGAGGTTATTTGGGAGATGGTGGAAATATTAATATCAATACAAACAACTTTATTGTATCAAGTAACAGTATGATAGATGTTTCCTCAAAGTTTGGTGTAAATGGTCAACGATGGATACCAGAACCTACTGTTCTTGGAATAGAAAACTTCACTGAATTACCTATTGAATTTATGGCAGATATCGCCAGAGAATTGTCGTTCAATCGCTGTACTTTATCCACTGGAGAATTAGTCAGTAGTTTTATCATAACAGCTAGAGACATCCCCAAAACTTCCCCTTATGACTTGCAAACCCACTCAATACTACTGAATCCTCTGGCACCAAACGCTTATGATTTAGACTCGACATCGGATGATAGCGATGAGCGTGACGAAATTCCGTAGCAAACTTGATTCGTTCAGAATTTTTTGTCTGAATCAGAATTTGCAGAATTATAGAATTTTCAGAATGGTGTTGAAACTAAAGGTTTTTTATTCTGTAAATTCTCAAATTCCGTAAATTCTGATTCAGACAATTAGAGGATAAACAGGATTAAAGAGCCAATTATAATCCGGTTTATCCGGTTAATCTGTGTAATCTTGTTCAAAAGAATGGTTTGAACAGGATTTAACGGATAGACAGGATAGTCAGGATTAAAGAGCCGATTATAATCCGGTTTATCCGGTTAATCTGTGTAATCTTGTTCAAAATTAAGTACAACGGATCCGGGGAATGAACGGATTGGTGCGTGAGGTGTTTTGAGTTATGTCATTACATTCGTAAGTAAAATTTTTGATTCCGACAATTAACTTGATTAAACTTCACACCAATCCGTTTACTCCCCTGATCCGTTGTACTAAAGGATGTTTGAACCGGATTACACGGATTTTCAAGATAAACCTGATTATAATTTAGCTCTTTAATCCTGTCTATCCGGTTAATCCGTTAAATCTTGTTCAAAACAATGGGTAAAAATCGTCTCCCGTAAATCCTTTCTTATATACAATCCTTGTAGTTATTGTAAGTTAATCCGTTCATTTCGCTAATCCGCTGTACTAAAGGAAAAAAACCATGAACCGAAAAGTCAGTATTGTTATTGAAAAAGATGAAAATGGCTATTATGCCTATTGCCCGGAACTGCCCGGTTGCCAAACTCAAGGCGATACGTTTGAGGAAATCAACGCCAATATCAAAGAAGCGGTTGAACTTTATATCGAAACACTCTCGCTAGAAGAAGTTGAACCATATTTGAGCCAAGAAATTTATACGACAGCAATGGAGGTATCCTTTGCCTAAGTTACCACAACTCACCGCGCAACAAGCCGCTGCTTTTGCGAGACGGTTTTGTTCACATTCGTAGCAAGGGCAGCCATAGAATCTATGTGAAAAGTAATCAGCGTGTTATTATTCCCTTTCATGCCGGAAAAAACTTACACCCAAAAATTGACAAGTGTTAGAGGCATTGGAATAATTTTATTCTGTTAGGGATTGCTGGGGAGGTTTGAACAGGATTACACGGATAGACAGGATAGTCAGGATTAAAGAGACAATTATAATCTTGTTTATCTTGTTAATCCGTTAAATCTTGTTCAAAACAATGGGGCAAAATCCGGGAATGAAGTAAATCCGTTGTACTAAATTTGGAGTATCCTATTTATGATTAAACAAGAATTGCTATCAAGAATTACCGTCAACCCCCAAGTTATGTTAGGTAAACCCACCATTCGAGGAATGAGAATTACCTTAGAACAAATTTTATTGGCATTAGCGGGAGGCGTATCTGCACAAGAATTACTTGATGACTATCCAGAGCTTGAACCGGCAGATTTTCAAGCAGTGTTTCTATATCTCGCTCAGCTTGTCAGTGAAGAACAAGTATTACCTATCAAATTGTCAAGCGGTGCTGGTATCTATGCTTCAGCAGTGAAAAACGAGTCTTTACCTATAGGGATTTAAGATGAATCATTTCCAATTGAAGTTTTTAGTCGATGTTGGCGTTGGCAGACAAGTTGAGCATTATCTACAGACACGGGGTTATGACATAAAAACCGTGAGAGCGATAGATAATAAAATGTCAGACACTGATATTATTCGTCTTGCTGTGAAAGAAAATCGAATGGTTGTCACAATGGACAAAGATTTTGGTGAATTGGTGTATCACTGTGGCATGGATCATTGTGGCGTATTATTGCTCCGTTTAGAAGATGCCACTGGCGCGGAAAAGGTACAAGTAGTAGATGACATTTTAGCCAATTATTCGACACAAATTTACCATTGTTTCTGTGTCTTTCAAAATGACAAGCTAAGAATTAAAAGAGCCGTTCATTATAGTACAGTTAAGACAATAACTACAAGGATTGTATTATCGATCGGATTAAAACCGGTTGGTTAACTTTGAACTTGAAGAAATGACACGCAAATTGTGCCAGTGTTTCGTGACGGTTCAACCCATCTCCCGTAAATCCGATCGATAATACAATCTTTGTAGTTATTGTGAGCCAATCCGTTCAATCCCCAAATCCGTTGTACTAACCGGAGACTAATATGCAAGCAATTGAATTTAATACTGTTATGAAAAATGGCTGGTTGAAAGTACCTCATCATTACCCTGATTGGGAAAATCAGTCAGTCAAAATCATTGTCCCTTACATGGTACACATTATCATTATGATGAACCATTTACGAAGGCGGTAAAGATTGGGAGGTACTGAAATTATTTTAATAGTTGCCATTGCTGGAGTACATGATATACTAATCGCTGATCACAAAATTTTGAATAACAACTAAATATGGCAAAACCCAAAAAAACAACTCGTGGCACCGATGAAACCTTCCTAAAACTTATGACGGTAAGTGGTAGTAGTGTCTTAAAACTACTCGGTGTCCAGGCAAAACAAGCCGATAAATACCACTTTCGTGCCGTCACCCTTAAGGAAAAACGCATTGAGCCAGATGTCGAAGCGATTGGAAAGTTAAAAAGCCTACAAGGCCCGGTATTCATTGAATTTCAAGGTTACTGGGATCCGTTTATTCGTTATCGGTTAGTTACTTCAGTATTTCAAGGCTGTACCCAACAAAAGTATCAGGAGCAAGTCATAGCCGGTATTATCTATACAGATAGCGAATACAAAAAGGCAGCTTTGCCACTTTCAAAAATTATGGGAGCCGAAAATTGTCAAGATTGGTTCAAAGAAATAGTCTTGACGGACTATACCGAAACCGAACTGTTAGCAACGGATCCCAAACTGATTGTATTGGCTCCCTTTACCATTCCCAAGACAACTGATAAAGATTTGGTACTTGAAAAGGGTCATGAATGGAGCCGTAAAGTTGGGCAAGTATTTCCAAGCCAACAACACCAAGAGGCTTTGGATATTTTAGGATTATTGGTATTAAATCGATTTCGTAAATTACAGTATGAAGAGGTGATCGCTATGTTAAATTTTGACTTGATGGACACGGTAGCCGGCCAGCAGCTCTATCAAAAAGGGGCAATCGAAACTGTCCGAGAGGATATCCTTGAGGCCCTTGAAGAACGATTTGGAGTTGTACCCAATGACATGACTAAGCAGATTCACACGGTTTTTCTGCGGGATAATTTGAAACAACTTCTTAGACAAGCCATCCGCTGCCCTAACATAGAAGGGTTTGAGGAAATGCTGTTAAAAGCCATGCCATCACCCAAAACCACAGAGCCACTGAACGGAGATAAATAAATTTAAGAGGCGCATTCCCAAAGTTCCACCGATTTCATCGGTGGCTATTCACGTTTAACCCCGAAGGGGTTGATTAACCCCGAAGGGGTGAAACGTAAATAGCCATAGGTGAAACCTATGGAACTAACAAATACACCCCCAACGCAATAAGTAGAGATAACACCAGTGCCATCCAGTCTTCATGTCTATCACTTTTAAAAATGGTCAAGGTTGAGCCGCGAAGGAATCTAGCTTTTTCAGTATTTTTTTCCTTATCAATCATAAATTCTCCAGAGAAGGGAATAACATACCTGACCGGTTTCAAAAACCGGTCAGGTATAATACTCACAATTAATTAAATGGTTTCTTGTACAAACAACAATACAATAACAAGTGACAATACCGCTTTCAGAGTTCCCACTATGCCTCCGATAACTAATGGTTGTCCACCGGCTTGTTTCATTGAGGCAAAAGTGATTTGCATACCTAACCCTATCAAACCAAATGCAAATAACCAAGTAATGAACTGACGGAACCTCTTGATTTTATTTGCCGTATGGCGGACAGCTTTATGGGCTTTTTTCAGGATGGCATTAGCTTCTTTAGACAGAATATTCGCGTTGACCAAACCACGCAAAGTGTTGTCATCCTCAATGGACATCACCTTTTTGTGTTCCAGCAAACGTGCCAGAGCGGTTTTTTGTACCTCCAGTTGCACTTTTGGCTGTTCATTCCGCAATGTAGTAATGGCTGGTTCAGTTAAAAGTTTGTTTGCCGTGATGTTATTGTCAAAGTATTTACCTTTGTAATGATTAGCCGGCGAGAAAATACCGGTGGAAGATAGAGCAAACATCAACAGAAAGCCTAATACGAAAATTGGAAATTTCTCAAATGCCACTCGCCCAAGATTGACCCCGGGAGCATTTTCTTCACGCTTGACGTACCACACTGCCAACCAAATTACGATGATAGGTAAAATCAACACGCGAGTAATATTAAATATTTCGGCGACTTTCAAGGTTTCGATGCCATCCGGTTGATAGGCAAGAGCTGCACCGGCAACTTGCGCTGAGTTAAGAATGCCGGTTCCTGCCCAAGCACCGAATTGGACATGTCCCAAATTTAGCATGTTGCCAATGATGGGAAATAAAAACATACAGCCCACGCCCCAAAGTAAAATGGTGCCAATTGTATAAGCTATCTCAACCGATTTTGCTTGTACCACTGGTGCAACCGCTACCGTTGCTGACACTCCACATACCCCCATACCAGCCGATAACACTCCGCCCATCGAACTAGGAATATTGCTCCGTGCTCCCATCCATAATACTAAACCAACTGAGCCTAAGACGAAGAAACCTACCATCAAAATAGAAAGTGAGCCTAACTGTTTAAGTTCGGCAAGGCTATATAATGTACCCAGTAAAACCACTCCGGTTTTTAATCCTAACCGCGATAGACGTACACCATTTTCTGCCCAAGTTGGTACTTTGAGAAAGTTGACGACAATAATACCGGTCAAAATACCCAAAACGATGTAATTGAGACCCAGTACTTCATGTAGGTATTTGGCCCCCATAATTGGCCCCAGCGATTTACTCAATACCGCAACGTAGGGAGCCACAAACCAGCGAATAAGCATAGCAATCAATAAGATAAAGATTAGCCCGGCAACTGTGGATAGGTAATAATCCAGATTGCCCTCTTCATGTGTGCCAAACCAATGCCATAATCCCACGAGTATGGCTATGCTTCCAAAAATGTAAGTTAATGTCGTCATTTCTCCTAGATATTTGCCGATATGTAAATAACTTATAACGCTATCCATGAGACTAAAATCGGCTAGTATGCCCAATGTTACTATGATAATACCCATAATAAGTAGAGCGGGATGTTTTTCGGTATAAACCATACTGTTATTTTCCTCCTGTTTTCGGATAATATTTAATATTTCCATAGGTTTCACCTATGGCTATTCATGTTTTACCCCTTCGGGGTTAGAAATTTTTAAAGATGAGGAAACCCCAAAGGGGTTAAATATGAATAGCCACCGATGAAATCGGTGGAAACTTTGGTACTTAAAAAATACCATTCAGATGTTTTTCATAATCTGTCAAATTAGCAGCGATATCTTCTTGATTTCTTAAGACATCATAACAAGAAAAAGTTGGAAGTTGTTCCAAGCCAAGGAAGTGTTGGGCTTTGTGAAAATTGAAAAACACATCGTCTACATCTTTGCCTTCAAAAAACTGCTCTTTGTCATTAAATGCTTCCACAGGCGCATTCCATGTGGTGGAGAGCATGTATTTCCGACCGTGCATAAATCCACCAGAGCCATATTTCTTGCTGGGATCAGAGCGGGTTCTGCCATCATCTTTGAACATCACCCCATATCC
>Ga0233404_10000283_pt1 | contig 13705 bp, 16 predicted proteins | sample Na_oxic_2_MG_FD_179861 | JGI IMG/M metagenome (GOLD analysis project Ga0233404, IMG submission 179861) | Seawater microbial communities from Saanich Inlet, British Columbia, Canada - Na_oxic_2_MG | ecosystem: Environmental > Aquatic > Marine > Inlet | place: Canada: British Columbia | collected...
GATGTGACGCAGATAACGTTTTACCATTGGCGAAGTATTGTAGTGGTCATACGCAACATCCCTACCTAGAAAAATGGGTGTATTACCTGTGATATGTTGATAAAAGCCTTGAACTAGCTTTTCATACTCAGAGAATTTCTTAATTTCTTTAGATACTTTTACTGAGGACATATTTCTTTAGATACTCTTATTAAGGACATTAATCGAAATCAAACATACCTTCAGGTAAGAGCCCCGTTTTCTCATGGCGAGTTAAATTTTCCTGAGCTTTAAGTTCCCATTGATGTACAGCTTTGGTATTAGGTATAGAGCTTTCTTCAATAGTTTGCTTTTGAAGAGGTTGGAGCCAATCAAGTAACTGAACGACCATTTTTGCATTGTCTATTTGGTATTCCATGTGCATATCTTGAGGCACTTTGAGCGTTATAGTACCCATTATTTAAACTCCTTTCATTTAATAAGCTCTTACTTAAAAACGCCAAAACCACAAAATCTGGCTTTGGTTATGTTTAAGGGGCAAGCTCCTTGGGGTGATAAAACATCTACCTACCTTCTTTTGTTTCGATGTTTATGTTACCACAAATAATTATTGTTTGTCAAGAAATTTGGTGACTTTTTTATAATTTTGTGTTTTGGTGTTTAATATGAACTGTTATGATAATTTAAGAATCTCGTCCTTATTTGAAAAATCTATGCAATGATATTCATCAGCATAATTATGCCCAATAAGATGTGGTATATTACCAGTCGTAATGACATAAAAACCCAGTTTTTTAGCTGCTTGAATTAAAGGAATATCCGAATGTTCGCCATTTAAGATCAATATTTTTTTTTGCATTTGTGCCTCTATTGTGCCTCTATATAGAAATCGTTCAAAAAGTGGGTTTCTAATTACGCTACGCTGGCACATCTATGAGAGCTTGTACAAAGATTAAAAATTCCCGTATTGCCTTTTCCGGCTGTTCACTGAGATGGCTTGCCATTACATTAGTTTCACTGCCATCATGGAAATGTTTTGGAAAAATCGTTACCCGGTTCCAACGACGATGAGGTGCGTTATCATGTCGATAAACGGTACCATCAATCGCCCTCCGTTCCCAATGATAACTGTAACGTTCAACTAATTTTAATGAAAACCAAATATCTATAAAGCTACCTTCTTTAAGCATGATACGTAGTTCATTCACATCTGAAATCATGGCTTCCTTGACTATATCAGAAAATTCTACTTCAGCAATTTCACGCAATCGTTTAATATTGACTTGGTTCATCATAATGATTCTAGGAGTCTTGTCAATTCATCACGTTTGTATTCCAAGTGATCTAAACGTTGTAAATCACGCCAAGAATCCGCTTCTTCTAAAGTACCTTCTTGATAACGAGCATCCATTTCCTCAACACTAGAGATGTTATAATGCCCATAAATTTCAAATAGTTCTATTTTGATAAGATTCAATTGGCGTTCTAAAAAACTACACAAACATAACATGAGTAGTTCATTTGCCGGTATTTGTAGTTGATTAGCAACGGTATTGAATACTCGGTTTTCTTGGATACGCATCATTTCTATTGCCATAATTTTCCATTTAATTTCATGCTTAACAAGCGTAGCAAGCGTAGGGTGGGTAGAAGCGAAGTGGAAACCCGCCATACATAAGTCGGTGATTTAATGCCTAAGTCATTCATTAGTTGAGTCAGTGAAATTTGGCGTAAACCACCGAGTTCTGTCATTGCTTCGATTCGTTTCGCTTCAAATTGTTCTACTTTTTCAGTGAAATCCAATAATTCTTGGTATTCTTTAGAATTTAAGGTTTCAGTTTAAGGTTTCAGTTTGACGTTTAGCAATTAAATTATCATAAGCCACTTGAATCTCAGACGGCAACTTTTGATTAATTTTCATGACCAGTTCAGATTCACGACGTGGTAGAGAAGGTGCTTTACGTTGTGCGTGTATCTGATACACAAATAAGGCAAACCTTTCTAAATCAGAAGAATTGAATTGCTTAACCACATTTTGCAATTCATCAAAAGATAATTGTGCTTTAATTTGAACGGTAGGCATGGTTTTAAATTATCCATTTTTTTTAGATATTTTATAAAATGGGTTATCAAGATGAACCCAAGTAGTTTTAACATAACTATACTCATCAAAAGCATAGAGTGATTTATCTTTACCTATCTCTGATTCCTTAATTCCACCAAAGGGAACCGTATTATCATCATCACCATAACTATTGACATGAACAATACCTGCTTGTAATTCACGCGAAACTTGATGTGCCTCATCCAAATCATTAGTCCAAATGGAAGCAGCCAAACCATATTTAGAATTATTTGCAATAGAGATTGCCTCTCGCATAGAAGAGACACCGATTATAACCAACACTGGTCCAAAGATTTCTTCTTGAGCGATGGAAGATTCAGGATCAACTTGATCAAAAATAGTGGGTAATACGCACAAATGCTTTAAATCAACATCACAAGGTGTAATAATTTTAGCCCCCGCGTTTTTACCCTTTTCAATGTAATCTAAAATTTTCTGTTGTTGCTCTTTACTAACAATACACCCTATCTCAGTCTCAATATGAAATGGATCTTGGGGTATATAGTTTTGACTTTCTTCAATTAATAATTTAACAAATTCTTCCTTGATTTCGTTATCTACAATAGCCCTTGAAGGTGCAGAACAAATCTGCCCTTGATTATAAAAGATATTCTTAGCCAAAACCTGTGCTGCTTTATGCAAATTCTTACAATACCTTGAAATGATAAAAGGGCTTTTATCACCACATTCCAATCCAACTTTTTTCATATTGGACTGCCCTGCGTATTGGGTGTGATTAAAAGTGCATGGATAGCTATAAGACTCAATTAATGTTTGAACTTGAAAAGGTATTCGCAAATAACCAACGTAAACAACTCATTTCTACAAATACTATTTTGAAAAATAGTATTTGTTTTACGTATGTTATTTTCAGCTTTGTCCCTTTCATCATCATCATGAAAGCATTAATAAATTTTCGTGTCGAGTCAATTATGGATTGAGTTGATTCGCTACATCAAAAATTATGAAAAAACCATGCACTTTTAATCACACCCAATCACCAAATCACCAATGCTTTGTTGACAGACATCCGATAAAACGTTCTTCAGCAAATCAGCATGATTATGGGTACAAATAATTACACTAAAACGTGTTAAGTAAGTTTTAATACCACGAGAATGAAACTGAATACCGATGCTCAAACGCGGTTTTTCAATACCAACAAAAGAAAGAATGGTATTTCTTTCTAACATGGTTTCTCGCTCGTTATTTCGTTTCCAAACGAATACGAGTCACAAGTCCAGTGATACCGTCTAAATTTTCAATCGCTTGGATCGCTTTATTAACTTGTTTTTCGACGACTTGGTGAGTCAGCATGACAATCGAAACATGTTCAGCACCATTGATAGGTTCTTTTTGGATAATGGCTTCAATGCTAATGCCATTGTCGCTGAGAATCTGAGTGACATGCGCCAGCACCCCCAGTTTATCTAGGGCTGACATGCGTAAGTAATAAGAAGATTCAATTTCTTCTATGGGGACAATCGGTATATCTGATAATGCATTGGCTTGAAAAGCCAAATGAGGTACTCGATTACCAGGATCCGTTGTGAGGGTACGTGTGACATCAACTAAATCAGCGACTATCGCCGATCCAGTTGGCAACGCGCCGGCACCTGCACCATAATAAAGTGATTGTCCCAGGGCATCAGATTCCACGAGTACTGCATTCATTACCCCTTCAACATTAGCAATCAGACGTTTATTAGGGACAAAAGTAGGATGCACACGTAGTTCAATTCCCTTATCGGTCCGTTTTGTAATACCTAAGTGTTTGATTTTATAGCCTAATTCTTCTGCATATTGAACATCTTCAGGCGAAATGTTGGTAATCCCTTCCATATAAACTTGGTCAAATTGTAGTGGAATACCAAAAGCAATAGAAGCAATAATTGTCAATTTATGGGCAGCGTCAACGCCTTCGATATCAAAAGTGGGGTCCTTCTCAGCATAGCCTAAGCGTTGGGCCTCAGCTAGAACGTCAGCAAATTCACTACCCTTTTCACGCATTTCGCTCAGGATAAAATTGCTGGTACCATTAATAATACCGGCAACATAACCAATTTCATTAGCAGCTAAACCTTCGCGTATTGCTTTAATGATGGGAATCCCCCCACCGACAGCCGCTTCAAAAGCTACCATCACCCCTTTTTCTTGCGCGGCGGCAAAAATTTCATTGCCATGCTTGGCGATTAAAGCTTTATTCGCAGTGACAACATGTTTACCATTAGCTATCGCTTGTAATGTCATATCAAGTGCAATGGTTGTTCCGCCTAATAGTTCGATAATAATATCGACTGCCGGGTGATTGATAACATCAGACAATTGTTCCGTTAACACAATGTCATCGGTACGATAGGGATGAGTTTGATTCAGTTCTTTAGCGCAAGCATGAGTGACAACAATACCCCGCCCGGCACGGCGGGCAATTTCTTGGGCATTATGTTGTAAAACATGCACCGTGCCACCTCCGACGGTACCTAATCCTAATATACCCACTTTAACTGGATTTAACATAGATTTTAATTTTTCTCCTGTTCTAAAAAAAAAATACTATTTTTCAAAAATCCGATTTTTGCCAAAAATCGGATTTTTTATATAGCTTTTCAGATAAATATTTTGGCGGAAAGACCTGACAGGTTTCCAAAACCTGTCAGGTCTGAGAACTTTTATTTTTCTGAAAAGCTATATATTTAAACCATTAACCATTTTTTCAGAAATCCGATTTTTGCCAAAAATCGGATTTCTTATATATTTAAACCATTACCCATTATAAAATATTATCTTTCCTAAACATATCCCGAATACCTCGCAATGCTTGACGAGTGCGGTGACGGTTCTCAATTAATGCAAATCGCATATGATCATCTCCATATTGACCAAAACCAATGCCCGGTGAAACGGCGACTTTCGCTTCAGCTATGAGTTTTTTCGCAAATTCTAATGAACCCATAGTTTGATAAGGCTCCGGTATTTTTGCCCATACAAACATTGTGGCTTTTGGTTTTTCTACCACCCAGCCTAAAGCATTCAAGCCATCGCAAAGTACATCGCGGCGTTGACAATACATATCTCGAATTTCTTGCACACAAGTTTGATCGCCTTCCAGTGCCGTAATACCAGCGACTTGAATCGGTGTAAATGTGCCATAATCCAGATAAGACTTTATCCGCGTCAGAGCTGCAATTAAGGTAGGATTACCACACATAAAACCGAGCCGCCAACCAGGCATATTATAACTTTTCGATAAAGAAAAAGATTCAACCGCGATATCTTTAGCCCCAGGGACCTGTAAAATTGACGGCGCGACATAGCCATCAAAAACAATATCTGCATAAGCCAAATCTTGTATGATCCAAATCTTATGCTTTTTCGCAATTTCAACAATCTGCTCAAAAAATTCGAGTTCAACACATTGAGCTGTCGGATTACCTGGAAAATTCAGTACCAACATTTTGGGGGGTGGCCAAGATTCCGTGATGGTTTTAACCAATTCCGCAAAAAAGTCAACCCCTGGCACTAAAGGCACATGACGTATATTTGCCCCCGCAATCACGAAGCCATAAGGATGAATTGGATAAGCCGGATTAGGCACTAATACGGTGTCCCCAGAACCCACCGTTGCAAGGGCTAAATGGGCCAAGCCTTCTTTAGAACCAATAGTCACAATAGCTTCTGTTTCAGGGTCTAAAGAAACATTATAACGCCGTGCGTACCAGTTGGTAATAGCACGACGTAAGCGTAGAATTCCCTTTGAAGCGGAATAGCGGTGGGTATTTTTACGCTGTGCGACTTCGACCAATTTATCAACAATATGCTTAGGCGTGGGCTGATCTGGGTTGCCCATACCAAAGTCAATAATATCCTCACCCCGTGTACGGGCTTGCATTTTCAAATCATTGACGATATTGAAAACATAAGGGGGGAGGCGTTTAATACGGGGAAAATCGTCTTTCATCAGTTATTAGTTATCAGTTATCAGTTATCGGAATTTTTAGTATACTCAACGCGGGAACAAATTTAACTTTTTTCAATGAGGCAGGTGGGCAAAAAAAGACTTTGCCCACCCTACATAAAAGTTTAAATTATGCCCGTGTGCAGTATATAGAGGTTCTTGCAAAACTCTGAATACACGAAATTTAAGAAATCCAATTTTTGAAAAAAAATCGAATTTCTAAATCTAAACTTGAAAAAGCCAGTTTTGCGAAGCCTATAGTTAGTTTATACTATACACCATCATAATTTGATAATTTGTGCTAGGATGAATGATGAAAAAAATATCAGATCCTATTTTTGCCATACTAACTCCCTTTGATGCTGAGGGAAAAATTGATTTTACAGCACTTCATGACTATTTATTTTTTCTTCAAGAAAAGGGGGTGCAAAGCATTCTTACCAATGGTACCACCGCAGAATTTCCTTCCCTTTCCTTGGAAGAAAGGATCGCGTTAGTTGAATATTGTCGTAAAGTATTTAAAGGTATTATTTTAAACAATGTCAGTAGCTGTTGCTTAACTGATAGTTTTAAATTAATCAAGCATTCAAGCTATTATGCTGATGCTTTAGTGGTACTTCCACCTTTTTACTATGCAAATTGTTCAGAAACAGGTATTTTATCTTTTTTAGCCGAAATTTTGGACCAATCAAAATTGCCGGTGTTTCTTTATCATTTTCCCAAACATACACAAAATTCGATTACCCCCCAAATGGTAGAAGTTTTATTGAATAAGGGATACAAGCACTTAGTCGGCATAAAAGATAGTCAAGCCAATATTGAAATCTCACTTAAGTTTAAAGCACTCAAGGCGGGGCATTTTCAAGTTTTTGTTGGCTCCGATAGGCTTGCCCTTGAAACGCTAAAAAGCGGTTTAGATGGTTCTGTCACCGGCGGTGGAAATGCTTTTCCAGAATTTTTAATGTCCATTTATCGTCATTTTGATGCCGACAATTTAGAATTGGCGCAAGCAACACAAAATGCTTTCGATATATGGAATCGGTTCAGGAAGCAAAACCACCTGGGGGAAATTGTTATTACTAAAACTGCCCTGCAAACTCGTCTTAAAAATTTTCCGACGTTTGTTAGGTTTCCCATGCAAACAGCTACAACGGAGGTATCACAAAATATTGGGTTATTTGTGAAACAAAAAGTAATTCCTTTAATCTTTTAATCATGGTAGCTTTATTTTGAAAAGGGCAAACACAAGGGATTGCCCCTACCTTATGTTTTTTTCCAAAAAACTATTTTTGAAAAATATAGCTTTTTAGATAAATATTTTGGCTTCAAGACCTGACAGGTTTCCAAAACCTGTCAGGTTTGAGAACTTTTATTTTTCTGAAAAGCTATAGTATTTTTTTCTAAGTTTTTTGAGGCAGAAATATCATTTTTTTGAAAAATGGTATTTCTGCCCTACAAAAAAAGGACTTGTATGGTTTCTTTAAGTTGTCCACATTGTCGTCACCATCTCCTAGAACCTATACGTTATAAAGACGTTGAACTTGATGCCTGTGCGCATTGTGGGGGATTATGGTTTGATCGCAACGAGTTGGATAAAGTGATACATAACTATGATCCTAATTATCATCGCGAGGGTTCTATCGTTGAAACTTTAGGACCAAAAGTGGATGAATCCAAAAAACGTTGCCCTCATTGCAAGGATTCCTTGGAAACCTATCAATTTGAAAAAGACAGTGATTTGAAAATTGATATTTGCCATTCTTGCCAGGGAATTTGGTTAGATAAGGGAGAATTAGATAAGGCAAAAATATTTTATAAAATCCCTGAAGCGGTGGCTTCTTTAAATTGTCCTCAATGTCATCACCATCTCCTAAAACCTATACGTTCTGAGAACGTTGAACTTGATGCCTGTGTGCATTGTGAGGGATTATGGTTTGATCATAACGAGTTGGATAAAGTGGTGCATAACTACGAGCCTAAGTATCCTCGCAAAGATCCTATTGTTGAAACCCTAGGGCAAAAAGTGGGTGAATCCCAAAAACATTGCCCCCATTGCAAGGATTCAAGGGGTTCATTGGAAACCTATCGATTTGAAAAAGACAGTGATTTGAAAATTGATATTTGCCATTCTTGCCATGGAATTTGGTTAGATAAAGGGGAATTAGATCAGGCAAAAACATATTATGAATTTCCATGCGCGGTGGAAAAAATTCAAAGAGAAACCACCTGGGGAGATTGGCTGTTTCAATTATGTCTGTTTATGCCAGTTGAATGTAACATTGAGCCACGAAAATTTCCCATCATAACCGTGCTCTTGTTGCTTATAAATGGCTTACTGCTATTACTAGTCGTCAGTGCCCAGACTCCCATAGACATCCACTATCTCTGGGGACTAATCCCTGAAGAGATGGGTTCGCTTAATTGGTTTATGACTTTGTTAACCCATCAATTTTTACATGACGGATGGCTACATTTCATTGTGAATATGTACTTCCTATATATATTAGGAGATAATGTTGAAGACGCGATGGGGCGCATTATGTTTCCCCTATTTTATTTGTTCTGTGGTTTAGTTGCTGGAATGAGCCATGTAGGATATGAATTGATTTTTGGAGAATTAGCCTCTTTTCCCTTAGTCGGGGCAAGTGGTGCTATTTCAGGTGTCATGGCAGCCTACATGTATATATTTCGTAAAGCGAAATTGACGTTTATGTTCGTGGTTTTTCAACGCAAACTTTCCACCGTTTGGTATTTTGGAATTTGGTTGATGTTCAATGTGTTCTTCCTGATGATAGGCGATGATGAAGTTAGTTCGACAGTGCATATTGGAGGATTTGCAGTTGGATTGCTATTTTCTTATGTTGTCTATGAAAGGATTTTAAATACTAATCCATTGATTCGTTGCCTAAACCAGGACAGGCACTTAAATTGATTTTAATTAGTGTCTGACAGAAAATTCAGGTTAGAAACGTAGGGGCAGACCTGTGTGTCTGCCCTTGTAAAATTATTTACCTAAAACTTTGCGGGACGGGATTTGCAACACCATTCCGCATCATTTTTTTTCTTTACAAGGATTTATATGGCTTCTTTAAATTGTCCTCAATGTCGTCACCATCTCCTAGAACCTATACGTTATGAGAACGTTGAACTTGATGCCTGTGTGCATTGTGGGGGATTATGGTTTGATCACAACGAGTTAGATAAAGTAGTGCGTAACTACGATCCTAATTATCGTCGCGAGGGTCCTATAGTTGAAACTTTAGGACCAAAAGTGGATGAATCCAAAAAACATTGCCCCCATTGCAAGGATTCATTGGAAACCTATCAATTTGAAAAAGACAGTGATTTGAAAATTGATATTTGCCATTCTTGCCATGGAATTTGGTTAGATAAGGGGGAATTGGATCATGCCAAAATATTTTCTGAACTCTCTGAAGCGAAGGCAGAAATTAAAAAAGAAACCACCTGGGGAGATTGGCTGTTTCAATTCCTGCTACATTTGCCGGTTGAATTCAACATCAAGCCACGAAGATTTCCCGTCATAACCGTACTCTTGCTGATTATAAATGGGCTACTGATATTACCAGTCCTCAGTGCCCAGACTCCAGCAGACATTTTCTATCCCTGGGGTCTGATTCCGCAAGAAATGGGTTCACTTACTTGGTTTGTAACTTTGTTAACCCATCAATTTATACATGGCGGATGGGGACATTTAATTGGGAATATGTACTTTTTATATATATTGGGGGATAATGTTGAAGACGCGATGGGACGCATTATGTTTCCCCTATTTTATTTGTTCTGTGGTTTAGCAGCCGGAATGAGCCATGTGGGATATGAATTGATTCTTGGAGAATCAGCCTATGTTCCCTTAATCGGAGCAAGTGGTGCTATTTCAGGTGTCATGGCAGCCTACATGTATATATTTCGTAAAGCGAAATTGACGTTTATGTTTTTTGTCTTTCAATACAAAATTTCCCCCATTTGGTATTTTGGAATTTGGCTGGCTTTCAATCTACTCTACCTGATGGTAGGTGAAGTGGGAGTTAGTTGGATAGCGCATATTGGAGGATTTGCGGCTGGATTGGTATTTTCTTATGTTGTCTATGAAAGGATTTTAGAAGCTAATCCATTGATTCGTTACTTAAACCAGGAGCAAGGCTTAAATTGATTTACAGTCATGTCGGACCATAAACCTGCCAGGTTCTCAAGACCTGCCAGGTTTGTCAATGCCAAATGCCTCAAAACCTCCGTTCAAAATTCGTCAAAAGTAGTGGATTGGTGGGTTTCCACTTCGTTCCTACCTACGAAAAATTTTTTTAAATCAAATATTTAAATGCTTATGTATATAGCAATTCCCGTTTGGGTTAAATACAAAAAAGGGCAAACACGCAGGTTTGCCCCTACGAATAATGTGCTGATAGCAATCGGGAAACGCTATAATGATGAGTACCAGCGTGTAGGAACGAGAAAAAAGTCCAAAGCTAAAGCTTTGGACTCCAAACAGTTATGGCGTTTACTGACTTTTCACATCTAACCTATCCCGCAATTTATCCCCTAACATATTGACTGATAATACCACTAGTAATAATGTTAGCCCTGGGGCTAAAACGATATGTGGGGCGACTAGCATATAGCCGGTACCGTCGCGTATCATACTGCCCCAAGAGGCGGCGGGGGGTTGGACTCCTAAACCTAAGAAGGATAATCCTGCTTCGGCAATGACGATTCCTGCTATGCCAAATGTGGCTTCAATCAATAATGGTGCTATTAGCAATGGCATGACATGGTAGCGCAATATGCGTGGGATTGAGGCACCAAGTGCGCGTGCGGCTAATACATGTTCTCGGTGTTTTAGAGATAATGTTTGCGCTCGCGTTATACGAGCAAAGCCTACCCATCCGACAACTGACAGGGCGAAGACAACATTTTCTATCCCCGGTCCTAAAATACCTGATAGGGCAATGGCGAGTAGGATGCCTGGAAAGGCTAAGAAGACATCCATGATTCGCACGATGATTAAGTCAATATAGCCCCCGAACCAGCCACTTATTGTGCCAATTAGGGTGCCTACCGTTAGTGAAACCGTTATAACTCCAAAGGCGACAAAAAATGAGGTTCTGGCTCCCATCATTAAACGGTCTAAAACAGGACGACCCAGGTCGTCATAGCCTAGCCATTCTGATAGAGAAGGGGGCTGTAAAATATTGGGTAATATGATGTGGTTCGGTTCCAAAGGAAACCAGGGGCCTAATATTGCTAAGATTAACCAGACTATTAGGATAGATGAAGGAATAAGAATTTGATATTTAAACACTATAGCGTACCCTCGGATCTAACCAAGCATATAATACATCGGTTAGCGTGTTGATTAAGACATAACTGACACTAATTAATAAGATACAAGCTTGCACGAGTGGATAATCGCGCCGTTGAATGGATTCAATGGTCAATTGTCCAATGCCGGGCCATGCAAAGATAATTTCTGTGATCACGGCACCGCCTAATAAGGTTCCCAGTTGTAAGCCGAGTATGGTGATGATGGGTAGTGAGGCATTGCGTAGCGCATGGTGAATGACTATGGCTGATTCGCGCAAACCTTTGGCACGGGCTGTGCGAATATAGTCTTCGTTTAGGACTTCTAGTAGAGTTGAACGTATCATACGGGCTAAAATGGCGGAGAGGGCGGTACCTAAAGTCAGGGCGGGTAATATTAGCGAGAGGAAATTTTCGCGCCCGCTCACCGGGAACCAGCCTAATGTGAGGGAGAAGAGGAGTATTAGTAGGGGCCCTAACCAGAAGTTGGGGATGGATACGCCTAATAGGGAGAAGACCATCGCGGAGTTGTCATAAATAGTGTCTTTACGCAGTGCTGCAATACTGCCGAGTGGTAGCGCAATAAGTACCGCGACTAATAAGCCGGCAATGGCGAGTTCTAAAGTGGCAGGAAAACGTTCTATCATAATGTCAATGATAGGTTCTTGGGAATACAATGAGGTCCCTAAATCTCCTTGCAATAGATGCGTCATATATTGCCACCATTGTGTGAATAGGGGTTGATTTAAACCGAGTGCTTGCCGTAAGGCTTCTAAGTCGGTCGGCGTTGCCGTTTCACCAAGCATCGCTTGCACGGGATCACCAGGAACTAGGTGAATCAGTAAAAAAATGAGGGTAATTACCCCTAGTATAACTGTTAATGTACTGAGTAAACGGGAAATGATAAATGATGGCATAATTGTTAGTTGAAAATATGAGAGTGACAGAAAAAAACCAAGACACATTAGATATAGCTTTTCAGATAAATATTTTGGCTTCAATACCTGACAGGTTTTGGAAACCTGTCAGGTCTGAGAACTTTTATTTTTCTGAAAAGCTATAGAAGAAATCCGATTTTTTCAAAAATCGGATTTCTCAAATTCTACATAAATAGGGAAGCATGTAATAAGCTTCGTGTATAAGGGTGTTGGGGGTGATTAAATATTTCCTCAGTTTCGCCCTGTTCAATAAATTGCCCATGACGCATTACCATAATACGGTGCGACATGGCACGGATGACTTTTAAGTCATGGCTGATGAATAAGTAGCTAATATGGTGTTTACGTTGTAAATTTTCTAGTAATGCAAGCACTTGTTTTTGTACGGAGACATCAAGTGCGCTGGTGGGTTCATCAAGTAAAATCAGTTGTGGTTCTAAAATGACCGTCCTGGCAATGGCGATACGTTGGCGTTGCCCTCCTGAAAATTCATGGGGATAGCGTGATAACATGTCTTCTTGCAAGCCAACTTCGGTGAGTATTTTCACAACACGTTCACGGCGTTGATAATGATTTAAGTCAGGGTAGTGAATGATTAACCCTTCACCAATAATTTCTTCTACCGTCATGCGGGGTGATAGGGATGAATAGGGATCTTGAAAGACGACTTGAAGTTGACGGCGCAAGGGACGTAATTGGCGTGTTTGTAAGCGATCTAACTGTTTACCTGCAAAGCGAATAGCCCCTGTGCAATTTTGTAATCGTAATACACACAATCCAAGTGTCGTTTTGCCGGAGCCTGATTCACCGACAATGCCTAATGTTTCTCCTGGGTATAAATGCAAATCAATTTCATCAACGGCTTTGACTTCATTAACCGTTCGTTGAAAGAAGTTTTTAGAAAGTGGAAAGTAGCAACGAACCTGTTGAGCGTCTAATAATGGGGTGGGGGCAGTGGTGTAATCATAGTCGGTTTGGATTCTTTCTGGTTGGCTGTTGAGTAGGTGTTGGGTATAAGTGTGCTGCGGCTGATCAAATAATTTTTCCGCGTTGGCGGATTCAACTAAGTTGCCTTCTCGCATGACACAAATACGCTCGGCAAAGCGTTTTACCAGGTTTAAATCATGGGTAATCAATAACACCGCCATGCCAAATTCCTGTTGCATATTTTCCAGTAATTCCAGAATTTGCAATTGTATTGTGACATCCAGTGCCGTTGTTGGTTCATCGGCAATGAGTAATTGAGGGCGACAGGCTAATGCCATGGCAATCATCACCCGTTGGCGTTGTCCACCGGATAGAGTATGGGGGTAAGCATTAAAACGTTTATGGGGTTCAGGAAGCCCTGTGAGTTCTAGCAGTTCCAACATACGGCTGCGAGCGGCGGATTTG
>Ga0233404_10000285_pt1 | contig 13617 bp, 14 predicted proteins | sample Na_oxic_2_MG_FD_179861 | JGI IMG/M metagenome (GOLD analysis project Ga0233404, IMG submission 179861) | Seawater microbial communities from Saanich Inlet, British Columbia, Canada - Na_oxic_2_MG | ecosystem: Environmental > Aquatic > Marine > Inlet | place: Canada: British Columbia | collected...
ATTGGATGGTCACTGATTAAGTCGTTTGTGTCTGGTGACCGCACGAATGCACGGAACCTCTACGAAGGGGAGCGTACTGCTGTCCTGTCCAAATTCACTCTTTGGATCATTGCCAACAAGACTATCAAGCTCGACTATGGTGACTCTGCGCTGATGAACCGTGCACGCATCATGCCTTACAATGCTCAGTGGGTGAAGGACCCTGTCAGTGTGCGGGCGAAACTGGCCCAACCTCTCACTGCTTTCGTCTTCAAAGAAGATCCTTACTTCAAGGAAAAGACTTTGTCGACGTGGGTTGATGCATTCGTCACGAAAACCCTTCACATGCTGCACCGCTTCCTGGCTACTCTCCCACGCGACCCGGACATGCAAGAGCGTCCACTCAAGCTCGTCTCGTTCCCCATCCCTAAAGTCGTGGTGGCGTTCACGCGTGCCAAAATCGAAAAAGAGCACCCTGTCCTCGCTTTCATCAACAAGCACTTGGTGAAAGTCAACGTGGATACACCGTATGTCACCGTTGATATCGCATTCACCAACTTCCGCCAGTTTGCTCGCAACGACAATTCTTTTCGTGCAAAGGCTCTGACGAAGACTCAGTTCTGTGAAGATTTAAGCAAGGAGCATATCGAGTGCATGGCTGTGCTGATTGATGGGCTCCCCGTTTACCACTTGGACGGTTACAAGCTGAGCCACGAAGTTCCCAACCTTGAACGCCCCGTCGATATCCCTATGTATGCTGGCAACCCTTTGCCCCTTCTTGTTAATAACGACAACCACCCGTTTGATTACGTCCCCCCTCCGATTAAGCGATCATATGATGAATCCAATTTTTAATTATTAATGTCAACTCAGTAAGTCTTAGGCGGCTACAGGGGATACAGGACGAGTGAATATATTGTAGCTACGTCGCCTGTATTTGCTCCCTTTTTTAACTACTTTGCCTTTTGGTGTATCCATGACCATTTTCAAATCCTCTGGCTGCAAGCCACGAGACAATACATCAAACGTTTTCGTAAGACGTCCCATGGTATTCCCAACGGCCCACACGAAGTAAGGGTAATGCTTGTTACGGATTTCCCGCCATTGCTTTCCATGCATCCTCCCGTTATGTGAACAGTGCAAGTCCAGGAACTTATCCAGTTGTTTCTTCTTGTACTCTTCAGACTCTGTCTCGCGAGGTTGAGCATCACAGTATTTTTGATCTTCGGGGCCGAGCTGGGTCCTCAACACTTTGTATGTGTGAGACTTGAGCGGGACATGGTTGGCCATCAAATAGACGAAATGGCCATAATCTTCCGTTACCATACACCCCCATGTGATGTCGTTGGACCCTTTGTATTTACATGCTTCGTATTGGCATGTATACTGCAGGTACATATCAATCAGTTCTTGTCCTGGTGGGTCCTCTTCGTCCGGGTACCAGTGTGTTGCATCTCCACGGACCAGTTCGGGTTGTCCGATCGGTAGTTCGTCATCGGCCGTGATCATGGGCAACTCGTTCATGTTGGGTGCTTCTTCCATAATCGAAGTGGGGTTTGTAATCACCAATGCATAAAAAAAGTTATTGGGCGGGAAGATTTTTCCGAGAACTTTCCTCAAAAATGATTCATTTTTTTTAGGTGTCCTCACTACTATATATAAATAGTACTTGTATCCTGTATGTCACGTATAATGGTATATACCATTATACATGACATACAGAAAAAAAAGACAGTTATAGAGGCTAAGTAACTAGTAATAAAAAAATGATTCATTTTATTATTTGTGAATCAACAATTATTTTTTGGCGCCATAATAGTTGGGCGGGTTTGGCATCATATATCGTATGATTATGGGTTCGGGCTCAGGGTCGGTTTGGTGTTCCCCGGCTTTGGCTTCTTTGTGTAAGTAGCTGCAGCTTCTTTGAGGCAAGTCTTGTAATCCTTGCCAGTCTCTGCCCGATATTGTAGCACGTGTTTGATCCACGGTGACTGTGCCTTGGGCTTCTTTTCTGTGGCTTGAGGTTGGGCAACCGGCACAGGCGCATTTGGTACGGAGGGTCGGGTGGTTGATACGACTGACGCATAGCTCATGTTGTGATGTTGCTGCTTTTGGCTTTGCATGCATGGTATCCATTGGCGCATAAAGTTTTTTTACTTGAAGAATGTGAAATTGTGGAACACTTTAAGGATTAACCTGACGTCGTAGTTGAGTGGGATGTCCATCGGTCGATATTTTTTGTCTAGCAGTGTGATCTCGAGCTCGGACAGATCAGTTTCATTGGGGAATGTGTACTCGTCAACGAATAGATCATTGGCTTGTGCATGTTTGTATGTACCATATGGGACATCATGTAGAGATACGGATAAGAGGATGTCTCGTTTAATGTTGTCCGTACTCAGCATATTCCCGTGTAAAGACCCGCGGATTATCTCAACATGTACCACTTGATCACCACCAAAATTAGGCGGTGTGGTTCCGGTGAATGTCACACCATTAACCAATACCATTTGAAGTGGGTCATTGAAAGTGATAGACGTAAAAAAGGGGGGGTCATTGATAATGGTATTCCCGTATGATGTGAAACCCATCATGTCAAACCAGTCCACTGATGCAACCAGACCCATATTTCCAACTGCGATCTGTTTAATTGTGATACGATCTCGGTCGGTTGTAGATACTGCAAATTCAATATTCCCCGCAAATGCAGTGTTTAGCAGAGTGATATACTCTGCGGTGGAATAGAAACCACGTGAAATGTTGACGGTCTGTGTCAATGTCCCAGCCACCGGGTCGACCAGCAGTACAGTCTCTGTGTGTCGATTGACATTCCCGTTTATATTAGGGACCCACGCATGTAATGGCACCATTTTAATTGCTTGGGTAATTTTAGATGCATTGTGTACCGAACACTTGAACTTTCCATTGTCGTGCCTTCGGTCTGTTTCTTTTGAATGGCTGCTTGATATCTCGTATAGTGTTGAGTGGAGTGCACTGATTGGTGAAAAATAACTCTGCATGTCGTTGTCGCCACACACTTGCCTGTATCTTTAAACTCCTTGCATAAAAATCACTGTTCAACTTCCACATTGTTGAGCCACACACGTGCCAATTTGACGTACTTCAAAAAGACTGCCACATCACGAGATGCATTCGCACTTTTGAGGATTGGTGCAGGGTCGTATATACTAGCACCTAAATCATTCCATAGAATATCATTCGACGAGTCTGATAGAGTCGCGTGAAATACCAGCACGCGCGAGTTGTTGATGGGGATACCAGCCAGATTGAACATGGAACTCCGTTCGAGGTTGACCCCGATCGTGTGTTGGTCATTAGCAAAACTGCCAATACGACCAAAATTCGTATCGTTGTAGCAATGTTCCACTCGTCCAGGATCAGAAACCCCCAATTGATTTGCATCGAACTCGATATGCGCAGAAAACTCACGGTGTGCAATTGGGTTAAATACGGCATCTTTGCCAAAATAAAACTCCAGTGGCGCGTTCTCTGTCTTGTGGACGCCGCGTAGACTCAGAGCAGGAGGGCAACCGGCACCAGGGTGGTACTTGTCGACAGATTCCAGTAGGTGCACATAAGATTCAGGTACCATGTCAAAGTTGTGAGCAAAACCAAGAGGAGCAGCAGGATTGCTCCATTTTGACTTGATCGGTTGATGAGGGAAATATAGGGATCCCAGCTGCCACTGATATTGAATGTACGGGAACCGGGTTTCAGCTCGATAACTGTCTTTTTGATGTTCCGCTACGGATGTATGCGAGACTCTAGTACGTGCAAATGCTTTCAGTGCACGCGAACAGGACTTGCGGACTTCGAGGTGTACATTTGTAGCTAGCGTTCCAGGATTGAATGGGGTCTTGTCAAAGTCCGTGTAGACAATTTCCAGACCATTAGTTGCACTCTGTTGATTCAATGCGCGCTGCATCGAATCACTCAGTTGGATGGAACACAGACTGAAGTAAGGGTCTGTAATCGTGTATCCTGCAAGGGTCGGGTGTCTCACAGGAAGATTAGCTTCCCCTCCTGTTCCTTGTAGTTGTGGCGTTGCTGCGACATTGAGGAATGCACGAGCGGCTGAGTTCCATTTAATTTCAATACGCAGACCAGACATCAGCATGCACGGCATCAAACGACCATAAGCGAAAAACGGCGAGAGAACATACAACGGGATGGAAACTTTGACACTCGAGGCACCATCACCTTCACCACCAATACCGGAATCTCCCGTCATCTTTCTGCATTGAGTAGGGCCAGGGATCCCACCACCATACATCATGGCTTTGCCTTGGTTGTCAAACCAGTCTTGTGTGAATGTCACTGGACTCAGCATGTTCATCAGCAACGGGAAGTCTGTGAGGCGACTGATTTCATCACCACTGCGAGTGGAAATGGTGATGGTATCAATCAGATTACATGCTGAGCCATGAACCCCAAAAAACCCATTGATTTCATCGGCTGCTGCGGTACCCGCTGGTTGAAGCAGTTCGACGTTGAAAGCAAGGTATGAACGGCGGGTGTCGATGTATTCTGCCCCGCTGTTCAAAATAGCAATTGCTGACTGGTCATTGCCGTATGTCGTTGACTGGAAAAAATGCTTCTTGTGTGTCTTGTTAACTGCCACACTCATGTCAGGCTCCAATGCGTAAGTCAAGTTATTCAATTCAACCATTCCTGGCTTATCACCACCTTTAGGGGGGCTTCCTCCAGCCCCGGCATCTCCCGTAGTGTCCATGTTTGTCGGTCGGCGCATCCCCATTGTTATATTATAATAGTCTTGTCTGTGTTTTCGCGTCCAGTGACGTGGAAAATCTGGTTTCTTACTATGTGTCTGCATAAAAAAAAAGACGACTGTTAGATGTCAGGTGCAGTTTCACCTATCTCTGAAATGTCGTGGTACACATCAGAAAGTGTGACATCCGCATCACTTCGTATGTTTTTAGGTTTTACCAATATGTATTGGATGCGCATGGCTAGTTTACGGTATCTATATTCAGTGTTGAGGTGTTGGGACACCAATGCACCATAATTCAAACTTGCATTCGTAGCCGATAAAATCGCACTGATTGCCAATAATATGGCGATGATGATCCCGTCATTTAGTAGATACGGCTGGAAAACCCCAACAACTAATGGAATCGCCGCTGCTGGGATGGTTATACCCCGATACAATCGTTTACATTTTTTTGCGTGTCTGTTATGGGAATCCGCGCTCTTAGTGATCATATCCAACCATTCTGTGAGCTGTCGGTCTGTTTTAACTGTCCATCGCAATACCTCTCGATCCTTGTCGTCGACAGAATCCAGTGTTTTTAGTGACGAGTCCGAAGAATTGTCAATCATTTCCTTGTTTATTTTGTAAACATAATCTTTTCAGACACCGACTACGTGCATCTGGTCCAGTAACGGCTGGGATAACTTGTAATTCTGCATCGCAATTGGTGCAACCCCTAGTTGGTTTGCCATTTCTTCCGTGTCGCCATGAGGCATAAACTCGTCGGGAAACTCAACCCGTTTGTTTTCATACATCAACGCATCTTCCCATTGAGTCGATGCTTTTGATGTTGTATTGTTAATACCTGTAAATTGATGCAGCACGTGATCCGGGTGGCGTTGTCGAGTCCCTTGTTTAATTGCCAACTTTCGTGTGTGTTGCTCCACATTGCGTTTAAATGGGTTCTCCTGATTGGTGCTGTTGTTTGCACGCCGACCCGTGTCCACATTCTTCTGTTCCTCAGTATCGATCTCCTCCCCAATTAGGTCGGCCTCCAGCTGCGCCAAACGCCCTTCGCCCGTAGTCTTGCGATTCATATTGGGCATGTTTGCTTTGTCTCAAAAATGTCGCTATAGCGTTAGGGATCCTGTCTTCCACTTTAGTGTCCTCTACACAATCTTTTGATGTGTCGTTTTGCTGCGTGTTGTTGTTTTCCTTATCCTTCTCACACCCTTTATCGGTATTTTTATCACTCTCCTCATCTTCGCTTTTCAGACGGTCCAATGATATGAATTCGTCTAAATTTCGTCTGAACCTCTTATCCCACCCAATTTTCATATTAATGGTAAAAAAATGAAATTTTCCCTTGGTTGCTTCCATCACCATCTTTTCGAATTCTCGTTTAGAGTATGACGGTGGGGCAAATTCTTCTGTTACCATTTCAACTTCGGCTGCACTACCCTGAAAAAAGAAGATAAAGTTTGCTTGTAATCGACAGACTTTAGGGACACGTTTAAAATGCTGAGTGCATATAATCGTCGTACAGTTTGCATGGCGGACTTGGTAGAAACAGCGGGTGAATGCTTTTGTATTCATGAATTTCGTGTCTCCGATGATATCATCGAATATTATCAGGTACTGAGGAACCGTGTCTGCGCCATCGCCATCTTCCAGCTTTGTTTGTTGGGTGTCTAGAATGGCCTCCAATAGTTCAGGGGCTTCTTCTAAATCCGTGAATACATATTTTTTGGGGATCTCCAGACTCTTCTGTACGTCGTCGCCATTGGCCGTTGGACTGAACAAAAAAATCTTATCAAACCACCCATTAGGCTTTTCTGTGCTCTTGCCGTAAAAACGCTCATCTTTAACTAGATTGGCGAGTAACGTTGACTTGCCCGATCCTGATTTCCCGCTTATAACAACACTCGACCCAAGTGGTGGAATGTACATGTTCTCGTGTTTGGCCAACTCTGGTTGTTCAATGTTATCTTTCGACGTGGGTATAGATGCGATTGATAAATCTCCACCATCAGTCGATGCGGGCATGAACGTGAACCCGCCCCCCTTGTCGTCCCCCAGCTTATTCCTTCCATTGTCTTGTGCATGGTTATCATTATCCAAAAAGGTACGTTTTCTCCCGTGGCCCATCTTTACTATTTCTCGTCATAATTAATTTTATTTTTTCAATGATGCCCAGAAAGGGGGGGCTTCATCAACCTTTTCCTTGGTTGGGGGCTCCTTCTTCTTCTTCTCCTTCTTGGGGATTTTTTTGCGACAGTAACTCTTTACCCTGATGTAACCAGCTGGACACGGCTTGTCTTCTTCACACACTTTTTCTTTTTCTTCTTCTTCCTTTTTTTCTTCCTCTGCTTCTTTTGGTGGGGTTGGATCTTTCTTTTTCCTGGCTTTTTTTGGAGGTGATGGTGCATCACTTGGGTATACCCACGCTGGGCGCTTAGACATGGCAGCCTCTTGTATGCCCAGATTTCTGGCAAAGGCAGCTGCGGATGGGTGGCTCGTCACCGTTTTACTGTCGTCCTCTTTCGCCACCCACGCATACAATTTTTCCATTTCTAGTCCAAGCTTTTGCTGTGCCTTGCTGCCTCTAACAGAGCGGATTTTGCTGATGGCGGCACCTGATTTGGCAGGACCACCACCACCAAATATCGCCAAACCAGTTGACGGTTTAGCGGGTGATGCTCGTTGAGGGGCAATTTTTCGTGGCGGCATGTTTTCTATGGAGTTCTTTATTTGAGCTGCATAACAAATTGTATTACAAAACAAAATTATTGGAGGATGACTTCAAGTGCGCTACGTTTAGGGAGGTGTGGTCCACCTGTTCCTGGGGCATACGATGACAAGTCTCGCGGGTATCGCATAGCATCAAAATCCCGTCTAAACTGGTAATTATTAAGCCTATGACCAGTAGGGTTTTTTACATGTTCCCAGTTGATATCGTTACGGATGACTGGTTCAAACATACTCTCTCTCGGACGTTTCAGTCCAGACGATGAGTATGCGAATGGGTAACCTTGGTCGTTGCCAAGTAGATCATTTGACGCTTCACCGGCCGTTGCAAGGACATTCATCATTTGTTTGTTTTGTGTTTGCTTATGGTTCAAGTAGTGGCCGATGGTATCCGGTGGGATGACACGCTGCAACTGCCACGGTGGGACAGTTGCCCCGTTAATTTGACCGATGTAGCCGCCTGGACTGTTCAGTGGGTCTGCGAATCGAATGTACCGATCATGGTTAACTTGCCCGACAAATAGTTTGTTATCTTGTCCTTCACCATACCCAGGGCGCACAACGTCGAACATATCAAAACGCAAGTCTGATTCTCGTTGAGCGGTGGCTGATGGCATCACATTATCCGGGTCTGCCATCCCATACTTAGGACGAAGTGATACCATGGTATTGTCAACACTTGAATTGTTCAGGAACACGTCACCGCCACTATCATTTCCAAAACCAGGGACACTTTGAGTGTATGTTTCTCCTGGACGTGGAGGGGGTGCAATACCCGCGTCTTTCATAATTTTCTGAACCGACCGCTGGGCGCTCCCAGTTGCTGAACGGGATAGAGGGTCTGAACCACCACCACCCGCTTGAACTGCATTGTGAAGATCTATGAGCATAGTTTCCGCCGCCTCTGGCCCCAATTTTGATTCCAGTATTCTTCGAATTCTTTGCAAATCGTCGGGAGGTAGCTGAGCTGCTGGTTGGCCTGCTGGTTGGGCTGGTGGTTGAGCTGGTGGTTGAGCTGGTGGTTGAGCTGGTTGAGCTGGTGGTTGAGCTGGTTGAGCTGGTGGTTGAGCTGGTCGAGGTGTTGGTGGAGGTGTTCCTGGTGGGAGTGGTGTGTTCAGGTTGGGTCGAGGTGGTCTGGGTGCGGGTGTTGGGTCTAATGGTGGTAATAGTGGTGGTGGTAGTACGATATTTCCTTCATCATCCTTTTTAAAATCATCGTCTCCACCCCCCATGAGGTTCTTTGGTGCAAGTAAATCACCATCACCACGAAAACCGCCTGAGTTTGGTGCAAGTAAACCGCCATCACCGCCTTGGTGAAAAACCGGGCTATTTAGAAACTCGGCAGACGACGACATGGCTTCATTAAATTTACGCGGACTATTTGGTCCTGGAAGACTACCATCCCCTGCAGATGATGCGGCTAACGCTGACTTGTCGGCAAGAGGTAATTCGGGGTCAGCAGGTTTTGGTTCGGGTTTGTCATCAGGTTTGGGTATGCTAGGAGGTGATGGTGTTTTAAATTTAATAGCTCGTTTTGTTGGGGCGGTAAACCTGGCCATGCTTCGTTGTATTTTAGCTTCAAATTCGGGGTCTTTTTCTGTCTCTGCATTGTTTGGAAAAATTTTGGAGTGTTTAGCTGCCACACCAATGATGTCGATCAGTGGTGTGCCGGGTGTGAATGCTTTGATCATTGTAGCAGCACTCGCATTTTTCCTACCAAACATCTGTCTTTTCGCCGCGGGTGACGTAGCGTCTAAAAAATGTTGAATCGTGGCTTTATCTGACGCGTCACTTGGTTTCTTCCTTTTTGTTGGCACTCCAGGGGTTTGGAATTCAATCACAGCCCTTTCGCGCCCACTAAAGTTCATTTTTGCACTTGACTCTCGATTCGTAATAAGTTGTTACACGTACACACATAAATTTTTTTCTTTTTTTAAAATTATTTATTTATTATTTTATCGCAAGTTTGAGCGAAGCCAAATATTCATTTCTTTTTTGACGGGCATCGAAGAGCATCTTTTCTTTAATATCATTCGGTAGTGGCAGCATCGCGAAGTATTCACAGTCGGTGCTTGACTTGAAGAGGTCGCCGTGTTGGTACTTGTAACGTTTGATTTCTTCTTCGGATTCTTCTATTGACTGTGGCGGTAAGACTGCCTGTTGTACGGCAACGCTCGGAATAGGGTCTTCGGTGTCGACGATTTCATTTTCCGGCATTCTACTGGAGTGCGTGGTTCGTTTCCATACTGCGCATGAAGTTTTGACGCGCCGTGTGGATGTATGGGATAAAACTCGGCTGTTTGTTCAGCACAAAGTCCAAACCACGGGCAGCACCTAATTCCGTATTACCATTTTGAGTTGGGAGTGCGCTGCCTTGACCAACCATCCCAATTTCTGGTTGTTTACGGTTTGTTTGACCACCTACCTTGAAGAATGGTTTCGGGAATGCATTTTCACATGACTCACCGGATGTGTAGTACATGGTGTTTTCAATATCACGTGAGAATATACCAGGTGGGTTAACACGTGGACGTGGTTTAGACTTTGGGGCATCTGGGGCATTTATTGAATTTTGACATTCTCCGATATTGCGGTTCTTTTCAATCCCAGTGACAAAATGAACTTCTCGCAGTTTGCAAACAAGCTGGTCTTTAGGACCGATCGGTAGTTTTTGTATGTCTCCATCCATCAATGGGTCACTATACCACCGAGCCCCGACTTGGCCTTGGAATGCATCGTCTGTGGTTGTAGGCGCCAAAAACTTTTCATCTTGTGGTGGTGCTTGTCCGTCGATGACATTTTGATCCAGTGTTTCGATTGTACGAGTTTCCATCACGTCCTCTGTTTTATTCTGTGCGGCATAAAATGTTACTACATGTAAATGCTTTTAATAGGGAATGTGCCTGGCTGCTGACCAATGTAATTGCGTGGACCGCTAACCATTGACCCTAACATTGATTGGTGGTGTTGTGCCGGTTGAGCTGCCGGTTGAGCTGCCGGTGGAGCTGCCGGTGGAGCTGCCGGTAGAGGTGCTGGTTGAGCTGCCGGTGGAGGTGCTGGTTGAGCTGCCGGTTGGTCGGACTGTGCATGTGTGTTTGATCTAGTCCTTGGCTTTTTACGTGTTGTTTGTGTTGGCTGTACGGGTAAAACATCCTTAGACTTATTTACAGCTGCTTGGCGATTGTGGTCGCTTGTGTAACCCACTTTGTTTGTAATTGGTACTCTGTTTGCGGCGGATTTAGAACGAGTCACTCGTCCCATATGTTCGTTGATCATGTCATCTATCTCTTTCCTTTTCTTCTGTCCACTTGCCGTTAGCTTATCTTTCGAACGATTCCATCGTGTCACCTCTTCTTTGATTTTGTCAGTTGTCTGTTTCTTTTTACTCTGTGCAACTGCTGCTAGCTTTTGTTGCACGGTGTTTACAAACACAGACCCTTTTTGCTCACTGAGATAGTTATATGTATCTTGTTTGGCGTCCGTTGGGAGTGCATCCCATAATTCTTCTGCTTTGTCTTTTGTTTTTGCATCGTGGATTGCGGTTACGATTGCATCTACACTCAGACCGGTAGCGAGTGCACCACCACCAACTCCCGCTATTTTTCCCGCCGTTCTGATAGCGTTTGATATCGCACCACCTTCACCAACTGACGCTTCACCCGCGGTGATAAAATTCTGGGCACCTTCCATGATGTCTGCGGCCCTACCAGCCATATTTGCGGCACCTGCACCACCCTCTGCAGCAGCTTCTGAACGTGCTACTAACCCTGAAGCTTGATTCCATATGTTTTCTAAGTTTTGTGCTGCCTCAGGGTCGCCTGATATTGTATTAACCGCTCCACGCCCTACACCCCGCACTGCTCCACGAAATGCCCCACCCGCTCTACTCTGTAAACTATTGGTGATACGGCTGACGGCACTGCCAAAACGTTGCATGGCGCCCCCACCTCCTCCTCCTCCTCCTCCTCCTGGTTGTCCACTCACTTCTTCTGCTAATTCTGCAATTTTCTCTTCAGTTATGCCCGCCTCTGCCAGTGCGGCTCGGTAAGTTTGCATGAACGCCCCGTGTTCACCGGCTGCCCCGAGCCGTAATGCCCGTGCGTCTAACGCCTTGTCTGTTTCCTCCTCTATGAATTCCTCTAGTCCCTCTTCTCCAGGAAATGCTCCTCCTATCGTATAATCCACGGCCCCTTCGGTGGCGGTAGCGAATGCACCTGCACCACCCTCTGCAGCAGCTTCTGCCCCCACGCCCATTGCGCCGCTGCCTATCCCGAGTTGTTCCCCGAACCATGACACCCCAGTTTCTGCCAGTTCACCGAGTTCAAAAAATAGACCCGCCATCTTCTTGTTCTTGCGTCGTTTATAGCTTGTAGCACGTTTATAACACAAACTGCACAAATTTAATTAATTATTATTTTATTTAAATTTTTTTTTTTTGGGTATTGGATCTCGGGTTGATACCGTATCATACTCAAGCCCCACTTGGGTTGCAATTTTACCGTATATAGTGTGCAATTTAAACAGCAGTTTAGGGCTTTTTAACAGGTAACTGGCATCTGTCAAGTGCATCACGTCTAGATGGAAGCATAGCTGGTAATACACGTATGGATAACTCAAAAACACTTTGCGTGTTGTGTTATCTTGTTTCACACCATGGTCCCATGCACATTCGACTTTGCGAAATAGTGTCAGTAGGCGAATGAGTGTGTCGTGGGGGATCTTGAGCGGTTTGTATTTGCCATCTGATAACGTTTCAGTGAGGCTTTCAATGTGACGGCGATAGCGGCCTGATAATCCCATTTTTTTGAGACATTCTCGCACGTTTGTTGGCTTGATCGAGCTTTTCCCAGCGAGCATAAGACGCAAAGCTTTCTCGTTTTGTTTTGATATTTCCGGTGATGTAACTCCTTGTATGCTTAGCATGAAAGATCTGAAATAGATCACGCGCGAATAACGGTGTATGGCAATCCTGGTACCGTTCATCATTCGATCTGCAGACATGTTTGCAGGGCCGGTGGTAAGAGAAGGCGTGGCTTGGACGATACCGCATGCTGTACACACAACAGAGCCCGTCTCGACATCGTCGATCACGTGATTGCTGTTGCACTCGCTGCATCTCGGCAGCCTCTCGAGAAACACGACGTTCGGACTCATCCGCCTCTTTTTTTGCTTCGGCTCTTGCACGGGCGGCTCTGTATCTTGGAACTTCAGCATCCAGCCATTCAGGTTGTTCTCCTTCAAATAGGGCTGACAGTCCAGCAAATAGTTCATCAATGTCTCCGAGTCCGATTCCAGTGCCTTCAATCTCGCTTGATGAAGCCGCGTCAAGCTCGGGGTTGTAGTCATCGATCATGTGAGAGCTTTTTGGATTATGGTGGATGTGACAGATATATTTAGGCGCGAACAATGAATGTTGATTCATGTCGATGTGATTCATTTTTTTTAGGTGTCCTCACTACTATATATATTTAGTACTTGTATCCTGTATGTCACGTATAATGGTATATACCATTATACATGACATACAGAAAAAAAAGACAGTTATGGAGGCTAAGTAAGTAGTAATAAAAAATGATTCATTTTATTAATTTGTGAATCAACAATTATTTTTTGGCGCGCATTTTTTATAAACATTTAAAATATCTTGGTGACAACCGCATTATGGCATAGCATTATATTGTTTGTTGATGTATCAGTCCAAGTGCATAATACTGAAAATGTGTTACTGACCGTTGTGTCAAGGGTTGTATTTTCAAACACATCAATTGGTTGAATGTAGGTGTTCGTCCCAGAATTATCAGACCAAGCAAAATTCCCGGTTGTTTGCATGGACGCAACCGTAGCAATTCCTGCTGTCCTGACTGCGAATGTAACGTCCAACGTCCATGTACCGCTATCAACACCACTGATGTTCTGCAGAGATATGTCACCAGTTGTTGCTACCACAGTGCTTCCTGTTTTCGTATCCAAACGAACTGTTTGACCATTACCATTAGTGGAAAATACACCACTCATTCTCAAATGATTAGTCGACCCTTGTACGAGTGTGTTGGGAGGTGCCACCAAACCACCTCTTGCATTAGTAGTATCAAACAAATCACCTGGAGTTCCTCCAACCACACTTTTATCTGCCATCTGACTGAATAAACCAAACACTC
>Ga0233404_10000286_pt1 | contig 13579 bp, 10 predicted proteins | sample Na_oxic_2_MG_FD_179861 | JGI IMG/M metagenome (GOLD analysis project Ga0233404, IMG submission 179861) | Seawater microbial communities from Saanich Inlet, British Columbia, Canada - Na_oxic_2_MG | ecosystem: Environmental > Aquatic > Marine > Inlet | place: Canada: British Columbia | collected...
TAAAGTATAAAATATGATACCATAATTTGATTATTTTAATATTTTATCCACCGTTTTCAAAAAACCTGGACCAGAATTCCCGTTAAAAAATGTTAAAAGACTTTTGCGTACCTACTTAAATCTTTTGTACGTCAGCGAACGTAGGTAACGCTCGCTATATTTTAAATCAATTTGATTGATATAATTTCTCATAAGTTCGCGTAGGGTGCATAAGCGATAGCGTTATGCACCATGATGGCAATGACAGACACAACCCAATTTTTATTATTAAATGGATTGGGTTTTGGTGTATGACGCTTCGCTTATACACCCTACGCTTGCTTCTGTTGATTTATGTTGTTTGATAAATGCGTCAAAATCTTTTTTGCTCATTTTAATAGCCTGTCTAAATTCTATCCACTGCTTTTAAATCAGCTCAAATGTTAACCAAGTTCGCGTAGGGTGCATAAGCGATAGTGTTATGCACCATGATGGCTAAAAATAAAAGCACTATTATCTAATTTGTTCATATTGATCAACTTCATTAACAGTTAGTTGAGTCACCTTTTAATATCCTCAAAAAAATATTCCAGTTTGTTACTAATCTCTTCAGAGGAAGGTAACAGATTTTTCATATTATGCGGAAGAGTTGCGGTTAGCCTATATGTGGCTACTCCTATTGGTTGATTGCTATCTTTTAGTGCATATTCTACTGTGGTTCGTTTTTTTTCTTTGCAGATAATAATACCAATAGATGGGTTCTCATCTGGTAATTTAACTGTATCATTTAACGCGGAAAGATAAAAATTCATTTTGCCAGCATATTCTGGCTTGAATTTACCTATTTTCAATTCAATGGCAATCAGAGATTTCAGTCTCCGGTGATAAAGAAGTAAGTCGATAAAATATTCTTCATCATCTATTTCTAATTTGTATTGATTACCCATAAAGGCAAAATCACTACCCATCTGTGAGAGAAATTCCCTTATCTTATTTATCAGCCCTATTTCAAGTTCATATTCATTATGCTCATTACCTAGTTCTAAAAAGTCAAAGTTATATTCATCTTTTACGGCTAATTTGGCTTGATGTTTATATTCACTTGGCAATGTTTGATCAAAATTAGTTTGGTTTAAGAGGTATTTTTCATAAGACTTATTATCAATATGATTATCCAATACTCTATAACTCCAGCCAAACTTAACCACACTTTTTAGATAAAATTCTTTTTCCAAATTATCTTTGCACTTTTGAAAAATGGCGACATTATGAGACCATCCAATTTTTGCAGACAGTGTCTGCAGTTTTGTATTATCCTTATATTCAAGGTAAAAAATTCTCATATTCCAAAGATTTCTCTCGCTAAAACCTTTGATACCTACAAACTCTTTTTGCAATTCTTCTGATAAATTCTTGACGACCGATTTTCCCCAGCCAAAAGCTTCTTGTTTTTCAACGATACTTTTACCTATTTCCCAATAAAGAGTTATGAGTTCTTTGTTTACAACCTTTAGTGCATCATATTGAGATAATAATATCTTCTGTTTAATATCTGTTACAAAAACTTTAAAGTGGTGATCTATAGTTTTATTCATTTTAAGAATACCATTTATAAATATAAAAGCCACTTAAATATTCAATGAAGTGGATTTTTATATTGCCCAATTTAAAATCTTTAGATGGCAAGCCTTTATTCCAAACGCCTATTTATTCGCCAATCCAAAAATATCCAACCCGTTCTTTAAAATTAAATTTTTTTCTATATTCTTCTCTTAAACTGACATCTACATGAAATATTTTTTCATCATATACAGATGGATAAACTACCAACATTTTACGATTAGATAAATTATATTTTGTTATCAAATATTGACGAAATCTATTAGAAACAGCTGAAATTGAATGTGAGTTAGCGATACTCAATCTTCCAACCAGTTATGTAGGGTGGGTAACGTCTTTTTGGTGCAACGGCATCATCGGTTAGGTGGGCAAAAAAACACTTGCCCACCCTACATAAAAACTCATTTAAAAAGTGTGGTGCGTAGAACGCACCCTACGTTTGCTGAAGAAGAGCATGATTCACTCAGGTAAACGAATGGTTCAAAACGAAAAAGGTTTTATTCACTTATTTTTGAAATTAATATGATGAAAATGCAACAAACTTTTTAAGAAGCAAGCGTTGGGTGTGTCCCACGCACCGTTTTTTTCATTTAAGTCAGGGCGAACACACAGGTTCGCCCCTACGTCAAATATTTCATTAATTAAATTTTAAAGTAGGACTTAATGGTACTCAAAACCTGGGTAGTCAGATTTTCTTCCGTTTGCTCATCATCATCATCTTCTCGAATCATGGATTCCATGGCTTGTGATAAATGCAGACGACGCTCGGCAACAATCTTACTGAACGCTTCAACCAGTTCAGGTTTTTTTCTTAAAAGTGGAAAAATATCGTATTTTGAAATTTCATAGAGTATCGTATCGGTTTCTGCAACCACAGTCGCTGCACGAGCTTGCCCTGTGAATAGAGATATTTCACCAAAAAATTGTCCAGCAAAAATTTGTGCAATTTTAAATTTCTGATCATCAGTATCATCTACATTGTTATATATATTTAACATCCCTTCGGCGACGATAAACATGGTATCGCCCGGTTCACCTTCTTTAACAACAATATCGCTTGCCTTATAAAATACTTGTTGTAAATAAATAGCCAACTGATTTAATTCTTCTGTGTCCAAAGGGCTAAACAGTGAAATTCCTTTAAGTAGTTTAACACGATATTCTACAGAATCTTCAAGGTGACGGGTAGGACTATCCGTAAAAAATTCCGCATGTTGCAAATGTTCAATGATACTCCTTGCAACCAGATGACGAGCCGGCTCAGGTGCTGTATCACCTTTTATCCAAAACCAGATCAGGTATTCAATACCATAAGACTTAGTATCATGAACCATGATTTTAGGTTCAGGCTCTTCTAATAAGTTATTTTTTCCCAGCACCGCTTTGGTAGCAGCTGATAAGACACGGATGGCGCGTTCCGGCGGAATCGCATATTCTAACACGAAAGTCAGTGATAAACGGCTTGGTAAACTGGGCCTCATGTAGTTAGTTACCATGACTTCTCCCAGTCTCCGATTGGGAATGACTACTTGATTATTTTCCCTGGTCATAATGCGTGTGGTACGCCAACTGATTTCAAGCACACAACCATAAATATCGATTCTGGATGATCGATTACCATGGACCCGAATCCAATCGCCTATTTTGTAGGGCCTATCTACATTGATAGCGGTGCCGGTAAAAGCGTCTAAAATAATACTTTGTAGTGCAAAACCTAAAATAATACCTATGATACCGGAGGTAGCCCAAATACCGGTAACCGGTTGTTCAAACACCATACTAATAATAAATACTATCGTAATGAAAAAAATCACCACGGTAACTAAGTCTTTTAAGAGTTTCGGCACTGCTTTCTTATTAGCTGCCAATCGATCCCAAATAAAAACCCCAATTAACCGGTTAATAAGCCAAGCCGAAGACAGCCAAATAGCTGCTTTAAATAAGTGGCTTAATAGGATATGTAATTGACTAGACTTTCCAACATTAAAATAGCTTATTAAGTGTTCACCAAAAAAACTCAGGCATAAAATGAAAATTAATAAGAGAATTGGGGATAATAGTGGTTTAATCATTTTTTTGATTCCTTTTTTTTTTAATAAATAGCATTTTTTGAAAAAATGGTATTTCTAACATTCAAGAAATCCGATTTTTTTGAAAAATCGGATTTCTACTGATACATGTTTTGAATTTTAAAAGAAATAGCGTTTTTTGAAAAAATGGTATTTCTAAATAGACAAATTTAGTATTATAATTTGATTTGGTTTATCAAATATAAAATTGATAGGAAAACAAATATGCCAAACACAACATTAACCACAATGCAATCATTGGATCATATCCGCCAACGTTTATTAGATCTTTCCAAGCGTAATCAACTGCTAAGTTATAAAGAAAAAGCACGAACAGTGCATATTGTCAATACCCCCATTATATTTCATAAATTGGTGTCTGAAGGCAAAAGCATGACGTTTGCACCTTTACCCAAGCTGCTACGAAATACGACGGCTATAAATGTCAGTTGTGAAACGCTGCCACCACCTTATTTGAGCCAGTCAAAGGAAAAAAACAAAAAAGCTCAGGAAACATTATTGCATACGGTACACAATGAAGAAGTTTTAGAACGGCGGTGCAAAAAATTGGCACAGGATGCTCGAACGGCTATCGAAGAAACCGGCAGCAATTTGTTATATCTGGCTTTTGGTTTTTTACATTGGTATGAAGATAAACTTTCAACGGAGCCAGTCAAAGCACCGTTAATCCTTATGCCTGTCAAATTGGAAAGGGTACATTTACCCCCAACTTACGAGTATGTGCTGTCATACCGTGACGAAGATATTGAAACTAATATTTCCTTAGCGGAAAAATTAGCTAATGATTTCAATTTGATCTTACCGAACTTTTCTCATCAAACCGAACCCCAGGATTATTTAGCACAAGTTGCTGAAATGGCTAACGAAATACCTCGCTGGCAAGTTGTACCCGATATCCGGTTAGACTTTTTTAGTTTTACTAAGTTATTGATGTATAAGGATTTAGAAAATGATAGCTGGGCTGCGAAACTAGCAGACAATGCTAATCTCAAACAAATTTTGGTGGGTGAAAACCAGGTAATGATTCCTTCCCTTGAAAAAGCAATTGATGCTATTTCACACATTGAACCAGGGGCTGTCGGGAAAACTTCTACAAAACCAGAAATACCGTCTTTTCAAAAGGTTCTTAAAAAGGAGATTTCTCCAATAGACTGTCATCCCCTGGCTATGAAAACCCCCTTAATTCTTGACGCGGATAGCTCCCAACAGAGTGTTATTATGAAAGCATTATGGGAACAAAGCAATCTCGTTATTGAAGGTCCCCCTGGCACTGGAAAATCGCAAACCATTACGAATTTAATTGCCGCTGCCCTCGCTCAAGATAAATCAGTCTTGTTTGTCGCGGAAAAAAAAGCGGCTTTGGAGGTAGTCAGTTCACGCCTGGAAAAAGTGGGTTTGGGAGATTTTTGCTTAGAATTGCATAGTCACAAGACGCAAAAGAATGTTTTCCATGCCAATATCAAAAAGCGTCTCAATAAAGAATATCATGATGCCACCCCATTAAAGTCAGATAGCAAAACGCTGACGGAACAACGATTACTGGCTTACTCTAATCTGGTTAATACGACTACTGGTCCTAATGATGAGCGGATTTATGACCTTTTTTGGGCGGTAGAAAAATTACGCGGCGACATTATCGGGGAAAAACTGCGCTTTGAAGTTCAAAACCCTTTTCAGACAAAAAATGATTTTGATAATAAAATCAACAAGTTAAAAGAATTAGGCGAACAATATGAAGCCCTTTCGGACAAAGTCATACAACACTGGCAGGGCTTCAAACCGACTAAAATTTGGCCAGGGGATGAAGAAATCATTCAGGGCATTTTATCCACTCTATTTTTAGAAACGCAATCTTACGAAGCCTACCTGGATGTTTTAATTGAAGAAACGAAAATCCCATTGACAAAAGATTTAGCTGCCCTGCAATTATTCACTAAAATTAACTTGGCACAGATTAAGCCAATACCCACCCCTTTTGATAGTGCGGCTGCGGTGCAATTATTAAATAGGCGCACCATTGATATACTCCGTCAATTTAAAATCAATCAAAAGGAATATCGGCAACTCCTCATTCGAGCTACTCAATTCCTGGGGCATGGTAGATATTCTGTCAAATTTCTCCAACAAGTGCTTAATGAAACCAGCAAATTGAACCAATTAGGTTTTGGTAATGAGTCACCGAATGAAATCATGGTGCTTATCAAGAACGTGGATAAACTAGATAATGAATTGCGTTCATTATTAGATAATCCAGAATCGGTTGAAAATTTTCTTAAATTTTTGCAATTGAGAGAATTAGCGGAGCGAGCACCCCAGGATCTAGTGATTAACAAGCACTCAGCGCATGCGCTGGAAGCAACTCCCATTGTTTACCAACATGCCTATCAAAGTTTTGCTGAATTAGTCGTACAGTGGAATAACCAAAAAGAAGATTTTCTGCTGAATAAATTACCCCCTTCAGAAGACATCGCCGTTTTAGCTGATGAACTTCGCAAACATAGAAGCAAATGGTTGGCATTTTTATCGGGTGATTATCGGCGTACTAAACGTGCCATTAATCGTTTTTTGGCGACTTCAAAATTTAACACGCGCCAGTTAATTAAACGATTAGAAACACTCGCTACTCTGAAACGGCAAATAGAGCAAGCAACCCAACGGGCGCAATATCAACGATTGTTTGGTTCTTTATTTCAAGGCTTGGAAACCGATTGGGCATTGCTTGAACAGCACATTGAATGGGCGCAAACATTGGCTAAAGTGCTTGCTTCTTCAGAAGAAGCGCAAGAATTATTAGCAACACAAGCCAATCCACGCGGTCATATTCTAAAAAGCACCGCCGTTATGTATGAACAATGGCTAAGAGTGACTAAAGCCGCTGAACAACTCCAAGTGCCGGTGGATTCTCATTTATTAGTCAATGAATTTGTGGAAAAATTATTTGAGCGGCGCAACGAAGTCGTGCAATTAGTTACCCTATTGCAACAGCAATTACCACATCTCGGCGATAAACATGTTATTTCCATTCATAGTGCGGTGCAAAATTTATTAGCGGCTTGGCAACTTCGTAGTGAGGCGGAACAGAATTTATTTCTGAAAAAATTATTTGGTAAAGCGTATCGAGGAATTGAAACCGAAGCGACTGCCCTATTTGCTATGTCGGAGTGGATAACCCATTTACAAACAGCCACCAAGATGCCGATACCGCTATTACACTGGCTTGTTAGTAAAGATACCGCGATGAGACTAACGATTTATCACGTTTTGTTAAACAAAAATCAAAGTTATCTCACTAACTTAATGGAACATTGCCAAAAACTCGCCGAATTTGGCGAACTTAATACGCAACAATGGTTCCGCTGCCCTGATAAAGCTTGTACATTAGCACAAATTACTAAAACAACCCGCACTTGCCAAGCTTCTATCAATTTATTAGGCACTTTATCGACATTTTACGTTTTAAAACAAGAATTGGATGAAATGGGGTTCCAAGTTATTACGGATGCGATGATGAACAAACAAATCAAGCCCTCATCTGCGCCCCTCCATTTTCAATATGCCGTTTATCAAAGTATGGCACGGGAATTAGTACGCAAACATGATATCTTAGCTCACTTCACGCGCACGAGCTATGAAAATCTTCGCCAACGCTTTGCCGAATTAGATAAAAAATGGCAAAACGTGACTCGACAACATATTGCTTATCAAATGGCTCAAAAAGCGATTCCCAAGGGCAATGGCACAGGGCGCGTGGCAACATTTACCGAAAAATGCCTTATTGAACATGAACTGAATAAAAAGCGGCGACATATTCCCATTCGCCAATTGGTCAGGCGAGCCACTAAAGCATTGCAAGCGATGAAACCTTGCTTTATGATGGGTCCCTTATCGGTAGCCCAATATTTACCGCCTGGGCAAATTGAATTTGATTTATTAATCATGGACGAAGCTTCACAGGTTCGTCCAGAAGACGCTTTGGGTGCCATCGCTCGATGCAAGCAAATTGTGATTGTGGGTGATCCGAAGCAATTACCGCCCACCCAATTTTTTGAACGATTAGTCAATGAAGAAGAAGTCACCGCATTAGAAGGGCAAGAATCCATTTTGGATTTGTGCCTCAGCACTTATCAAAAGGGGCAACTACGCTGGCATTATCGTTCTGAACATGAAAGTTTAATTGCTTTTTCCAATCATTACTTTTATGACAATGAATTAATGATTTTTCCCGCCCCAACACTTCAACAAAGAGGATATGGTGTTCACCTCAATTATGTTTCCCAAGCCACCTATTTCAGGGGATGCAATCAAAAGGAGGCGGAAGCCGTTGTCGCTGCGATAGTCTCCCATTTTCAAAATGCCCAAACATTCAGTTTAGGGGTGGCAACATTTAATATGAAACAACAAGCCCTGATTAGTGAAGTCTTGGATAAACGCTGTCAAGAAGACACCTGGCTAGAAGGGCAAATCAAAGCAACAGAAAACACCCCGGAACCCTTTTTTATCAAAAACTTAGAAAATGTCCAGGGCGATGAACGCGATATTATTTTTGTTTCCAGCACTTATGGACCCGATCCGGAAACAGGGAAAGTCTTTCAACGCTTTGGTCCTATTTCGCATGAAATGGGTTGGCGACGACTCAATGTCATTTTTACCCGTGCAAAAAAACGACTAGAATTGTTCACCTCAATGCGTTCCAGCAATATACACCCAAAAGCCAAACGCGGGGTACAAATACTCAAAACCTATTTAGAATATGCCGAAACGGGGCAACTATCCCATCACGGTGGCATAACTGAACCAAAAACACTGAGCGATTTTCAACAAGCGGTGTCGAAAATTCTGCAAAAACAGGGCTATAAAACGGTCCCACAAGTCGGTGTCGCCGGTTATCGGATTGATATCGGTGTTCTCCATCCCGAAAAGCCAGATGAATATATTTTAGGTATCGAATGTGACGGTGCAAACTATCACCAGGCAAAATCATTGAGAGATCGTGATAGGCTCCGGCAAGAAATTCTCGAAAACAAGGGCTGGAAAATTCATCGGATTTGGTCAATTGATTGGTTTAAGCATAGGGAAGCAGAAATTATACGTCTTCTAAAAACCCTTTCTGAGGCAAAAAAGGGGCAGAAAACGGAAATGGTGGTGCAGGATTGAAATGAGTTAGAAATACCATTTTTTCAAAAAATGGTATTTCTGGATTCGCGTATTAATTGATTGAGAAAGGGCAAACACTGGATACGCCACAATTAATCTACCTTAAAATAAAAATCTCTCATGATAGAACTAGAACTCCATGGCATTTGTAATCCCTTTGACTTTTTCTGTACGTTCTTGCGTACACGCTTAAAGATATCGTCTATTTCTAAACCGGGGGTTCTAATTGCTTTGAACAATTCTTGCGTAAAAAGTCCGTGTTTTCCTTGATCGCCTTGGTCACTCGCTACCTCACCGGGTGCTGTAGCAAAGGCAATATAAGTACCAGACGGTTTTTTAGGAACAGCTGCGAATCCTCTGGTGCGTGCAAATGAGCGGAAAGAACTTTTAGCATCACTGGAAAATGGATTGTCACGACAAGCATCCAATATAACAATATTCATACTATTGCGAGCATTTTCCATTTCATACATCACTCTGGCTAACGTAACGCCATCTAATTCTATATCCGATTCTTTGCGAATATCAGCATCAACCGGTATCAGGTAATTTTTTCCGCTTGCTTGCAAGCCGTGTCCAGCAAAGTAAAATAAACCGACACCCCCCGCATTAGTCAAATCGTTACCAAACTTATTGATAGCTTTCCTCATCTTTTTTTGGTCGATGTTAAGAAGGGAGGTGACTTTAAAACCGACTTCCCGTAAAGCTTTAGCCATTTCTCGTGCATCATTTTCTGGATTGCGAAGCGGTGCAATGCGGTATTGACTATTGCCAATCACTAAGGCAGTGCGTTTTTCATGCACTGATATTGATGGAGGTTGTTTAAGAACTGGTATGGCTTGTTTAGAGTCACCAGGACCTATATAGCGACCTTTTTCCCATAAACCAGCTTGTTCCCTGCCATCGGAATGATAAAGTGTTCCATAGCCATGCCGTTTAGCATTTTTCCAATCACCAACATAGCGTTTGCCATCCTTCCAAATATAGGTGCCTTGTCCATGTCGTTTACCATTTTGATAAGCACCTTCATATTGGGTTCCGTCAGACCAAGTATCTTTACCTTGACCATGCTTTTTACCATTCAGCCAATGACCCGTATATTCCCCACGCCCTGACCAAGTTTTAGTACCATAACCATTTTGACAATCACCTGAACATCTGGCTTCTACAAAATGGCTGACTGTCAAGAGAATTGATAATATAAAGAGAAATCCTGATTTTTTCATTTGATACCTCCAAAAGTGATAAGATAAATATAATAAACCATTGATTTTTCTATTGTTTGTTGTCCAAGTTCACATTAACAACTAAATCAGCGTCTTTAAGCTTTACCCACATTCTTTTTGAAAAGTAACCAGGGCTGGTGACAGAAATATCATATCGATCTGGTTTCAGGGCAATGCCAGGCTGATATTTCGGTTTGATATTCATGATCTTAATGTGACTATGAACCGGTATCGCATTCACCGTGAGACGGTATTTACCAGGGATTTTCGGTAAGGGCGATGTCCTGACAGTGGGAGGAGCCGAAAATAACTGGATGGCACCTGGATGCTCCTGTTCAGCAGCCAATGATAAAAGCTGAAGTGCTTGTGCGTGATTTTCTGGCACACCTTGCCCCTGGTAATACATCATCCCCAATAGATATTGTGCATCTGCCAGTCCCTGTTCAACTGCCTTTTGCAGCCACTGTTTTGCTTGAACAAAATCCTGGGGTGCATCTTGACCAACCAAATAGATTGCCCCCAATAAACTTTGAGCTTCCGCTTGTCCTTGTGTCGCCGCCGTTTTTAACCAATAGATAGCCAGTCTCGCATCTTTAGGAATGCCCTTGCCTATCAGATACATTGAACCCAGTAAACTCTGTGCATTCATATGTCCCTGTTCTGCCGCTTTATAAAGCAATGAAGCTGCTTGCGTAAAATTATTTTGGTCATAATAATTTTTTGCCTGTCGAAAAGCTTCAGCCGCTTCAAGGGCTAAAACGGTTTGCCAATGGAAGGACGACAAGAGAATAATTATCAGTAATTTTTTAAGTATTTTCATGGTTTTTTTATATGGCAAATTTTTTCAAAAAACTGGGTTTCTCAAAAATTAAAGAAACCAAATTTCTTCAAGAAACTTGGTTTCTCATCATTACATTACAAATCAATCAGCACAAACTGCTTGTTTGGAATCGCGTTTATTACGATCAATAAAGACGATTTTCGTCACTGACGACGGTTCATCACGTTGATAACACAGTCGCGCATCATAATTTTCAGCCACCTTGTGTATTGACTGTTGTTTTTGGTATTCTTCATACCATTCATTGACAAATTTGTAGGCTTTAAAGCCAGCACTCATAACCGTGATGACAGTCATCACCCCCATTTCCTCTTCTATCGCTTCATAGTCAACCTTTCCACCACTTTCTTGAATAACAGTCAACCATTTAGACAATTGATGTGGCATTTTACCTTTATCAGGCTCAACAACAGTGGTCATCGCAACAGTGATGGGTCCATCATAATTTTGCCCCATAGACTTTGACAAATCTTGATCAAAGTTAGGAGCAGGAGCATCATTGTTAAAAACCAGCTCAGATGAAGGGCGTGGGTGATAATCCGTTTTTGACATAGAAGTCTGTGCCATGGTAGCTGGTGTTGATGCACCATTTTCTGATTTTATAATACCAGGAGTGTTACAAGCACTTAATAGTGCTATCAATGGAAATACAAGCGATTGCTTTTTCATAAGTTTTATCCTTCTTGGTTGTTAAAAGTTAGTTGGAATATGGCTCTTACTCATTTTCTCTCATGAGACAGGATAGATTATAACCACGTTTTTCAACAGGGCAGCGGCTTCAGTCAAAATGTAGGGTGGGCAAGTTTTGCATTTTCATAAGCCGCGTTGATGAGAAATGTACTCATTGACATCATTTTTACTTGTGCTGAATGATTTTTTTTATTTTTGGATTGATTTCTATATTAATGGTTTCGGTAAAGGGTATGGTAGTCATAGTTTCTTTCTTAGAACGTGTTTTTTTAAGCCGTTGTACTTTTTGTCTGAATCAGAAATTTCGTTTTTAAGTCATTCCCAGAACTTTATTATTTCCAGAGTTTTGGAAACGCAGTAAGTTGTGTGGAGATCATGCTTTCTATGATGCCCTGCGTCATAATGACACCCAATCATCATAACGCAGGGCATTCATTTAAGCATTTCCAAACAAAACACAAACTGAGTGCTTGTTGGTTTTCCTGTTCAGTTAAACTATCAAGTTTCAGTCTGTTTTTGCAACCGTTATGCAATATATCCCCATTGTTTAAACTGTATCTGCAATTGTGGTTCTGTTTTAAATATTTGATAATAGATAAACTCTGGTGCTAAATCCGCCCCATTTTGCCAAACGATGGTTTCAAGTTCTTTATTTATCTTGAATTGAGCAAATACCGTTTTTTCTTTTAATGGCTCAAATATTTTGCCTTTTAAAATACGACTTAGATCAGCAACGCCTTTTTGACCATTGTTAAATAAGACTTCTATCTTATAATCTGATAGATATTTCGCTTCAATTATATGTAAAAACATACCTTACAGTTAAACTACTCCTTCATAAACCTTTTCGCAAAATTGTTCAACATTGTAATCTTTGATATGAACTCAAGATTATAAGTGGAACGTAGCGAATGCCCACCCGATACTTGATTTAATTCATTGACGGTAGCAAGGGCAAAAGCGATTGTTGGTTTCTTGACATTTCACGTTATTTGCTATGAGAATTATCCAAATCTTGATGAGAGGGCATTGTCCATAGTAATACACCACAAGCCTTTGCCGCCGCTATTAAACGTTTGTCCAAGGTTGCTAATGGTAAAGAACGCCTCTGTGCCAAATCAAGATAGGAAGCATCGTAAGCTGACAGATTATGTGTTCTTGCTAAATCAGAAATTGAGCTTGAACACTGTTCTAAGGAGTATTCTTCGATTTCTATAGGAAGAGCTTGAAGCGTTTCCCAAAATTCCCTTGACTGTTCTACGGTGTTCCTACCTCTTCGCTCACCTACCAACAATATATTAGTCACTTCAAGCAACCATAATGATGGCACTACAGCTATTTCTTTATCCGCTAATGTATCCAAAAGAGTTTGTGTATATTGGGTGGTTTCATCTTCAAAAAACCATGCCATCGTGGCTGAACAATCTAAAACAAACATTAGTATCTAAAACAAACATTAGTATCTCCTTCCTTCTTCCCTTGCCTCTCTAATTGACATACCCTCAGAGCTTTTCCAGCTAATACCTTGACTCAATTTCCGTAAACGAGCCACCGCACTTTTAGCATCCAGTCTCGCTTTTTTATCCACCCATTTCGGTTTAACACCGGTTATCAAGGCTTCGTTCTCATCATTTAAGAGAATGACTAAAACGCGCTGCCTCGTTTGGGGAAATGCCATGGAGTCTAAAAATTGAATTTGATTGCCTTTCTCTATGACAGCCTCAACCGTTTGTAACATGATAATACCTCCCATTTTGTAAAATGGATACTTTTTAATTCTCAGTTGCTGGACGAAGTTTGTAACCCTATCTGTCACGTTTCATAGAATTCATTTCACTCAATATAAACCTGTTTTTATTAGCCAGCTTGGGCTACGGGTTTGAAACGTGAGTACAACGGATGAACGGAAACGCAGTCACTGTGTGGAGATCATGCTTTCTATGATGCCCTGCGTCATAATGACACCTAATCATCATAAC
>Ga0233404_10000287_pt1 | contig 13562 bp, 12 predicted proteins | sample Na_oxic_2_MG_FD_179861 | JGI IMG/M metagenome (GOLD analysis project Ga0233404, IMG submission 179861) | Seawater microbial communities from Saanich Inlet, British Columbia, Canada - Na_oxic_2_MG | ecosystem: Environmental > Aquatic > Marine > Inlet | place: Canada: British Columbia | collected...
CGGATTGATTTTAGGTATGGGCGCAGTGGGTATCGCCGGGCAAGTCAATCCGGGTTTGCCACATAATGCCCTCGGTTATATGGGGCGCAACCAAGCGGTGCAAAATTTCTCTGCCGTTGCCGAAGACTGTTTGATGATCAAGAAATCGCTTTATCAGATGATTGGGGGCATGGATGGAAATGCGGTGTTATTCAATGAAGTCGATTTTTGTTTAAGGCTAAAAGAAAAGGGTTCTAAAATTGTGTGGACACCTCACGTTAGTTTGGTTCAGCATGGACTTGGTAGTATCGTTCGCAATCGGCGCAAAGTGATTAAGGATACGCAGGTAGCACAAGAAATGGCTACCATGTATCAAAAATGGTTGCCCCAACTCAGTACTGATTCCGCTTATAATCCACTTTTGCGTTTAAAAGGTGAAGCTTGGCAACCAGAAATTCAGATAGCGGTGCCTTGGGATATCCATTTACATGAAAAACCGCGTATTGTTGCTTATCCTTATGATTCTTGGGGAATAGGCGAATATCGGGTGCGTGCGCCGTTAAGAGCCTTACAAAAAGCCGACTTAGCCGATTATGCCCTGATGCCCAATCACGATTTTCTCAGAATGCCCACGCCTCCCGAATTGGCGCGTATGCAAACGGATACCCTCTTCATCCACAACATGCTCCATGATGATAATTTAAATGCTCTGGAACAATATAAGCGATTCAATCAGTGTTGCAAAATCTTTGGGCAAGATGATCTGATTTATGCTTTACCCAAAACCAATCCTTATTATCAGACGAACTATAAGGATATCAAAGTGCGTGTACATAAGGCGATTTCTTTATGTGATCGTCTCATTGTGGCAACTGAGCCATTGGCGGAGGTTTACCGAAATATCTGTGATGATATTCGGATTATTCCTAATTATTTGGAGCGGAGTCGTTGGTGTGATATTGAAAGAAACCTAGCAAAAACCTCGGTTTCGCAAAAACCCCGTGTCGGCTGGGCGGGTGCAAAACAACATCTAGGGGATTTACAACTGATTATCCCGGTTGTCAAAATGTTGGCAAACGAAGTTGATTGGATTTTCTTCGGTATGTGCCCAGACGAATTGCGCCCTTATATACGTGAATACCATGATATGGTGCCTTTTGAGCAATATCCGGCTAAACTAGCAAGTCTTAATCTTGATTTGGCGATTGCCCCTTTAGAAAATAATGCTTTCAACGAGACTAAAAGTAATCTTCGCCTCTTAGAATATGGGATTTTAGGTTATCCGGTTGTCTGCTCCGATATTGTTCCCTATCAAAATGCGCCCGTCACGCGAGTTTCTAACACCCATCAAGCGTGGCTCAATGCCATTCGAGCGCATATCCATGATTTAAACGCCACAGCCGGGCAGCAGTTGAAACAGTGGGTATTGGATAACTGGTTACTGGAAAATCATATTGATGAATGGGCACAAGCATTAAATATCATCGCACCGGCAGAAACTGCCCCAATACACTTTTCACCGCCTTCGGTTAAATCACCGGCAACGTCACCCCATTGTATTTTTATACTGGGCTGCGAATATTCAGGTACCGATTTATTAGCATCCCTACTTTGTCAACAGGAGTCCATTGAACAAGTAATTGACAATAAAGAATTTTTAATTGATGCGCTGTCAATAGACATTGCCATCCCCTATCTTTGGACTGAAAAAGAACAGTTAGTTGCCCAACTTCCCGGTGATAAACGTGAATTTGAGCAGCAGAAAACAGCCTGGTTAAAGTCGTTACAGCAACAACCGAGTCGCTTTTTGGTGATTGACAATTTACCGACGGGCATGGCAAAATCGCTTTGGCTACAAGAACAGTTTCCGGGGGCTCATTTTATCCTTATGGTTCGTAATGGCTATGCTGTCGCGCTTGAACTCCAAGATAAAATTCGCCAACTCTATGCAATAGAACCACTTTTATTGCACCGAACCGCACGGCAATGGGCACGCAGTTTAGAAATATTTCAACAAGCCGTTCCCAAGTTAGACAATTTCCTAGAAGTTCGTTATGAAGATTTGCTGGATAACCCCGAAAACGTCACCAAGAAAATTTGTGAATTTGTGAATTTACCCCCATTGAATGCTGAAGAGTTGAAACAAAGTTTATCGCATTCACCGTTTGCGACGAGCCAACAAAATGCGACAAGTTTAGCGCGAATAAGCGCGGCACAATGGGCGGTTGTTAAACAATGTGCCGGGGAGATGTTGGCGTATTATGATTATTGAGAGAAAAGTGTAGGGTGGGTAGGAACGAAGTGGAACCCCACCATTTTTCAACGTAACGGTGGGTTTCGCTATCGTTCAACGTAACGGTGGGTTTCGCTATCGTTCAACGTAACGGTGGGTTTCGCTATCGCTCTACCCACCCTACATTCACCGAATTTTGATAGAATACAAATATTTCTTAATTACAATACCTTCGCTAAGTACTGAAGCATCAGTTTTAATACTTTTTGGAGTCCAAAGCTTTAGCTTTGGCAGCTAGTAATTTGGTAACGCCCAAAGCTAAAACTTTGGACTCCATAATATCCGATAATTTATGCTTCAGTATATAAGTACCGAAGCATAAAGTTTTAATGTATTTTTTAATGTAATTTTGGAGCCCAAAGCATTAACATGATAGATTATTCTACCGAATTTCAGGAACAAGACGAAGAAACTGCCGGCGTTAAGGTTCAGATTGAAACAGTTGCTCAAGCGGTTGTTTACCCGTTGGATTGGACCGTGGAAACCATTATTTCTCAGTTACAGCGCGGTAATATAGTTATCAGTCCAAAATTCCAGCGTCGAGATGCTTGGCGGGAAATACGCAAAAGTCATTACATTGAATCACTCTTTATTGGTTTGCCGGTGCCACAAATCGTATTGGCAGAGAAGCAAAATGAAAGAGGCAAGTATTTTGTCCTAGATGGTAAACAACGAACACTGTCCCTTTTACAATTTACCGGTTTAGCACTTGGTAAATATAATTACTTCAAGCTGAAAAGCTTAGAAGTCAGAACTGATCTGAATGGGCTCACTTATGAAGACATAAAAGCAGATATTGATCTAGAAAATACGCTGGTTCGTTTTCTTAATCAGCCTATCCGTTGTGTGGTTATCAGAAATTGGTCTACTATTGATTTTTTACATTTGATGTTTGTTCGCCTCAATAATGGCAGTCTTTCTCTATCACCACAGGAACTCCGTCAAGCCCTATTTCCGGGGCCATTTGTAGATTATATTGATGATGCTGCCAGTAACAGTGCTTATCTAAAAACCTTGCTCAAAATTGATGAACCCGATTTTAGAATGCGTGATGTTGAGCTACTTACTCGGTTGGTTGCCTTTTCATCTTTTATTGATAGCTATGCTGGAAATTTAAAACACTTTCTTGATGAAACTTGTGACATTCTCAACAAAGAGTGGGACAGTTATAAGCCAAAGGTTAAATCTCAAGTTGCCGCTTTTGAAAAAGCGATACAAGTTAGCATTGATATTTTTGGAAAAAACGAAGTTGGGCATAAATGGATTGGCGATCAATATGAAAAGCGTTTGAATAAAGCGATTATTGATATGCTTGCTTTTTACTTCGCAGATGAGCAAATTCGTCAAGCAGCGTTAGAAAAAAAAGCCGATATTGTCAAGCAATTTAAAAAGGTATGTGAACAAAATCAAGCCTTTAAGAATGCGATTGAGAAAACGACAAATAGTCTGAGTGCAACAAGTTGTCGCTTGACGATATGGGGAGAAGTTTTGAGGGCCGTTTTGGGACTCAATTTTTCTATTCCCAAACTCTCGAATGGAAAAATCCAGTTTAAAGGATTTTGGGAGTAATATGGAGCCTTCAAAAAGATACCAACAATTAATCAAAGCACTTGATTTACTTCGTAAGCATTTATTGCCTGAAAAACTGGATAGTTCCAAAACATATCCAGAAGAAACCTACACTCAGGTAAAAGCTTACTTTGTTCTGGCCCACGCTGAAATAGAATCTTTTATTGAAGATCGTGTCAAAGAAGTGGTAAGTCAAGCCAATAAAATCTGGAAAAACGACAAGAAAGTCAGCAAAGCTCTTTTAGCACTCATGGGATTTTCGGGGCGGGAAATGGAAAAACCCGCGCCTTCTTTAAAACCCGCCAAAGCTGCCAAGCAAACAGAATGGGATAAAAAATTAAGTTTAACTGAGCGAATTAATATCGCTACTCAAGCCTTCTATGGAGCTTTAAATAATAATCATGGTATCAAAGAGGAAAATTTGCTACGTCTTTTGCTTCCAATTGGCGTTGATGTGGAGGATTTAGATTCATTTTGGTTAACAAATATGAATGATTTTGGCACAAAACGGGGAGAAATTTCTCATTTATCAATGTATTATGGCACTCAATACCAAATCAATCCAAAACCGGGGTATGATAATATTTCCTTATTATTACAAGGATTAAAGGCACTTGATAAAATTTTAGAAACATTTTTAGAAAATATGGCTGATTCTAACGGATTCTGTTGATAATAAATTCAAAGGGTTACGTTCCAATGTTATTGATTTTAACTACAAACAAAATATTCCTCAATCGCATATGAGTTTAACCATTGTTTACAGCACTCGTAGTAAAGAACCAAAATTTGTGCGCCATTTACAACAAAGTTGTGGGCGCAAAAATGTCGAAATATTGACCTACGTTAATACCGGTCAAAATTCACTCAGTACCCTTTATAATCAAGGACTTAGCCAAGCTCGTCATGACATTGTCGTTTTCACACATGATGATGTGATATTTGAAAATAAGGGCTGGGGGCCAAAAATCGTTGAACATTTTAGGCGTTCCGAATTTGGTATTTTGGGTATAGCCGGGACGACAAGTTTGCCGGCATCGGGCGTATGGTGGCAGGATACCTCAAAAAGAATAGGCATTCTCAAGCATCAACATCAGGGGAAAAAATGGATTTCCAAATATTCGGGGCATTTCAAAGATAAAATCATCCCCGCCGTTTGTGTTGATGGGGTTTTTATTGCTGTTGATAGAAAGAAACTGCGGCAAAAGTTCAATGAAGAGTTTCAAGGCTTCCATTTTTATGACGTAGATTTTTGCCTCAATAACCACTTGGCTGGAGTCAATATTGGCATTATTTTTAATGTGGGAATTATACATAAATCTTATGGCGCAACCAATGAGGCTTATGAAACCAACCGCCGGCAATTTATTGCTCACTATCAAAGTCATTTACCTTACGCCATTAAAGGGCAAATTTTGTTCGAGAACAAGACAATCAAATTGACCAAATATCCCAAAGTGGCAATCATCATTCTCAACAAATCCAATAATTTACTGCTTTTTAATTGTCTTAACTCGCTGGCAGAAAAATCCCGCTACCCCAATTATGAAGTCATCATTGCTGATACCGGTTCCTCTCCCCAAGAACTGGTAGAAATTGATGAATTTGTCGATATCACAACCATGAATATTAAGGTGGTGAAGTTTGATTATTATAATTTTAGTCGCATCAATAACGCGGTGGTATTTGAACACCTTGATACCGGTACCGAACTGGTTTTATTTTGTAACAATGACATAGAATTGATTAATGACGCTGTAACTAGGATGGTGCAAGTCTATTTACAAAACAAAAATATTTGTGGCACGATAGGCTGTCGCCTACATTTCGCCAACAATGAAATCCAACATGCCGGTATTCAACTAACAATGAATAAGGATAATCAATTGGAAATTGGTCATAAAGGTTTAAACTCCTACTACAATTTCTATACTGGCGATGTCGAGAGAAATATTGTTGGCTCCACAGCGGCATTCTTGCTTATTGACAGACAACTGTTTGAAAAAATAGGGGGCTTTAATCCTACTTATGCTGAGTGTTTTGAAGATGTTGAATTAAACTTAGCCGCTTTAACCCACCACCGCAAAAACTATTTTGTCGGAGATGCCATCTGTTACCACTTTGAATCACAGACTAGGCAACATAAAGGGCATATTAAAATCAGTGACTACGAAAAGGTTGTGGTTTTTTTACAAAAACATGCTAACATTTTGAATCGGTATGTTGTAAATTCTTAAAGTGTGACATCTATAGACTTTCAAATAAATAATTATTTGTAACTACTTCTACTTTGTTAGATTTTTATGTAGGTAGCAAGCGTAGGGTGGGTAGAGGAACGAAACCCACCTTTTTAATATGGAATGGTGGGTTTCCGCTTCGCTCCTACCCACCCTACGCTCGCTGGCGCGTGGGAACCAGAAAAAAATATAATGTTACAACATTGAGACGTTGAAACTAGAAAAATCTTAGTGATGCTGGCGCGTCACGCATGGATTCACACGCTGGCGCATGGGAACCAGAAAGAACCCTTTTTCTCGTTCCAACACGCCGGCGTTGGAATGCATTTCGTGACGCGCCAGCGTCACTAAGTTTAAAGAGGAAAAACCACCATGTTACGTTATCTCATTATTTTAATTAGCTTTAGTGTGTTGATGCCAGCCCAAGCTTCACGTCTTGCGTTGGTCATTGGTAATGGCAATTATAATCCTAGTTTCAATCAATTGAGATTAGGGACCCTCGAAAATCCGAGCAACGATGCCACCGATATTGCCAAAGTATTGCAAAAGTTAGGATTTGAGGTCATTTTACGCACCAATGCCACCCGCAAAACGATGCGCCGGGCGATGCATGATTTTAGTCAGCGTTTAGAGCAACAACACGGTGGCGTGGGTTTGTTTTATTTTTCCGGGCATGGCTTTCAATATAACAATATCAATTACTTATTGCCTTTACGCGCTGATATCCAAAGAAGTGTTGATATTGACAGCGAAAGCTTCCGCGCCGATGATATGTTGAGTAGCATGGAAGATACCAATCGACATGGCGTAAATCTTGTGATTATGGATGCCTGCCGCGAGAGTATTCCGGCTAATTTTTTTAGAGAAGGTAAGGGGCTCTCAAAAGGTGGTTTCACTAATATGCAAGCCCCGATTGGTTCATTAATTGCCTATTCAACTGCTCCCAATACCACTTCTTGGGGTGGTTTGCCGACGGAACGCAATAGTGTCTACACCAAACATTTGTTAAAGGCATTGCAAAACAAACCCGATCTCAATATTACCTATTTATTGATGAGTGTTCGTAAAAATGTGATACAAGAAACGCAAGATGCTGAAGTACAACAAGTCCCTTGGGACTCCGTGTCTTTGACGAAGCCATTTTGTTTTACTCAATGTCTATCTGAACAAGAAGAGCAACTGCGTTTGCAAGTGGCGGAATTGAAACGCCAACAAGCTGAACTCGAAAAACAACGCCAACAAGCCAAATTGGAACGGAAACGCCAACCGGATCAAACCTTCGAGGTTTTAGAAACCTCGAAGGTTTTTGACGCGCAAATTGCAGGCACTGTTTTCCGAGATCGTTTAAAAAATGGTAGTTTTGGACCAGAAATGGTGGTAATTCCAACCGGGCGTTTCCAAATGGGTGGTAGATATAGTCAAAAATATCATCATCTTACTACGGAAATACCTGTACATTGGGTTGATATTCGTTATGAATTTGCGATGGGAAAATATGAGGTAACCAATGCAGAGTTTGTACAATTTTTAAATGTTATAAAACGCCGTGGTTCTAAAGAAAAGCCTTGGTTTGAAACAGAAAGGGAAGATTATAATAGTCATATTAAAGGTTCTGTAAACAATTTTTATGTAGAATCCAATTACGAAATGCATCCAGTTATTGAAGTATCTTGGTATGGTGCAGTGGCTTATGCTAAATGGATGTCCAAACAAACAGGAGAGGAATATCGTTTACCTTCAGAAGCGGAATGGGAATACGCTGCTAGGGCTGGTACAGAGACTAGGTATTGGTGGGGGAATGATGCTGGGGAGAATAAAGCTAATTGTCGGAACCTTTATTGTAATCATAGTTTTAAATATACTGCTCCGGTAGGCTCTTTTAATGCTAATCAATTTGGTTTGTATGATACAGTAGGTAATGTTTGGGAATGGGTTGCAGATGGTTGGCATGAAGATTATACAAATGCTCCCAATGATGGTAGAATTTGGACGGTGGATGCAGACGATAGTCTCCGAGTACAACGGGGTGGTTCTTGGCTAGACTCTCCTTATGGTTCTAGAATGAATAACGCCGCACGTGTTCAGTACACACCAAACAGCCGTGACAGTAATGTTGGCTTTCGTGTGGTTCGTCGTGTGGTTGCGCGGACTAATTAACTTTTACCTTCTTTTCCCTTTTTTCCTTTTTCCCTTCTTTTTTGTCTGAATCAGGATTAAAGGATTTTTTTGTCTGAATCAGAATTTCCAGCAAGCGTAGGGTGGGTAGAGGAACGAAACCCACCTTTTTATTTAATATGGAATGGTGGGTTTCCGCTTCGCTCCTACCCACCCTACGCTCGCTAATCAAACGTAGGGTGGGCAAAGTCCTTTTTTTGCCCACCATTAAGTTCTGAGTTTCACTTTTTGGGCTCAAAATTGAAAATAAAGAAATTCACTAATCCGTGTCAAACTTAAAATCGCGATAGCTGCCATTATTGCATAAGCGGCAGCCCAGCGACGTGTAGGTTGCCATTGTAACTAATGAGGTTGAATAATTGTAAGCCGTGTAGGTCGGGTTAGCTTATCGCGCGTCGCGCGATAACGTAACCCGACATTTATCTATCTCTTAAACGATAACGTAACCCGACATTTATCTATCTCTGAAACGATAACGTAACCCGACATTTATCTATCTCTTAAAATTTAAACACCATGCAATATCGCCGAGCCTATATTCCGGGGAGTAGTTATCGTAACCGAACAAAGACGGAAGTTATTCATTGATGATACAAATGTGGACTTATTACGCCAAGCTTTTTGGCATGTAATAAAAAAACGACCTTTTACTATTGATGCCGTTGTTATATTGCCAGAGCATTTACATTGCATCTGGACTTTACCTCCAAATGATACCGATTTTTCCACTCGGTGGCGATTGATAAAAACTTGGTTCACCAAACATTGTGATGACAAATACAAAGTAAAACCCAATCTGTCCCGAATTAAAAAAAGTGAACAAGCAATCTGGCAGCATCGCTATTGGGAACATTTACTGCGTGATGAATTGGATTTTGAACACCATGTCAACTATATTCATTATAATCCCGTAAAACATGGTTATGTCAACAAACCATCAGATTGGCAGTGTTCGAGTTTTCATCGTTATGTTAAACAAAGTATTATTCCTTCAAATTGGGGTGTGTCGGAGATTTCTTTTCCAGACGGGATTGGGAATGAATAAATTATTGAATCTAGGCTTTGTCGGGTTACGTTTTTTTGCGGTGCAAAAAAAGCTAACCCGACCTACATGACTGATTTAGGACAGTTGGATAATTGGTTAGTTCAGATTATTTCGGCTCAGAAATTGGCGGAGATTGAATTTAATCTTCCTAAAAAATTATGTAGGGGCAAGCCCGATTGGTTGCCCTAAAAATTAATGAGGCTTCATAGCTATGCTTATTGAATTTAATATCACCAATTTTCGTTCTATTAAAGGTACTCAAACACTCAGTCTTGCCGCTGACTCAGCTAAAGAACTTCAAGAAGAAAATACTTTTTCATCAGAACTCTCTCAATTGCCACGTTTAGTGAAATCAGCCGCTATTTATGGTGCTAACGCGGCGGGTAAGAGTAATTTGATTCGTGCAATCGCTTTTATGCCGGATTTTGTGAAGAATTCTGCCAAAAACTGCGAAGAACCCATTAATGTTAAACCTTTTCTACTCAAACCAAATAATTCACCTAGTGAATTTGAAGTTATCTTTATTAAAGAGGGTGTGCAATATCAATATGGTTTTGCCTTGACAAAGGAACGAGTCATACACGAATGGCTATTTGCCAATGATGAACAATGGCTTGAACGTACTTATGATCCACAGATACAAGAACAAAACTGGTTTGTCAGTGACAAACTTATCAGTGGAATGGATTTGCGTGAGCAATGGAAGGCTGCGACTCATTATAAGGCGTTATTTCTTTCAACCGCAAAGATGCTTAATAGTGAAGAACATAGTGAAAGACTTAAATCTATTTTTGATTGGTTTACTCAAACCTTAACTGTTTTTAGCAGTGGTTCCGATATACTTAATAGTTTGACGGTGAAGCAATGTCTTGATACCGATTACAAGCAGAAAATTTTGGCGTTTTTAGTGTCGGCGGATTTAAATATTGTTGATCTGAAGGTAGAAACTCAAGTCACAACCGAGAAAGACTTGCCATTAACTTTCCCGCTCGAAATGAAGCCACTATTAGGTAAAAAGCATATCAAATTCTTGCATACTGATACTAACAACTCTGTACTATTTGATGCAGATGATGAATCCGAGGGTACGCGAAAATTATTCGCATTGGCAGGGCCTTTAATTGAGATTTTAGAAATGGGTCATATTTTGGTGGTTGATGAACTCAATAATAGTCTTCATCCCACCATGATGCAATTTTTAATTCGGTTGTTTCATAATCAGACTTTGAATAAGCGCGGTGCTCAACTGATATTTACCACGCATGATAGTTCGATATTGGATGAAACGCTACTGCGTCGAGATCAGATTTGGTTAATACAAAAAGACTCTGAACAAGCGACACAACTTTATCCATTAACCGATTTTAAACCGCGTCAAAATGAGGTTTGGCAAAGAGATTATTTAGAAGGACGTTATGGTGCTTTACCGAGTATTGTTGAGTTAACTTTCAATGGGAACTGATAATTTATTTCACAAAAAAAGGCAAGCACGTCATCAATTGAGACGTGAAGCCTCTAAATATTATGGTGCTAAAAAATCGCTAAGAGTGCTGATTGTTTGTGATGACAGCAAAAGTGCGGTTTATTACTTTGAGGCACTGCGCGATGATTTAGGGCTCAATAAAAAAAATGTTGAGATTGACAAAAAAGGGGGTGGGCTTGATCAAAAAAGTTTAGTTGATTATGCTATCTCCAAGTTTTATCAAGAAAAAAAGTGCTTTAAAAAACGTTATGGACTGAAAGAGGCTTTGCCTTATGATAGAGTCTATTGCGTTTTTGATCAGGATGCACCTCATTTCAGGGATCCTCATCAAAAAAAATATCAAGAGGCATTAAAATGAGATCAATAGGATTAATACTAAATTATCCGTGCCTGATGATATATTTAAGGCTATTACTTCTGTACCTTGTTACGAATTTTGGTTATTACTGCATTGTAAATTTATGATGCGGTCATTTGCGAATACACAACAACGTTCTATTTGTGACATAGTGATTTCTGAACTGAAAAATTGCATGCAACATTATGACAAAAAGGATGAAAAGATTTACTTTAAAACCAAAGATAAGCTGACAACCGCCATAAAAAATGCCGAAAGGGTAGAAATAGAAATTCAGAAAATCGGCACTGATAATCCTTCAACTTTGATTCATCAGTTAGTTAAAGATTTACAGGGTATGTCTGGTAGTACTCCATAATGCATGGGGTATGTATATGTTAACACTACAAAAGTTTAATTTACCAAAAGCCAACACAAGTATCTTGCATGTTTTCCCCCCAAATTTTTTGATAAATTACTTTGCACAACGTGCGAGTCAATACAAATAGTATTTCTTCCTTTGCAAGTACAATCTTTGTTATTATGTTCTTTCATAAGCAAATCCTTTAGTTTAAAGGAGTCATAATGAAACTAAATTTTGAGTGGAACGATGAAAAGGCGAAAGCAAATCTCAAAAAACATGGGGTCAGTTTTGATGAAGCGACAACCGTTTTCATTGATCCCTTTTTCAATGACGAAATATGACCCGGACCATTCAATGGATGAGCAACGGTATATTGACATCGGGCGTTCTGATGAAGGTCGTGTGTTGTTGGTGGTTTATTCCGAACGCGGCACAAATATACGTATTATCAGTTGCCGCAAAGTAACCAATTCTGAGCGTAAGCTCTATGAAAAAAATCAATGATATCAAGGAGGACTATATGCGTACCGAATATGATTTTGCCGATGGAGTGCGTGGCAAGCATTACAAAGCGATGCAGGCTGGGTATACAATCACCATTTATAAGGCGGATGGTACAACGGTTACTAAGAATGTGATGCCGAAAGAAGGCGTGGTTATTTTAGAGCCAGATGTACGATCCTATTTTCCAAATTCTGAGTCTGTTAACGCCATTTTACGTGCTTTGATTAAACTCATCCCGACCCAAAAAAATCCGGTCATCATGCAAAGGTGAACCAATAAAAGGCTTGACAGAAATACTATTTTTGCCAAAAAGAGTATTTCTAATGGGAATGAATCCCTTTATTCGTGAACAAACTTAAACATTGAGTAGAATGTTTTTTTAGCTTAATTTTAAAGGTTGCGGAGCCGGTTGCAAATCGGCTCCAGCAAAGTCTAGCGATCTAATGGTAAGGAAAGATGCGTTCTTGTTTTACGCCAACAAGTTGGTTCTTTGGCCATCATAACACTGACTACATCTTTTAAATTTGCGCCTTCCGCCAATTTTTTCCAGCTCTCTTGCTAGTTTAATATGCTTATAAGACCACCATATTTCCAATAAGCTTTTTTCAAACGCATTGCCAAGCTCAAAACGACATCCATCATCTTCGCAGCAGAGCGATACTTCTCCATCATATCTAACAAGCATCATACGGCTCGGTTGTGTACAAGGTAAATCTAATGCTCTTGGATCTTTCGTCACCTTAAAATAAACTTTAGCCCCCTGTCTTATTATGCAATTTTCCTGCGGTAAACTGAATGCAACTACAGTTTGTTTAAACTGGCTGTGCCAATATGTCATTTCTTCTTGTTTTTCGCGTTCATTTTTATAGTCATACAGCCCAATGGTGAGATGTTCTATTAATCCGTCTAACTGTAAACATAAGGCATGGTTTTTTTTTAGGACATCTCCGTTGGTGTTTTCATGTAATTTCAAGCCCTTTGCTTTGATATATTGGGCAAATTCTACATATCTTTTATCCAATAGACCTTCAGAAAGACGGTGCAATTTTATTTTGCCCTGAAAACCCAATTTATAGGCTTGATTAATTAAATTATATACTTTTTTTGAGGGCATTTTGGTGATAATTGGATTGCCCTTTTCGTCTTTTCTAACACCGGTTCTATCCCAAAAACGTGGACAAAACTCACAGTCTCTATTGCAAGATGATTGTATATCTATTTCAAGATTTTTCCAAATAGGAAAACTATTTCTATGTTTCAGGATTGGCATGTTATAATTTTACTCCCCTAAATGAAAGTATCGCTTTACCCAGAATAAGGATGTTATTATATCATAAAACATGATTACTTAGGGCAACCACAATGCCCTTACTAGAAATACTATTTTTGCCAAAAATAGTATTTCTTGAAGCCTTAGTTGGTTTCTAAAAAAGGGATATAAAGTGCTATTAGAAATACTATTTTTGCCAAAAATAGTATTTCTTGAAGCCTTAGTTGGTTTCTAAAAAAGGGATATAAAGTGCTATTAGAAATACTATTTTTGCCAAAAATAGTATTTCTTGAAGCCTTAGTTGGT
>Ga0233404_10000288_pt1 | contig 13561 bp, 10 predicted proteins | sample Na_oxic_2_MG_FD_179861 | JGI IMG/M metagenome (GOLD analysis project Ga0233404, IMG submission 179861) | Seawater microbial communities from Saanich Inlet, British Columbia, Canada - Na_oxic_2_MG | ecosystem: Environmental > Aquatic > Marine > Inlet | place: Canada: British Columbia | collected...
CTCAACATGGGAGTTTTCGCCTTCGCCAATCAGTGTTTTTACATGATTATTGTTCATTTATTTTTCTTTCCACCTTAAAAAGCAATCTCCATAGCCTGCACCCGCTGCCACAACGGAATAGCCCATTTTCTGCTCTGCTTAATCGCCTTATACTTAGGAACGTGCATCAAATAATTTAGTCAACTTTAAAACCAGACCTGCCAGGTTAAAACAAAACCTGGCAGGTCAAGAACAGCGTCCAAACTTGATTTTGACCTGGCAGGTTTTCTTTTGAACCTGCCAGGTCTGGTTTAGTTGTCGAATTTATTTTATGCACGTTCCTTATCCAGAAAAATTTTGGATTCATCACAAATACTATTTCTTTAAGAAATAGTATTTGTTGCCGGATAAAACTTTTCTGGATAACTATAGCAAACATTTCCAATTCTTGTTTTTGCCTTTTATCCATCGTTTTGCTTTGATTGGGTTGCTACGGTGGTGTTTTATCAAGTCCTGGATACGAAGTGCATAAGGCGAAAAGCGGCGGTTAAATCCAGTGCATAGAGAAAGTCTGAGAACTTTTTCTGAAAAGCTATATCTACCATCAAAGAATACCTAAGAATATTATAGCATCTTGTGATAATTATATCTATAATTTTTCTTATGAATAATTCTACTTTGTCAGATTCATTTTCATTCTCACGCAAAGCCGCTAAGAACGCTAAGTCAATCAATTTTGAAACTTTGCGCCTTTGCGCCTTTGCGTGAGATAAAGTTTAAATGTGACAAAGTAGAAATAATTTCACTGATACTCAATGTTCTAATTTTTGAACTCCGAAAGAGATATAGGTTGCCCTTAGAAATACTATTTTTGGCAAAAATAGTATTTCTTTAATACTTTCTATGTTTGCTATCCTGAAAATCCTAGAACAATATTGACAGTGGAATCAAGATTCACCCAACGGATTTCACTACGAAGTATATTCATCTCGCTGATAAGTCGATCAAGTGTTTGAAGAATGTGTCTTGATTGAACCATTTCCATAATCTGCTTTCCTTATATCAAAATCTTCAAGTTTTTTCATTACCCTTTAGAAATCCGATTTTTGGAAAAATCGGATTTCTTTGGTGTTCAAATTTACAAAGTACGCACAGTCAAAACACCCTCTTTCGTGTTGATTTCATCCACAACCGTTTGCGGTATGGGATTATTCACATCAACCAAGGTGCAAGCAATATTACCGCGTGAACGATTCAGCATATCTATAATGTTGAGGTTAGCATTAGCGATTGCCGCAGAAATGCGTTCAATCATGTGTGGCACATTAGCGTTTACTACCAATAAACGGTATCCACCATTACGTGGCATATCTATTTCAGGAAAATTCACCGAATTATGTACGACTCCATTTTCCAAATAATCACGTACTTGTTCAGCTACCATGACGGCACAATTTTCTTCTGCCTCCTTAGTTGAAGCTCCCAGGTGGGGTAAGCTAATCACGCGATCATGCCCTATCAATAAATTATTCGGAAAATCACAGACATAGCCATTGAGTCGCCCGGCGGTAATCGCCTCACAAACGGCAGTATTATCCACAATCCCATCACGGGAAAAATTGAAAATCGTCAAACCTTGACGGACATTTTGTAATTTTTCCGCATTGATAAGATGGCGTGTGCTATCTACTAAAGGCACATGCACTGTCACAAATTCAACTTGTGACAACATATCTACAACACTCAATGCTTGTTTGACATGCGCCGATAGTTGCCAAGCATTTTTCACCGTGATATGAGGATCATAGCCAATGACTTTTACTCCTAAAGCTTGAGCAGCATTTGCCACTTTAACTCCAATGGCTCCTAACCCAATCACACCTAATGTACGTCCGGCTAATTCGCAACCCACAAATTTTTTCTTACCTGCTTCAACTTGTTTAGAAATTTCCGCATCGGTGCCTTCTAAATGGCGTACATAATCCCAGGCGGGGAATAAATTGCGAACAGTTGATAATAGACTCCCAATCACTAACTCTTTAACCGCGTTAGCATTAGCACCAGGCGCGTTAAAGACCGGAATACCACGGGCACTCATTTTATCCACCGGGATATTATTAACCCCTGCCCCGGCTCGCCCGACGGTTCTCAGGGTATCAGGTATTTCCCAATCGTGCATATTAAATGAACGCAATAGTACCGCATCCGGGTGCTGAATTTCTGAAGCTACTTCGTAACGATCACGCGGTAAACGTTCTAAACCTAAAACCGAAATATTATTCAAAGTCAATACTTTATACATTAGCCGTTCCTTAAAGCAAAATCATTCATAAAATCAATCAACGCTTGTACGCCTTCTTCAGGCATAGCATTATAAATACTTGCTCGCAAACCACCAACGGTGCGATGCCCCGCTAAGGTTAACAATCCCGCTTCTTTAGCCTGTGCCAAAAAGCTTTTATTCAAAGCTGAATCTTTTAAGGTAAATGGCACATTCATCCAGGAACGATAGTTGGGAGCAACCGGGTTATCATAAAACTCGGAATTGTCAATGGCAGTGTATAAGTTTTCAGCCTTGCGCTGATTACGTTTTCCCATTTCAACTAAACCGCCCAACTCTTTCAGCCATTTAAACACTAAGCCGGCGATATACCAGGCATAAGTTGGTGGCGTATTATACATGGAAGCACTATTGATATGAGTCTGATAAGCTAACATGCTAGGCGTGTTGGGCAGGGGATCGTTAATTAAATCTTCTCGTATAATCGCAATCGTCAAGCCGGCAGGACCGATATTTTTCTGTGCGCCAGCGTAAATGAGTCCATACTTGGAAACGTCCAAGGGGCGTGATAAAATAGTTGAAGACATGTCTGCTACCAGCGGCTTATCACCCACTGCCGGTATGTTAAGAAATTCTAAACCGTTAATTGTCTCATTAGGTGTATAATGAACATAAGCGGCGTTGGAATTTAATGTCCAGTGACTGGGTTCTGACACATTGGTAAAGTTATTGCTTTGTGAATCAACAGCGAGGTTGACTTTGCAATATTTTTTTGCTTCAGCAATGGCTTTCTTGGACCATAAACCGGTGTTAAAGTAATCTGCTTCCAAAGCACCACGCAGCAAATTCATAGGCACCATGGCAAATTGAGTCGAAGCACCGCCTTGCAAAAAGAGTACTTTATGACTATCTGGAATATTTAATAATTCTCGAAAATCAGCCTCAGCTTGTTCGGCAATGGATTTAAATTCTGGACTGCGATGGCTCATTTCCATCACTGACATACCGCTACCATGCCAATCAAGCAATTCGGCTTGTGCTTGTTCTAATACCGGTTGTGGTAAGGCGGCTGGTCCAGCACTAAAATTAAAGGCTCGTGACATAATTTATCCTTAATAATTGGAGTACAACAGATTTGGGAAATAAACGGATTTTATATGTAAGTACGAACAAGCCCTGAGTAGTTATACTGCACACGGGCATAACTTAAACTTTTATATAGACTTATTTTATGTAGGGTGGGCAACGTCTTTTCGTGCAACGGCAGCCTCATTAGAAAAGTTAAATTTGTTCCCGCGCTGAGTATACAAAGATTTATGCGTACCTACTTATTAAACATTATTAATAATCAAATTAATATTTTAACATAAGTGAAAGAAAAAGGTTTATACCTAAGCATTTTTCAATCTTAATCACCATTAACCATTAACCTTTAATCTTTATGATCCTTACTAAAAGTCGCAATCTCTTACCAAGTGGTTATCAATTACTAGAATACCGTATCGAATCGGTTCTTGGGCATGGCGGATTTGGTGTTACCTATCTTGCCCAGGATACCAGGCTTAATCATCGTGTTGCTATTAAAGAATATTTTCCGAATGATTTAGCAGTTAGACAAGAAGGCTATACTGTTCACCCTAAATTTCAAAAATATAAAAAGAGTTTTACCTGGGGATTAAAACGATTTCTCCAAGAAGGGCAAGCACTTGCCACTTTTCAACATCCCAATATTGTCCGGGTATTACGTTATTTTGAAGCGCATAATACGGCTTATATTGTTATGGAATATGAGCAAGGGCAAAGTTTATCTAATGCATTGAAAAATGGTGGAACATTAACCGAATCTGAAATCATGACCATTTTGCCGTTATTATTATCCGGCTTACAACTCGTTCATGAAACTGGCTTTCTACATCGAGACATTAAGCCTGGTAATATTTACCTGCGTGATAAAGATCACACCCCGGTTTTACTGGATTTTGGTGCAGCACGTTATGCCCTGGGAAATATCAGTCGCAGCATCACGGCTCTTGTCACCCCTGGTTATACGCCATTTGAGCAATATCAAACCAAGGGACCATTAGGGCCTTGGACCGATATTTATGCCGTAGGGGCAGTCTTATATCGTGCGATTAGTGGTGAAAAACCGGTCGAAGCCCCCGCCCGAATTAATGTCGTCAAACTGAATAACGAAACCGATCCCTTACCATCTATTATCAAAATCGGTCGCAAAAACTATTCAAAAGCTCTATTGCAAGGCATTGAATGGGCATTACAAATCTCAGAAAAAGATCGTCCCCAAAATGTCAAAGAGTGGGCTGAAGCGATGTTGCCTAAATCCTATCATTTGCTCAATTTAGGCACATCGCAGCACACAAGTCCCATCAAAAAACACCTCAATGGATGGATTTTAGCCGGTATCATTATAGCCACCGTACTGAATATAGGGTATTTTTTTTATGCTCAACACATAATGGCACAATTACAGGCACAACACTCACAGGAAATACAAAGAATACGAGAAGAAGCGGCGGCTGAAATGGCACATTTAACACAGTTAAAATCGGAAAAAACTGCCCTACTACAAGCTATTGAAAAATCCCAGTTACAACTTGAAGATATATCAAAAAACAAGGGAATAGAAGAACAACGCTTAAATGAATTAAAACAACAGATAGCGACTAAAACGGTGCGCCTGAGTCAACTTCAAACCGCTATACAAAAAGCAGGTGCTAAAATCCCTGGCAATATTATTCGTGATAGCTTACAAGATGGTCATTTGGGACCAGAAATGGTAGTGATACCGGCCGGTCGATTTCGGATGGGCGATATTCAAAATAAGGGATATAAAGATGAGCAACCGGTGCATTGGTTTTCGATCAATCATTTTGCTATGGGGCGTTATGAAATAACATTTGAAGAATATGACCGCTTTGCCGAAGCGACTGGGCGGGAAAAACCGGATGATGAAGGGTGGGGACGTTCACTACGACCGGTCATTAATATTTCCTGGCAAGATGCAACGGCTTATGGTACCTGGTTGAGTGAACAAACAGGGCAACAATATCGTTTACCCACCGAAACGGAATGGGAATATGCCGCACGAGCAGAAACAAATAGTCAATATTGGTGGGGCAATGAAATTGGTTCTAATCAAAGCGTCTGTGATGGATGTAACAGTCAATGGGATAATAAACAAACAGCCCCAGTGGGTTCTTTTAGTGCTAATGCCTTTGGACTCTTTGATACAGTCGGAAATGTTTGGGAGTGGACTTGTTCAGAATATGAAAATCAATATACTGGCAAAGAACAGCAATGTATAAGTCATGAAAAGAGTCAGAGTTATCGCGCCATCCGTGGCGGTTCTTGGTATGACAAATCTAGGGATGTGCGTGCCGCAAACCGCAATTGGATGAAACCTGACGTTCGTTTTTATGGAATTGGTTTTCGCCTGGTTAGAATGTAACTCATGCTAAGAAATCCAATTTTTTTAAAAATGCTATTTCAGCAAAGTAACTATATTGATAAAAACACCTCAATCAGCACCCATCAAAATATTAATGTTTATAGGAAACATAAAATATGAGGTTTCAAGTCGGGCGGTGGTGGTTTAGTACAACAGATTTATAGCTTTTCAGAAAAATAAAAGTTCTCAGACCTGACAGGTTTCCAAAACCTGTCAGGTCTTTCCGCCAAAATATTTATCTGAAAAATAAAAAAAACGCAAGCCTTTAATTTATGAGCATAAAGTGTGGTGAGCTAAAATACTTTGAAAAATTCACGCTAAACAGTTAATATTTTTGTATTTGGTGTGTTAAGGTGAAAACGCCGCATATAAAATTTCTTGCCCTCATATTCTGTTTCCATTATTTTACCCTCTCTGAGGAGATTTTCAACGATAATCCAATCCGCTTGATTTGTAGCTAATAATTCGCGCACCGCTTCTTCACGCATGGGATGAACGGCTGTAATACTCAATAAATCTTCAGCAGGATTGCCCGTAGAGGCAAAAGCGTTGCCTTCATAGCCAGTCAAATATTCAATCTTCGGTATTTTGCGGCTGACAATTTGATAGACTTGATTCAGTTCCGCTTCGCTAGGAGGATGGATAGAAGAAATCGCTGGCGGACGTGTCGGTATTAAAAAATAGGCTGTTTTTGGCTCAAGGCGGTGGATAAAATCAGCGATTCCAATCGCAGCTTTTTCACTCACATTACGGTCTTTAACTAACATCGTTTCTGTTACCAAAGTACCCTTATATTCTTTGGCGAATGTCATCATTCCTTCCAAAATACTTGTTAGTTTTAGGTTGCGGTGGGGAATATTGATACGGTGCCAGATTTTCTCATCAACCGTGTCCACTTTCAGGGATACCCAGTCTGCTCTTTTGAGTGTTTCACGCACATCTTCGCGCCATAGCAAGGAGCCATTAGTAATAATAGCTATTTTAATACCCAAAGGACGTAATTTATCTATGGTTTCACCAAGATCAGCATCAAGTGTGGGTTCACCATCCGGCACAAAGGACAGATGATCAATTGCTTCGCCCTGTTCTTTGAGTTGTGCCACACGCTCCTTAACTAATTTCACGAGATAATCTGCACCATAAAAATGACGAAGTGCTATCTCTGTTTCTTCAGTGGGCCCAACTTGGCAATAAGTACAATAATAAGAGCAAGCTTTAGGGGGAATATTGTTAATACCTAGACTGCGTCCTAAGCGTCTGGAGGGGATAGGACCGAAAATTTCCATTATAATTACCTCATTAGATTAATGTAAACTTCTCTGTTTGGGAAGACAATATATTATATTTGCCATTCTTGAAGTTTTTATTTGCGCGGTACTGCTAAAACCAATAACATATCAAATGATATCCGGTTCAAAAAAAACAAATGGGCAATTATAGCTTTTCAGAAAAATAAAAGTTCTCAGACCTGACAGGTTTCCAAAACCTGTCAGGTCTTTCCGCCAAAATATTTATCTGAAAAGCTATAGTAATAAAACATTCTTCTTCATATTCCGCTATCTTCACTTGGCAGGGGTATTGGCATGTTCTTTTTCAAATATAACCACATTAATATCTTGAGGCTTGGCATCTCCATTGGCAAGGTTGGCAAAAGTAACTGGTATCATTACATTTTCGCGTTGTGAGAAAAAATTGAGTGTTTTTGATAAACGTGATGAACTGAGATACCAAAGTTCTGTCAAAATAGGTAAGACTTGAGAAAACCCAAAGCCTATAGATGTTCAGAAAAATAATTTTTTGATCAAACCTGCCAGGTTTTGGAAACCTGGCAGGTTTTGTGAAGTGATTTATGTGAAAAACTATATATCAACAATATTAAACTCGATGCTCAAGTTTTTGATGTTACTTGGCTTTAAGATGATCGATTTTTAGGGCATAAAATAGGTAACTTATTGATTTTCAAGCTAATTTATTTTTAGCCCCTAAAATAATATTTATTTTAAAATCAATCATTTACAAAAAACTTGAACATCGAGTTTTATTAATTTGTGAACCTTCCTATCTCAGAATAATTTTCGCTGGAATACCGACTGCTATGGAATGTGAAGGTATGTCTTTAATCACCACAGCATTGGCACCAATTGCTACATCATCGCCAATATGAATAGGTCCTAACAGTTTAGCACCAGCACCAATATCAACTCGGTTACCAATAGTGGGAGAGCCACGCACACCGGTATGTTTTAATCCTACCGTTACACCATTACGAATAATCACATCATCACCAAAAACGGCATCACCACTGATAATAATGCCACCAAAATGTTCAATGGTAAAACGTTTACCGACTTTAGCTTCACAAGGTAGTTCGATGCTGGTAATAATCTGAATAAACAGATATAAAGCCTTATATAAAAAAGAAAAAGGTAGACGTATCCATCTTCTTTTAATCGTATAACGCCACTGTCCAAAGCGGTAAACTAACATAACCCAAAGCCCTTGTCGGGTAATATCATGTTGATACGTTTGCCAATCTTCACGAATATTTTCAAACACTTTTTATCCTTTTTATTTAGCTATAGAAATACCATTTGTTGAAAAAGTGGTATTTCTTTTATACCGTAGTAGTTACTTATATTCAATTAAACGTCGCCGTTGTCCCCGCCAACGATGATAGTAATAAGACCATTGTCCAACAACAATTGGAATATGCTGAAATTGTGAATGTAATCCATATAGAAATAAAGTTAAGAAATTTTTTGATTTCCAACGCGCTCGCCATGCACTACGCAGACTCAGTAGTAAAAACAATAGTATACTGCTAAAAAAAGGCCATAGTGATTTCAAACCTAGGCTGATTATCAAGCCAATCACGAAAATACCTATTAATATACCCGCATGTAACCAGTGTTTACGTGATTCATGCAGCCATAATCCTGTTGTATTACGCGATAAGTTAGACACTTCTGCAAAAGCATGTCCTGTTCTAGTAGCACGCAACCAATATTGTGACCAACGAGTTATAGCTAAATCATGTTTGGTCATGGGTTTATCTATATGCAAAATGCTATAGCGGTTAGCACGGATACGTTGACATATTTCATTGTCTTCTGCGGCAATTATCTGTGGATTATAGCCACCGACTTCTTCGAGTACATGACGACGCATCAACGCATCTCCACCACAAAAATCTGAAAGTCCGGGCGAATATATCCAGTCCAAATCTAAAATCCGCTGATACCAAGAAGCATTAGGATATAATTCGCGGCGATGTCCCCACACGATAGCAACTTTTGGATCATTGTCTAAAGATTGTTTGGCTTCCTTTACAAAATCGGGGTGAAGAATCGTATCACCATCAAGGAATAAAATCAGTGGTGCTTTTGCAGCACGCCATCCGGCATTTCGCCCAATCGCAGCTGCAGGACGTTCTGGATGTACAACTAACACTTTGATACCTAACGTTTTAGCACGTTCAGGACTGCCATCTGTAGAATCGGAATCGACATAGATGATTTCCATCCCTTCTGGGGGATCATTCATGGCTTGTACTGAGCGGATACAATCGACGAGACGTTGGCCCTCATTGCGTCCAATGATAACGACTGATAATGGTGATTTATTCATAATAATTGTGAATTATAAATTGTTAACTGTTCACTGATAACTGATTTAATGCCATAAGAATCGTTTAATCCAGCCAGGGCGTATTTTGCTGCCCTGCTCATATTCTTTCAAAAGCTTCGCAAAATAACCACCGCCCCGGAATACTTTGACTCGATTAAGTACAGAACCCACTACTGGCGGATTTAAACGTTCTAGTAATTGTGCCGCCCGCTTGAGTTCACCAGGGGTAATAGCACCCGCTTCAACTACCAGTAAAACACCGCCGACAATTTTACCTAGTAACTCTGCATCAGATGACAATAACAGGGGCGGTGTATCCAAGAGGATTAAATCATAATGTGTATTCAGTTGCTCAATAACCGGTCGCAACTTACCATAAGTTGTAATATAATGCTTTGGGGTTTCGCCAATGGGTAAACGATCCGGTAAATCCGTCGTAGCGGGGATAACCAACGCTTCGGGTGAACTGATGTGGCTATCTTTACTTAATAAAGTCGTCAAACTATTGTAGGGACTAGCTCCTTTATAACGATCATCCGGTTTAAATGCATTAAGTTCCATAGCCAAGGTACGTACCCCTAATTCGTTTAGAAGGTGCGCGAGTTCTAAGATGAGCGTTGTTGTACCACCGCCCGGTTTAACCGAGGTTAGAACAAAAGTGGTGGTTTTGTGGGAATGCCAGTCACGTTCTAATGCTAATGCCATACGACGCAGGTAATCGTTCGCAAATTGTTCGGTGTTAAGATCGCAACGTTCTAAAATCCAAGCTATCGGGGGAAAACCAAGCATTTTATGTACCTCACCTGGAGTATGTATGCGCCGATCTAACATATCTATCAAAATAGGTATTCCTATTCCTAAGCCAAGTGCCACAACAATAAACATTAAAACTATTACTTGCTGTTTGCTTTTGTTCGGAGAGGATGGTTGTTTAGCAGACGTGTTTAAACGTACAAATCCAGGCGCACTGGCTTCAGTACTCAAAAAGTCAATACGATTATAAATTTTTACCAGCTGTTGTTCAAATCGATTAATTTCTTGACTCAGCAACAATGCTTTGTTATAAAGAGTCGCATAGTGGTTTGCTTGTTGACGCTGTGCTTTCAATTCGGCTGCTAATACCTGTTCAATACCTTGGGTTTGGTAAATTTCAGCTTTAGCCTTTTCTAACAAACGATTATGGATTTCTTTAAATAGTTTATTGGTTGCTTGTTCAATATCTCTGTCAATTTTAGCCATTTCCTTTTCGGCACGACGTCGGTTAGGATGTTTGGGAGTTAATCCTAACATTTGGGTTAGTAATTCGGTACGCCGATCCGTCAGCTTGGTTTTAAAACTTCTAAGGACACTATCATTGGCAAGCATTTCATTGACGAGTATGTCCAACATCGTTTGCGAGCCACTTTGTTTTTTAATCAGTATCGCTAAACGAGTTTCAGCCTCAACACGCTGGCGACGTGCCAGTGTATGCGCTTGCATCGTCTCAATGAGAATATTATCGTAAGGGTTTGAACTGTTTTCTTGAAAAGTGGTCACTCCCAGTTTTAAAGCAATTTGAGTGCGGCGTTCCCGATTCTTGGAAATTAAACGTTCTAATTCACTTTTGCGTTGCCCCAATCTTTCAATTCGACCACTGCTATCATAAATATTTTCGGCTTGGGATTTTTTTAAATAAATGTCAATAAGGCTATTGAGTACGATGTCTAAGCCTTTAGCTTTATTCCCGATGAGTGTGATAGTCATAAACGGACTCCCGCGTTTATCTTTAACTGAGATAGCCTGTTTTAAGCGTATTTTACCTAGATTGAGTATTTCTCCAGGCAACAACCAATTATCCCGTACTTTTGGCATTTGGAGTGCTTCTTGCAAAACATCGCTGCGCGTAATCAAGTTAACCTGTTGTTTGATATACAATTGATATTCTGTACGCTGTAGATCCATACCTCTTTCTGAATCCAAATTAGGAGTAAATTTAGGTGATACCAGCAAAACGGCTGTTGTTGAGTAAACAGGTTTTTCCTTTTTTGAAAGCATAAGAAAACCGGTCATACTAACAATAAGAATAATAAACAACGTTAACCATTTATGTTTCAAGAGGCTAACGAGTGGTTTAAATTTACCGGTCGGAATAGATTGCCCTTCCGTTGTTGATGTTGTAGATATAGGAGTAGACATAAAGTTTGAGTTATTCCAAACCTGAACTGGCTTCTATTTCAGCTTCAACTGTTGCACGTTCAGCTTCTAGTTGTTCTTGTTGTTGATTAAGCTTGCGAAGTTGAGTATTGGCACGAACAGATTCAATATTAGCATAAATACCTAGCATGGTACTGAAAGGATTTAAAAATTGTATAGCATAGTTAACTTTGGCAATGGTATTAATAGGTACATAAACAATATCACCTTCAGTCAATGCTACATTCACTTTTTGATTGGGTGCGATTAATTGACTCAATGCCATGGGTTGATTGATACCTTGGGCAGGGCGAATCACGTTAATTCTATCTGGTGCAGCATCTCTTGTGGGTCCACCTGCTCTTGCCAGTAGTTCTATAAAAGACATATTAGGTGTTAAACGAAAAACGCCTGGTCGATGAACTTCACCCAGTACATAGACTAATTTTTCTTCTATATCCGGTATATAAACAATATCATTACGTTGTAATTTAAGATTCAGAGATAAATCTTTTCCGGTTAGCAACGGTTGAAGTTCAATCCACACAATTTGATCACGTCCTCGAAATATAGCACTGTGAGTAAAACGCAAACTTTGTGCATCTCCTTGCAAACCACTCGCTTCAGCAAAACCACCCGCTAATGAAATGGCTTCAAGTAGGGTAGGGGCTGTCATACCAAACTTGATTTCCCCTGGACGAGCGACCCGCCCTAATACTAATACACGATTGGAGGCATAGCTATCTACCCGCACGGCTACGGATAAATCGGTATAAAAGGGGGCAAGTTTTTTCGTGATAGCTTGTGCGGCTTGTTCCCGAGATAAGTCCGTTAGACGCATGGTTCCCACCAATGGTAAAGTAATTCGACCATCTGGACCGACAATATGTTTGCCTGATAATTCTGGATATCCCCATACTTCCGCCGTGATTTGATCGCCAGCACCCAGGTAGTAATTTTCTTCTACATTGGGAACCGGCGCTTGAAATTTTGCTAACATTTCTGAGGGCGTGACAAGAATTTCTTCGCGGGCTGTTGGTGGCACAAGGTTATCAGGAATGGGAACGACCTGGGTACAGCTTACCAACAATCCCATTAATATTGATAGGGGCAACCACAAGAGATTGCCTCTACTAAATAATTTAAATACCAACAATAAAATCATGGTTTTTAATGCTTAATGGTTAATTATAATTTGAAATGACAAACAAATTAATTTTTCGTAACGACTCAGCCTTTAAATAGAAAGAAATACTATTTTTTAAAATAGTATTTCTATAGATATTCAGGTAAATAATTGAACCAACGGGCAACGAAGTTTCACAAGGGCGAACACGTCAGTTCGCTTCTACATGAACCGATTTTACGTACTGTAGGGGCAGACCACCGCAACTGCCCTTTGTGAAGTTATTTATCTGAAAAACTATAACACGTTAAGGCTGAGTAGTTCAATACAAACTGGGGTTCAGGATATTTTACAACATCCCTCCACTTTAAAAAAAACTTTACAGTTATAAAAATGTAAAGTATAATTAAAAAAGCTTGATCGTTAATAACTTTCCACATTAAAAAAATGGATTCAAGCAAAGTAACCCTAAGTTATAGTTAGCCAGAAAAGTTTTGTCCAGCAAAAAACGCCGATTTTTTAGAAAAATTGGAGTTTTAAATCGCAATATTTATCTGGATAGCTATACTGCGAGGGGATAATGGGTTGATCGTCCCAGTGTTTGAATTTTATTAACATTTATCAATAATGTCAATATTTAACAACAAAATTGCGATCTAATTTGACTGTTATGTGATACTTTCAACTTTGTTCAACAGTTTAATTAATTTGTAACTACTCAGGACTTGAACAAGGGATTGCCCTATAAATATTGTTGTAGGGGCAATTCTTTACTCAAGCCCTGAGTAGTTACATTAATTTAAACTACATCTGATTCTTTGTAGAAATCAGGAGATATAAAATAATGTATGATGTTCGCTTTTACAAAGGCAACTATAGTTGGCGGCAAAAACAGGCTAATCAAGATAAG
>Ga0233404_10000289_pt1 | contig 13550 bp, 7 predicted proteins | sample Na_oxic_2_MG_FD_179861 | JGI IMG/M metagenome (GOLD analysis project Ga0233404, IMG submission 179861) | Seawater microbial communities from Saanich Inlet, British Columbia, Canada - Na_oxic_2_MG | ecosystem: Environmental > Aquatic > Marine > Inlet | place: Canada: British Columbia | collected...
TTGATTAAAGTCTTCTTTAGCTATTTGCTTGATGGCTTTTCCCTTCTCATCATGCCCAATAATTTTATTATCAAACGGGCTTTGTTTGTTACCCTGCAATGTTCTTTGCTCAAACGCATGATAATTAGTGATAATTAATTTAGCATTCAGATTAGCCAATTGTGATTCTAAATTGCGAGGTACTAAATCCCGCATCGCATAATAATCAGTTCTTTGATTCTTATGTTTAGACTGATCGACAAATAAAACCCCCAAACGATCTTTAATGGTAATCCCCGGAGCAACCACTAAAAAATAATCAGCAAATCTCACATCTTGCCGATATTCTTGCCGATTAAAAAAATGATAAATAATCAAACTCGCCATCACCACAGTTTTACCAGTACCAGTCGCCATTTTAAAAGCAATACGTGGTAATTGCTGCGAGGTATCTGAACTTACCCCTTTATAGGCTGACTTTAATTGATTTAACACATTTTGGCCAGCATTAGAACGAGTTGCGATTTCATTTAACCAAATAGCAGTTTCAATTGCTTCTTGTTGGGCAAAAAAGAGTTTTTTAATAGCGTGTCTTGTTGAGTTATTAAACCAAAAATTAAGTAATTCTTTGGTAACTCTTGTAGTTTGTGGATAAACTTGTTTCCGCCAATTACCTACTTCTTTTCTAATTAAATTAATGATATGCGTATTATAATTAGCAGCAACATCATTGATTTCAAAAACTCCCTTTTGCTTACCTTGTTTGGAAGGAATGACATTAATATCTGGGGCAAAAATGCGTCTACCTTTTATCGGCAATTCATAATCCAGTTCACCTTGTTCATTGGTGGCATAGTGCAATAAAGGTTCTTGATAAGGACTGTTTAAAATGGGGTTGTTATTCATAAATATAATATTTGATTATTTTCAGGGTAATATTATCACGTTAAAATTTTTTTCGGAATTTATAGCAATTATTAATGATTAATGGTTAATTATTAATTAAATTTTCTGGTTCCCACGCGCCAGCGTCGTCAGTATTTTTAATGACATGCCAGTGTTCCAGCTCCCGCAGATACGCGACGCTGGCGCGTCTGGACTGGGTTCCCACGCCGGTGCGTTGGGAACCAGAAAAAAAATAGTGCTTGGCAAAATTAGGTACCGCTCCAATTTCATGGAAAATTAATACTCGATGTTCAAGTTTTTGTAAGTCATTGATTTAAAAAGAAATATAAATTTATGCCTAAAAATTAAATAATCTTAAAAAATCAATGAGTTACATATTTTAACGCTCAAAAATAGGGCATTGCAAAGCCAAATATAGCGTTTCCCGATTGCTATCAGTTTGCCCTTTTTTGTATTTAACCCAAACGGGAATTGCTATATTACCACGTTTTGAAAAAAAAAAAGGTCAAGCATTTTTTCAAATGTTACAATTTTAAAAGTTTCAGCCAATATAAAAATATTTTTATCGGTTCATATTTTAATTTGGAATTGCTAATTGAATTAGAAAATAATCTGTTCTACTTATGTCGCTCAGGCGATTGCTCCTGGTGAGTTTAGTGTGATGACAACGCATAGTGAAGAAATGTATGAACTGGAGGTATTTGGTAAAGGGGTGCCTGCTAAATTAATTGTGGAGGAAAAAATAGGGAACAGATCATATTTATAGCGTTTCCCGATTGCTATCAGCACATTATTCGTAGGGGCAAACCTGCGTGTTTGCCCTTTTTTGTATTTAACCCAAACGGGAATTGCTATATTATTCAGATTACCCACCCTACGCTTGCTTTTAAATTGTGCCGATAATGGTACGTAGGATGTCCCTACGCTTGCTTTTCCACACACATTTTAAATCGTGCCGATAATGGTGCTAAGGTAAGCACCCTACGCTTGCTCCTGTTATCAAAATATGTTATCTTAAAATTTTACCAAATGTAAGGAAAAACAATCATGGTGATTAGAAGTTTCATTTTGTTAATGAGTTTATCGGTGTCCATGCTGGCTTATGCGGCACAAATGTCAGTGTCACCGACAAAATTGAAATTATTCCCAAAACAAAAATTCACCGTTCTCAATGTCACTAACAAAAGTGATAAACCTCTCAATGTGCAAGTCTCTGTCCAAACTTGGTCGCAAAATGAAACGGGGCAGCCTATCTTGGAAAATACGTCTGAACTCATCGTTTTTCCCAAACTCTTGAAGATTGAGGGTCAAACAGAGAGACTGATTCGTGTTGGCTACCGGGGGAAATGGCCTCGAATAGAACAGGCTTATCGTATTTTTGTTGAAGAATTGCCTGTCAAAGATCCAAGAAAGGACAACACTTTCGGGGTAAGCGTTACAGTGCGTTTCAGTGTGCCAGCCTTTGTCAGGGACCGCGAAGAAACCGCACCGAAACACCATTTTCAGATAGAAAACGTTGAAACGCGTGAGTCGGTGCTAAAAATTGGGATGCGTAACATCGGCAACTACCATTTTACGGTTGATAACATTGTAGCCGATTTATCGGATGAAAAAGGTACAAATTTGTTTTCTCAGTCTATCTCAGGATGGTATGTGTTACCGCACAAGCGGAATGTGTTTGAAATAAAGTTAGAACAACCGGTTTGTTTGGCAGCACACACAGCCAAAATCCGTGTCACAGTAAAAAAGCAAACACAAGTCGGGCTGTTTCAACTTCAAAGTGACAGTTGTCATTCTCAATAAACTTTTTTTGCTCTGTGCTAAGGGCAACCACAAGGGATTGCCCCTACAATATCGTTTTTTATCGTTTTGTATTAATCGTTAATTAAGGAACGTGCATGAAATAAAATCTCCATATAAGCGTTTTTCCGGAGTACAAGGTTTCCTTGTACCAAATTCCAAGGTCCAAATAAGGAGAAAAAAAGATGACAAAGTTATTTTATGCTCGTTCCTAATTGATAACTGATAACTGATAACTGAATTGATAACTGATATGTTTTGTTCTCTCCGACAATGGATAATAAGTATCCTTTTTTTCTTTTTTGGTTCACTGGTATTTGCCCAAACACCTGAACCAGTCATCTTTAATGTCATTGTTAATGGTCAAAATCATGGCGAAGTATTTTTTCAATTAAGCGAAACCGGTGAGGTGTTGGCTTCACCAGAGACGCTTAAGTCACTGCGTTTTACAGAATCGTTGTGGCATGAACAAGCCACTGACCCGATTTCTTTGCAATCCCTTTCCCCGGAATTGAGCTATGAAATTGATGAAAATACAGTTTCCTTGAAAATTTCAGTACCCCCCGCTTTATTGGAAAACCAAGAAGTTGAGATAGAGGAACCAAGTGACCTACGCTATGATATCGTCTTGTCAGAACTCGTCAGTGGGTTTATAAATTATGACATTTACTATTTTTTTACGGAACAAGGATTTCAATTGTTGGATGTGCCCTATGAAGTAGGTCTCAAGATGGGTCATTGGCTGGCTTACAGTCAGTTTCGCTATGCACGACCGGCGAATCAAGCTAGTGAACATCAACGTTTATCTACCCATTTGACTTGGGATGATCCAGAACATAAGCGTCAATTAGTTATTGGCGATTTCACAGTGCCACAACGACGATTGGCTTCGGGGGGAAAATTTGGGGGTCTGTCTTTGAGAACGAATTTTAGCTTGAAACCTCAATTTAAGCGTCAGCCGGGCGTTGATTTTGAAGCCGTTATTGATACGCCCTCAACAGTCAAGTTATATGTGAATGAGAGTTTGATTGAAACGCGAGACTTGCAGCCTGGGAGAGTGATGTTTCGGGATATATTCACTCAAACCGGCTCAGGAGATGCAGAATTAGTGATCACTGATGCTTCTGGTACTACACGACGTATCACTAAATCTTTTTATGTGGATTATGATTTACTCAAAGAAGGGCTAGAAGAGTATGGATATCATCTCGGATTTGAACGGAATTTCAGCCAAAAAAGGGCCAAGTATGACAAATTGATGGGATTGGGTTTTCATCGTTATGGTTTATCTAAAACGTTCACGGGTGGGTTGCATTTTGAATTTAACCCGCAAGTTACCAATGTTGGGCTGACGACAACAGCGATCTTTGGCACTTCCCATAAGATTGAAACTGATTTCTCGGTGAGTTACAATCAAGGCCATTGGGGCTATGCTGTGCTGCTCAATTACTACTACATGCCACCGTCTTCTTCTTTTTATGCCCAATTAAAAATAACAGCAAAGAGTCGTTACTACGCCAACCTTTCCACCCAAGCGGACGATGATAAAGAACGGAAACATATCACTCTTAACCTGACTTGGAATGGTCAGAACTGGGGCCGATTATCCTTGTCTTATTCAGATATCCATCATTGGTTGCAAAAACACCTGAATAACAAACGCCATTCCTTGTCTTATCAAAACATTATCAAAGATATCTTTTTACGGCTCCGTGCCAATCGCACCGTTGATACGTCAGTCCACTATGACATGGAGGCTGATTTATCCTATCAGTTGGCAGACAAGCAAAGGATAGAATATACATTTCGCAATAAAGATGGCACAACTCAATACAATGCCAGTTTGCAAAGTAAACAAGACGGCGAAAATTATCATTCCAGCAAAATTGTTCAACACCAAGCAGATGGCACCACCCAGATAAAGAAACAGTTTCAATTTCAATACCAAACCGATTATGGCACCTGCACAGCCAATATTCGTCAGAGGGAGGATACCTATTCAAGTCATTTCAGTTTTACTGGTGGTATTGGGCTGTTGGCACAAGGTGCTTATCCAACTCGCTCAATATACGATAGCTTTGCGCTGGTTCAAACGGGCCAAGCCAATGTGCCAATTTTATTCAATCATCAGCGGGTGGGCAAAACCAATGTTGTTGGCGAATTGCTTATTCCCAACTTGACGCATTATGGTAAAAATCTTATTTCCATTAATCCCGTCGATTTACCGGCTGACTCAGAGGTTGATAAATCCACGCAATGGGTCCAAAACAGACGACGTAGTGGCAGCGTGGTGAAGTTTAAGATTAGCAAAGTCAGTGCGGTTGAAGGTTATTTGTATTTAAAAACGGCTTTGGGTGAACAACCTATTGAGCAATTACCGTTTGAAGTAATGGTCGCTAATCAAAAGATAGAAAGTTTTTTGGGTAAAGGCGGTTATTTTTACTTGGAAAATATACCGATTGGGCAATATGAAGCCACCGCCATACTAGAAAGTGGTACTTGTGTGGTGAAGTTGAACATTCCTCAAAGCGAGGCGGTGTTGACAGATTTGGGAAAATTGATATGTAAAAAGAAATAATTAATTTGATTGTCACGGAAGCGAAATAAATCCCCTCTTGAAGTGGGGTGTTAAATCTACCCGAAAAGAGTCGGAAATTTTTCACCTTCAAAATGAGTACAACGAATTAAAAAAAAACAACGAATTTAAAAATGGAGATTATAACGAAGTGCCTGGTGGCAATATTTTTATTCACCTCTCAATTTAAATAGGAGACCAAAATGGGCGTACCAAAACGGCGTTTCGTTGTTTTTTTTTAATTCGTTGTATACTGAACGTATTTGAAATCTGTGAAAATTCATTCATTCAGAAATCCGATTTTTTCAAAAATCGGATTTCTATACTGCTTTGAACATTCCAGAAATACTATTTTTGAAAAAATAGTATTTCTATATTGAAATAAGAATTTTCACATATTTGATTTCTGTTCACTATACTCCATTTGGGGGGGAAAATCACTCAAATTTTGAGCACAAATTTAACACCCCACTCTTGAAGCCCCATACCAGAAGCCCCATACTAGGATATTTCTGGAATTTCGCTGTGTGGATTTCCCGAAACTCCAAAGAATGGGTGAACTGGGAATTTCCACTTTCTTGCCCTAGTGAGCAACTTTCCGGACAATATCTAATAAGTGATAGTCACCATAACTACGTCTTGGTGTAAACCCTGAGACGTGGCTTCGTCTTTTTTTGCAAAGGCTTTCCCATAGATAGTTATGAATGGTGTTCGGTCCGAGTAACCCCCACTAAAAAAAAGATCAGGTAGAAGCGGAGTCAGAAAACGATTTTCTTCAAGATACCACAAATCATAACTAATATAAGAAGTGATTTCTTCCGCGCCTTCTATTTTTGTCAAATTTTTCATTCGTCTTTGTTTCCCTTTCTTATCATAAGCGGTTCCCGCGTCCATTGAAAATGAATAGTATGTTTCTTCGGAACATCTTACATGAATCTTGGTTTTTTGCATAATCGTCTCGTTGCCTGGCAGGATATCTCCAAAGTGAAGTCCGTCAGTGTGGATAGTGCAACGTGGTTCAATCAACAAATTGATATCAACTACCATTTCCTTTTTTTGTTGATGCACATCCGCATGGGCTGGTGTTGAGGCGAGAAAAGGGGTGCAAACTAACCACATCTTAGTAAGTTTATTTAACAACATGGAGGTCCTCCTTTTGCGTTTTATAGAAAGCACCAAGTAAAAAGACATGGCAAGCAAATATGGAAAGTGGAAGGAGATCGGAAGGTAGAAAGGGAAGATGATAATAAAAAAGAGAAAGAAATGAAAAACAAACCGATAAAAAGAAAGAAACGCAAAACGATAGAGAAAAGAGAAAAAAGGAAAGAATCCAACATCAGTCCTCCACAATAGAAAAACGATTAATTAGTTAGAGTTTATGTATCTTCTCTAAATTCGGTGGAAAAAACCTGACAGGTTTCCAAAACCTGTCAGGTTTGGGCAAGTTTACCCACACTTTTTGATAAGATACGAGTTTATTATATGAAAAAAAACAAGAAAGGCAAAACAAGCGAAAAAGCGTAATGTTCAAAAAACACAGACTGGAAGCCATAAAAAGCACTAGAGCGAAGCTAGGCTGTTGATTAGGAGTTTTTTTGGAGGAGTACTTTTCATGCGGTTTTTGTGTTCCCCGAAAAGGTTCTCCCCCTAACCTTTTTCCGCAACTCCCCTGATATCAATCATTTAGGATGCCTATATAACTCATTTAGGATTACTATACCTACCTGAGACTACTCGCCATCCATGGCTCGCAGCAATGGAAAAAATTAAGAAATTACAAAGGATGCAAAGAAATAACATCGCTGAAAAGCCCTATAATTTTAGCTCGATCTGGAGCGTGTCTTTATACGTTCCGGACTCAATATCCCCGCTTATCTCCATATCCAGTTTCCCTGTGATAGTGATAGTCTCTTCTTTTGAGGTAATTCTACCGATAACGAGATCATTTCCCTGCAGTTCGGCCCCCTCGGAAAAAGACAAAGAATAATCAATTGTGTCCTTCTTCTCCTCCTCCTTAGTAAGTTTTCCCTGAAGCACTTTTTCAGTTCCTAAGGTCCAGGTCATGTTATCAACCAGTTGGTGGTCTTCAGCAGTGGCATTCTGGATTATTATTCGCGGTGGTGAAATATCTTCTGGAAGAGAATCGCATGTCGCAGTAATCTTAGCCGTTTGTGTGTTCTTGACACCTTTTTCTGGCTTTAACTTTCGCTCCTCCCAGTGTTTGTTATAAGTATATTCTCCAAAATAGAGATCATTAACGATAAGAGAGCAGTGGGTAACGGTTTCAATAACCTCAATTTTCGCCGAAATTATCATTTCCCCATCCAAAGGAAGCGCTCCTGTTTTAAAAGTGGAAGAGGCGACAGGAGGAGCAGCCTCTGTAGGAGGAGCAGCTTCTGCAGGAGGAGCAGTTTCTTCTGCAGGAGGAGCAGCCTCTACAGGAGGAGCAGCTTCTTCTGCAGGAGGAGCAGTTTCTTCTGCAGGAGGAGCAGCCTCTACAGGAGGAGCAGCTTCTGCAGGAGGAGCAGCTTCTGTAGGAGGAGCAGCCTCTACAGGAGGAGCAGCTTCTGCAGGAGGAGCAGCTTCTGCAGGAGGAGCAGCCTCTACAGGAGGAGCAGCCTCTACAGGAGGAGCAGCTTCTGCAGGAAGAGCAGCCTCTACAGGAGGAGCAGCTTCTGCAGGAGAATCTCCTTGAGCAGCAAAAGAGGCAACAAAAAGAAACAAGGCTGCCAAAGAAGATAAAATACCGACAAAAAAGCGCATAAAAACCTCCAAATTAAATAAAAGTAAAAAAAAATATACTCAGAACGGGTGAATTTTGAACTTTTTGGAATCGTTGTTTCGTTCATTAAGAACTAATTCCAGAAACATAAAAAGTCCAAATCTTAGCCGTGTGCAGTATAAACAGAAATAAACCACCAAAAAGTTCCCTAAAAAAACCAAATCAATAGAGAACGGAACACTTTTTGCTAAAGCGAAATTCCCTCCAACTGTGTACCCATTTTTTTGTGACTTGAGCCTCGCTCGAAAATTTTGAACCGCCCGCTATGGCATTTTGAACCAAAATCGGAGGCAAGCACTTAAAGAAAAAAGGTTTAAATAACAAAAGGTTCAATATTTAAGCAATATATATTCCGATCTGATCTCTATTGCAAATAACCAAAAAAGTCAACAACAAAACTTCTAAATGTCGCCCAACAATAAACGTATGACGACGAAACCAACGAAATGCTAATTTGCATCATTGTAATGCATTACATAAATTTTGTCAAGAGGTAATTTCACTTTTTTTTAAAATACACGCCTCTGTCATAATCATAAGCAACTTTGGGCATCAGGTGCTGAAGGTCTTGCACAAATCTTAACTATCACCCACATTGCAGAACTACTATTTTTTCTCGTTCTCAACCCACCAACGTCTATTACCACGCACAGGCCACACGTAGTACTGTTCGCTTTTATCGTTGATATTGATGTCGCCGCTGTCAATGTGTATGTACCATGCTTGTTCGGTGTCGGGGTTGTTGGAGTCATAGTACAAAGTAGACGACCAATAGTAGTCGTTCATCACGTTCGGAAACAAAAACTCATTATCTGAGTCTGAGAATGTCAGCTTTTTGGGAGGGACAAGCAAACTTTGGAGTTCCTTAAGATCGGGTAAACGCCAGTCAGTTTGATGACTACCATTATCGCTTACATTATTGCTTATGTCACCACAATCATTATTGTTCATTGTGCCATGTTCATTGAGTTCCTCCACATCTTTTGAAGCAGTTTCCCAATCTCTTTTCTTCCCAACGCAATTGGTATTTTGGAGCCAAATTAATTTGGTCAGAGTATCAATGATGGTGCCATTTTTTTCTTCAACAAAACGGGGGCCAATAGTCCTAGCCGGTTGAAAATAAAAAGCAGCAACAGTAGCCACCGTTACTGAAATGGCAACACTTCCTATATAATACTTATATTTGAGCGCATATTCGACAACTTTCGCAAATTTTTCTTGGGCATATTCGACAACTTTCGCAAATTTTTCTTGGGCATATTCGACAGCATATTCGACAACATATTTGACACCTTTCGCCAAAATTTTCATCAAACCTCTCACCATTCTTCCTTTGAAACTGCTGGTCTTTTTGGCACTGGACTTAGTATTAGTAATTTTTTTCGGTGGTTTGATAGTCGGCAAATTGGTAGGAGTAGCTGTTATTTTTTGCGTTTTTTTCTTGCGAGAAAAATAATAGACAATTACGCCTACACTACCGATAAGTAAAATATTATACATGGTAGCATCCTATTTTTAGCTCTTATTTAAAAACGCCAAAACCACAAAAATAAGCTTTGGTTATGTCTTAAGGGTAAGCTTCCCTGGTCACAAAAACGACTTGTGACTTTTATAATATATTATTAAGATTTTGAAGATCATCTTAAATATTTGTTAATATTTATTAATATTTTACCCGTCTAACATTTTAAGACTGAACCATAATATCTTGCCACTTGAACTATAATCCCTTGAAAATAGTTGTTTATCTTATAAACAAAATGGTTTTGTCAAGCGTTTTTTCTAAATATTATGATTTTATTTGTATTCGAGGTTCAAGCTGGTCAAAAAACTTTAGCCTCAAATTTTTTAGACACTTTGTATGTCGTTTTTGTGGTTTTGGCTTAATATATCAACTGTTTAACTTTTCCAAAATTCTGAAAAAATCTTTCTGTTCAAGAAGAAAGATATACTTCAAACGATCAAATTTTCGGATTTTAGACCTGACAGGTTTCAAAAACCTGTCAGGTCTGGTTGCTTTTTAAAAAACCGAAAACTTGAACGTCCGGAGTATATACAAGAAGGCTGGGGAAATATTGCTATGGCAACCTCAATTTTGATTAAAACTCGTTGTATAAAAAAGAAAAAGGCATATGTATCCATCTTCGTTTGATTGTATAACGCCACTGTTCAAAACGATACACCAACATAACCCAAAATCCTTGCCGAGTTATATCATGTTGATGGGTATGTCAATCATCCCGAATGTTTTCAAACATATCCACTTCCTTCCTATTTGTATTCAATCAAACGCCGTCGTTTTCCCCACAAACGATGGTAAAAATAAGATAATTGCCCAAAAAAGCAATTGGAATATGTTGAAGTTGTGAGTGAAATCCATACAAAAATAATGTTAACTTATTTGTAGATTTCCAGCGTGCCTCCAAGCACTACGAAGACTTAACAACGCAAATAAGCCTACACTCAATAATAAAAGCTCTCTCGCAGATGTCCCCACACGATAGCAACTTTTGGATCGTTTAAACTTGGTAACGCCACTTTTACAAAGTCTGGATGCAAAATCGTATCACCATCAAGAAATAAAACTAGCAGTGCTGTGGCAGCTTGCCACCTAGCATTACGCCCAATTGCGGCTGTTGGACGTTCTGGATGTACTTGGAGCACTTGTGCCCCTAAAGTTTTAGCACGTTCAAGACTGCCATCGGTAGAATCAGAATCAACATAAATTATTTCCATATTTGAAGGTGGTTCATTCATCGCTTGTACCGAGTGAATACAATCAACCAAACGTTGACCTTCGTTGCGTCCAATTATTATCACTGATAATGATGGTTTTTTCATATAACTCGATGTTCTAGTTTTTTATAAGTCGTTGATTTAAAAAGAAATATAATTTTAGCCCTAAAAACTAAATAACTTTAAAAATCAATGAGTTGTATATTTTAAAGCTCAAAAATAGATCGTCACAAAGCCAAATAACATCAAAAACTAGAACATCGAGTATAATCTAATCTTTTAATAAAAACAATGTACTATAGTAAATTAAATATCAAGATAACCTTGGATTGCTGCCGTTTGGTGTTTGCAACACCAAACAAAACGTTGTCGTTCGCATTTATAGGCAATGGTGAGTTGCAGCGAAGCTCTTACCCACCCTACATTTGCTATAGAAACTCTAAAGTAAGTTATTTACAATGTTTTTGGTCAACCGCATTTATTTTCATTTGTACACTTTTTTGCCAACCTTTGAAGGGTAAGCGACGCGATAAAGCATATTCTAAAAACAATCTAAAACGATAACGGCGAAGCCTAAATAAACGCCTTACCCAAGATCTGACACAGCCATACGCCAACGCAACCAAGGTGTGATTTTAAGAAGGGGCAACCCACTCAACTGATAACCACGCTCTTCTAGCATTGTGCTAATTCGGCTTTCTGCTAATTGTATCTCATAGTTTGAGAGCTTTCTTCGCCATTGTTCAGTCAAATGCGGTTAATGACAATCCGTTAATTGATCGCCGCTAAACTCCGGTAAGTATCTGTTCATCCGTTGTACTTAATCAAACTGAAAAATCCGTTTGATTCTTAAATCCGTTGTACTTAGACTGAGTCGTTACAAAAATTGACCATTAATATCAATGGGTTATAAATATTTTACCCGTGGCTAAATTGATGTTTTTTAATTTTTGAAGATCAAAAACTTTTTTGCCACCAAAATTATTCCGAAAAAAACAGTGGCTATTATTAAAACACAATCTAGTTAAAAAAGCAATTTTTTTTTAGGAATCGTGTGATTTTAGAAAATCGGATAACGATTTCCTAAAGAACGCGCATAAAACAATTAGGGCAACCATAAAGGATTGCCCCTACATCATAGAGGTTTCGTAGGGGTAATCCATTGCTCCAACCCTAAAGTTGACTAAGTTATTTTATGCACGTTCCTAAGTATGATACACAATTTGGCATTTATTACCAATTTAGTTTAGGATTTTATAGAATCCTCATTCTTAATCTTGTTCAAACAATTAAGGATTGACAGAATGAAAACCCAGTACAGCAAATTGACGAAATAAGCGAATTTTTAAAAGAAGGGCAGACACTTATGTCTGCCCCCTACAAAAAACGGCTATGTAATTGTAGGGGCGAACCTGCGTGTTTGTCCTTCCTTATGAAGTCATTTCTGAACATCTATAGATAATAACATCAATTGGGAAATGGTGGGTTGCAGCGAGAGCTAATACCCACCTTACGCTTGCTAAAATTCTGTCAATCCTGATTCTAATAAGTTAAGGGCACGGCAAGTGTGCAGCCTATGAACCGTCATGTCAGGTAGCAAGAGTAGAAATGTAGGGTGGGTAGTCAAACCCACCAAATCCATGCTAATACCCATCCAACGCTTGCTTCGCGTTACGAAAGGAATGAACAAATGGAATTTTGGAACGAGGTTAAAAAACCAAGTTTTTTGAAAAAACTTGGTTTCTAAAATGTTCAAAAATTTTTGCTACTTACTCATTTCTAATTGCCACCAATAGCAGCACTCGGATCAACTTCATATAACGCAGGGAGAGAATGGGCAATGCCCTTGTGGCAATCTATACAAGTTTTATCTTCGTCAAAACATTTGACGTGTTGTTGAACTGCGCGTTGTCCCTGTTTCGGATAGTCCATCGACTCGTAATCATGGCAGTTGCGGCATTCTCTTGAGTCAGTGGCTTTCATGCTTGCCCAGACATGTCTGGCGAGTTTGAGACATTTTGCCTTAAATTTTTCGGGTGTATCCACACTGCCTATTATTTTGTGGAATAACTCATTGCTGGCTCTGATTTTGCGTATAATCTTGTAGCCCCAATCTTTAGGGACATGGCAATCAGGGCAGATGGCACGGACACCTGTACAGTTGTAGTAGTGAATAGTATCTTGATACTCTTGATAGACATTCTCTTCCATTTCGTAACAGGAGATACAAAATTTCTCGGTATTGGTGAATTCCACAATGGCATAAAAGCCACCAAATCAAAGTATATGTCGGTACGAAAAAGTATTTTAACATTTTAGAAACCCAGTTTTTTGAAAGTTGAGGAAAGGTATCACCCTTTTTATACATTAGACTTGTTCCTTAATAATGCTTTGTAAGTATTTGTAATATAAACAAATTTTATTTGCAGCCTTGGATTTAATACTCTTTTTAGGTACGCTATTATTGGAATTATTTTTGCAATAATGCAAAATTCATTCGCTAGGTAATAAACTGAAACATAAGCTTTTTTTTTTTAAAGTCAAAATAACTTATTTATTAACTAGAATATCTTGCCCACCGGAATCCACATCTACTCAATTAAAAACCTAATCTCAATAATTTTATAACTTATTGATTTTCAAGCATTTTTAATTTTGTGGGCTATATAAATATATGAAATATATAAGATAATTATTTAGGAACAAGTCTATTAATTATTTAAAGTCAAAAGGTGTAAAGAAATACTATTTTTGCTAAAAATAGTATTTCTA
>Ga0233404_10000291_pt1 | contig 13522 bp, 13 predicted proteins | sample Na_oxic_2_MG_FD_179861 | JGI IMG/M metagenome (GOLD analysis project Ga0233404, IMG submission 179861) | Seawater microbial communities from Saanich Inlet, British Columbia, Canada - Na_oxic_2_MG | ecosystem: Environmental > Aquatic > Marine > Inlet | place: Canada: British Columbia | collected...
CGATCTATTTTTGAGCTTTAAAATATACAACTCATTGATTTTTAAAGTTATTTAATTTTTAGGGCTAAAATTATATTTCTTTTTAAATCAACGACTTATAAAAAACTAGAACATCGAGTATAACTAATTGAAATTATTAGATATTTATCTTATAGGGGATGAGAGGAACTGCACCCATTTTATTTTTTGAATTGGGCGTAATTGAAGGTTATAGCTATGAAGTGTCACGTTGTCCAGTTTCAGAAGATAAAATCGTACCGGCAAAAAAAACTATTGCCGCGCTTCTTATGCGGAGAAGGATAAAGAATATTGGCACCCTTCAAAAGTCAAAAGGCTTGCCCGAAATACCATTTTTTGAAAAAATGGTATTTCTAACACGCTGAGAATTGTAGATAGGCTTTGTTTAGTTTTTGTTGCCTACTCAGGAATCTGTCAAAGTTATGATGGTGGGCAATAGAAGTTCAAGAAATACCATTTTTTGAAAAAATGGTACTTCTAACAAGCACGCTACAGGTTTTTAAAACCTGTCAGGTTTGGTGGTTCATGTTCCGGTGTTCGGGAGGATGAGCTTTACAAACTATAATACATATCAAACTCTATCGGATGAGTCGTCATACGCATACGTGTGACATCTTCCATTTTCAGTTCGATGTAAGCATCAATCAAGTCGTTAGTGAAAACGCCACCGGCGAGCAAAAATTCACGATCTTTATCAAGTACATCCAGGGCTTGTTCCAAAGAAAAACACACCGTTGGAATATTTTTTTCTTCCTCAGGTGGCAGATCATATAGATCCTTGTCCATGGGTGCCCCTGGATTGATCTTATTTTGAATGCCATCCAATCCTGCCATTAACATAGCGGAGAAGGCAAAATACGGATTGCCCGTGGAATCTGGGAAACGGATTTCAATTCGGCGAGCTTTGGGGCTCGTGACGAAAGGAATACGTATGGCAGCCGAGCGGTTACGTGCTGAGTAAGCTAACAATGTTGGGGCTTCAAAACCGGGTACCAAACGTTTGTAGCTGTTAGTCGTGGCATTGCTAAAGGCGTTGATAACGCGAGCATGTTTGAGAATACCACCAATATAGTAAAGGGCAGTTTCTGACAAATTGCCATACTTATCGCCAGAAAAGATATTGTTGCCATCTTTATTGAGAGATTGATGTACATGCATACCGTTGCCGTTATCACCGACTAGTGGCTTGGGCATAAAGGTGGCGGTTTTACCATAGCCATGCGCGACATTCATGACCACATATTTCAGAATTTGTACTTCGTCAGCTTTTTTAACTAGGGTATTAAAGCTAACACCGATTTCACCTTGCCCAGCGGTTGCTACTTCATGATGATGAACCTCAACTTTTATGCCCATTTCTTCCAGGGTTAAGCACATCGCAGCGCGAAGATCATGTTGAGAATCAACTGGTGGTACTGGAAAATAACCGCCTTTTAAAGAAGGGCGATGTCCTAAGTTACCATCAGGATATATTTTTTCTGAATTCCAACCGGCTTCTTGCGAATCAACTTTACAGAATGAGCCACTGATATCAGAACCCCAACGTACATCATCGAAAATGAAAAATTCATTTTCTGGACCAAAATAGGCGGTATCAGCAATGCCGGTGGATTTGAGGTAATTTTCCGCTCGTTTTGCTAAAGAACGGGGATCGCGCTCATAGCCCTGCATCGTTGTTGGTTCAATCACATCACAACGCAGGTTTAAGGTAATTTCATCAGCAAACGGGTCCAAAACGGCTGTTTCTGGTTCAGGCATCAAAATCATATCAGATTCATTGATACCCTTCCAACCCGCAATAGATGAGCCGTCAAACATTTTGCCTTCTTCAAACAAGTCTTCATCAACGACGTGGGCAGGGACTGAGACATGTTGTGCCTTGCCTTTAGTGTCAGTAAAGCGGAAGTCAACAAATTTAACGTTGTTTTCCCTAATCATGTTTAATACGTTTTCACCAGACATATAATTTCTTAACTCCTTATGTTAGTTATCAGTTATTTCAACTGATTATTTAACTTGATAGTTTTATTGAAAGTTTATCAGGTTCGATTAATATTAATCTTTATTAAAATATATGAAAGAATTTTATTAAAATGTATTCATAACCTTAAATGGTGCGAACCCGGCACCTCTATTCCGTAGTTCTATAAGTAAATCAAGAACTTCTGGAACTACTTTTTTAATGATACCTATCGCACCATTCAAATCGGCATTGATAATACCCTTAGACCATCCGTACAACCCCCTGCTAATACGCTTACCAGTAAAGCTATGCGATTCACCTTCTGTATAAACTGGCAATGGGTCATTGTCTAAATGACTTGATTTAGATGTATATGATTCTTCTGTAAAAACAACATCAATACCCATATCGAAGGCCTTATATGCAATCATCGCTTTGAACTTATTATAAGGGATCGAAACAAAATTTTGATTGTTCTTTTTACCAATATTGATTTTCTGTTTCCAGTTCTTATTTGCACCAATAATAATTAAACCACTATTAGTTTCTACGGCATAATTAATAACACAACGACTGGCTTTATGAAGATAATCATCTATTTTTTGATCTCGTTTTCTTGACAAACGGGCAATTGAATGACTTGTACCTCTCTCACCGATAAACGACATCAGTTTGGCTTTCTTCTGATTAAAGTATTGATTGATGGATTTTAACGGCTTGCCATTTATCAACATAGGATGTACATCTGGTTGATTTGAAACTAATGTAGCTAAGTTATTTAATCCAAGATCGATACCTAAAACATTATCATGAGTTAATTTCTCGTTTGACACCTCTTTTTTATAAACGACTTCAATCACAAAATGTTGATATTTTGGGATAATACGCACTTGTTGAAGATTATCAACGGTTGTATTTAGTTCTGATAATCCAGCTATTTTGGGAAAATGAATTTGATTATCTTTTAATTTACATTGTTGATTGGTAAAGATAACAATGTTCAAACCTGTATCGATGTCCTTGTATTTAGGCAATTTAGGTCTACCTTTAAATTTACCAGGATTTTTCTTATATTCCTGATTTGCTTTAAAAAAAGACTTCCAGTTCTTTTCAATTAAGCGTAAAACTTGTTGTGAAGATTGGGCTGGCAGACCTTTATAAACTTCTGGATAATCACGTTTGATTATCTTATCCATCATTCCATAATTGATAATCTTATGGTTTTTTATAAAATTTTGCCGCATAATAAATGTGGCACAATTATAGAGATTTTTCGAGGCATAAGATAAATCAATCAATGGTTGATTCATATCAACAATATGTCGTTCGACTCTGGTAACAAGCATAAATATAACCGCATTGAAATATCTTGAGCAAGAAAATTTATAGACCGATTTATAATTATAACGACTATTACCTTAAATTTCTACCCATAAAATAATTTGGTGTAATAGTTATTAATACTTTAATATGGTCTCATAAACACATAAGTAATATATTTTATGATTATTACAGCCTATTTTTTAATATTATTTAATATATTTGGTTACTATACATATAAACAAACGATATGATAAAAGTACAACCTATAGATTGTTCAGAAAAAAAGAAACCCAGTTTTTGCCAAAAACTGGGTTTTTAGGAATTTACAATCTATATTTATAAAGCACAGATCATGCAAATTAGACTTGTCAAAAATAATTTTTATAAATCAATGGGTTAAATAAAAGTTGAATTTTGAATCATTGTTATGTTTGCTACAGAGTCGCTTGGATTGTAGGAAATATGACAAATGAAATATATAGAAACGACAGACTTGACAGGTTTCTAAAACCTGTCAGGTCTAGCATTTAGCAAGATTTAGCGATAATAAACATTAATAAGATGAATATCCGGTTGGCAAGCACCTAAATCCTTAAAACATTGCGATAAGGTTTGTGCCTCTTTTAGTTCCGGTGTAATATTTAACGGCAAATAAATATCTACAGTTATTTTTCCAGATAAATAATGTAAAGTAAATTGTTCAATCGCATGATTCGCTTCTAAAGATTGCCAACAGGTTCGTAAACGGCTTATGATTTCCTGACGTAGTGGCAAATTTAAATTGGAATTGGAATCTTTATCATCTTCAGGATCAATATGTACCAGTACATCAGTCACATCTTCGATTTCCTGAGTCAAACGAGTTCGTACCATTTCTCCAATTTGATGACCTTCTGATACACTGATGCGGGGGTTGACCATGATATGTACATCCACTAAGGCATCAGGTCCCATTTTGCGGGTGCGTAATTCATGTAAAGTATGAACACCATCGACTGATTGAATAATATTTTTAATCTGATTGATCTGATTTTTATCTAAGCCTGTATCGACTAAATCCCTAACACCGCCCCAACCCAGGGACCAGCCAATTTGAGCGATCATAAAACTGACCCCAATCGCAGCTATTGCATCCAACCAATGGATTCCTGCCAGGCTACCGGCTATTCCAACGAGTACAATCACCGATGAAATCGCATCGCTACGATGATGCCAGGCATTAGCCCATAGTATTTGTGAACGTACCTGTTTAGCAATATAGATAGTATATTGATATAAGGCTTCCTTGACTAAAATAGACAGGGCAGCAATAATTAGGGTAATGCTAGTCGGGTGCCATAATAACTCAGGTTCTAACAAACGTCGCCCGGCATCTATTAACATTCCCCCAGCAACCAATATAAGTAAAGCACCAATGATGACAGTTGCTAAAGTTTCAAAGCGACCATGTCCATAAGGATGATCAGCATCAGCATCTAATGAACTATATTTAGCCGCGACTAATACGACGCTATCACTGATTAAATCTGATAACGAATGCAAGCCATCTGCAATCAGAGCTTGTGATTGACCATAGATACCAAATACCAGTTTAACAATAGTTATCAAGATATTGCCAAGTCCCCCTACTAGGGTAACATTGCGTATGGCAATATAACGTTCTTTTGATGATAGTTTGGTGTTTTCCTGTTTAAGCATGTTGATTGAATGTTTTTACTTTGAAAATGGCAGACCTGACAGGTTTTACAAACTGACTAAGAAATGCGGATTTAATAAAACCCGAAACTAAACCTGCCAGGTTTTAGAAACCTGGCAGGTTTGACAGATCAAGTTTTGAATTTATTAAATCCTGAATCCTAATGAATGCGGATTTAATAAAACCCGAAACTAAACCTGCCAGGTTTTAGAAACCTGGCAGGTTTGACAGATCAAGTTTTGAATTTATTAAATCCTGAGTGTCCCAAAACTAAATCAGTCCTATTTTAACCATGTCTTTTTTGAGTTGTTCTTTAAAAGTTTTTTCTTCTTCAGGGTTTCCAATCTCTGGAGCGATTGCTCCAAGCATAGCAAAAACATCAGCCACGGTTGTAAGAGGACCCATTTCTCCAATGTATTCATCACACACAATCATGGCAATAGGTCCTATGTGGCTTGCCAATGCCTTTTTAATATGTTGAATGATACCTTTAATATTAGAAGGCGTTTGCGTAGAAGGCGAGTCTTCATCTTCAGTAAACATCTGAATAATGTCAGAAGTACTTGGTAACGGGGTTTCTTGAGCTGTTTCAAAAACGCCCTCTGCAAACTGTAACCGCCCTTTTCTGATTTTTTGAATGAGTGGAATTGCGTCATAGCCACGTTGCTTAGTGTCAAAAACGACATAGGTAATTTTTCCTTCATTTAAGACAATTCGCACTAAATGACCATCATCGGATCTAATAAATATTGTACCGGTTTGCCCTTCTGAAGATAAACGCTGTATTTCTGCTACTAATTGGGGGTATGTTAACATAATGCAGTTGTTATAAATATACTTTCAAATGGTCTATAAGAAAGGATTTTTGAGACCTGACAGGTTTTTTAAACCTGTCAGGTCTGTCGTTAAAGTTTAGATTGTTTACGCAGCCTTTCAAAAGATTTGATCATACTCACTCGCATCCGTTCAAATGCTTGAGCCAGTTGACCGATTTCACCTTTGTCTTTTACTTTAACACGATGATTAATCAGTTCACCTTTACTGATAGCATCAGCAATACGGGTTAAGTGTTCAATAGGACCAGTAATTTTTGCACTAAATAGTAGCGCAAAAATCAAAGCGATCAATATTGCAATGACAAGGATAGTGATAAACGTAGTAGTAAATATGGCTATACTCCTAAGAATCTCATCAGTATCACGTTGGACAATCAAAATCCAGTCATCAGCTGAACCAGGCACCGAAATTTGTAAATGGGACAGCGTTAATGCTTGAGTGCTTATAATACCGTCTTTACCCCGAATTTTTCTCGCCAATTTTGGATATTCCTGGTCTAAATTATAGTCACTATTTAAATCGTTAGGTCCTCCCCAACATTTTTTTGGATCAGGATGATTGGCGAAATAACCGTCTTGATTGATCAGGCGTACGTCATCGAGTGGTTTGAGAAATTGATTGGCATCAATATTTATAATGACAATCCCCGCCTTAGCATCATTATCATCATAGACGCTCACGGCATAGCGAATAACCGGCTTATGAGGGACTTCGATTTCCCCTCTTTCACGGTTGAGATCTAAGGGCGAAACAAATATGCGATTATCAAATGAACGCATGGTATTTTTGAAGTAGTAACGGTCCGACTTATTTTGCAACTTTTCACGTTCAACGATCCAACTTCTTAAACCATTTGAATCTATCCGAACCATTTCTTGCCCTGTTTTATCAAGATAACGAATCTGATAATAAATACGACGGTTACGAGAAAAAGCTAAAAATTCTTTTTCTAAGTTTTGTCGTTTTTGTCCCAACGCGTGCTGAACATCCGGTAAAGTTTTAGATTCTAAACCAAACTGTAACAGTTCATCTGGTTTAGCATGGCTTAGAAGAACTTCCCTATAAAGCAAGTTCAAGTAGTCATTCATTATGGGCGATTGACTCAAAAACAGGAGATCACCTTTAACCACCGACAAAAAAGAGGTGACATTATTAGCCAGCATTTGGGCTTGTGCGGTTTGCGTTGTCACTGCCTGCGTCCGCAGGGTTTGACTTGATACCAGTATAGCGTAAATGCCTGTAATCAGTGCTGGAACCAAGGTGACAATAGAGAACATAATAATTAATTTGGTTCGGAGTCTGTGATAAATTTTCATTTTCTACTTCAAGGTTGACTTATGAGAAATACTATTTTTTCGCAAAAAGGAATGCGGATTTAATAAAACATCGAAAACTAAACCTGACAGGTTTTGAAAACCTGTCAGGTTTGATACTTCAAGTTTTGGATTTATTAAATTCTGACTCCTAAGTATTAAAGAAATCCGATTTTTTCAAAAAATCGGATTTCTAGCATTAACCATTATACATGCTCCATATAAAAATGGTGCATCAATAATCCCGACGACTTTAGAACGATAAGCTTGTACATAATTAGCATATTGACTTAACTTTTTATAGCTAGATGAAAAATAGACTATTAATTGACCCCGTGGGTGTTGAGCCAACCAGGGACAAATAGTATATTCGTCAACAACGGTCAATGGTTCTTTTAAACGTCCTAAAAATTGGTATTGACCATGATAGTTGCCAAAATGGGCTAATTTTTCACCGCGACGTTGTAGGGTGCTAATGTGTTGACTGATTTCATGTAAATCATAAGCTGGTCCTGCCGCTCGAATAATCGTTAGTGGCAAAATTAGGCTAAATAATATCCCAACAACACTGATTAACAATAGTCGCTGTTTGACCTGGGAAAGTTTCCAGGTTATCAAGATGCCGCTTAATATGAGCAAAATAATGCCAGGCAAAACTGTAATCTGGGATACCCAAATGGGTAGGCGTAGTTTAAGATATAAATGAGGTGCCATAATCAGTAGTATGCCCATCATCATAATGACGAGTGCAGGCAAGAGCGTATCCCATCTTCGCTGTTGTTTTTCAAGCGGAAATTTGACTATAAGATAAGTCATCAATAGCGCAAAGGCAGGAAGTGTTGGCAATAGATAATGTAATTGTTTACCGCTGACCAAGGAAAAAGCTATCAAAGTCAATATCAACCACAAGAGGCAAAAGCGTACACCCTCTTCCCTATCATTTAAGTGTTGGGGTAGTTGTAGCAAACCACGCCAAAAAGGTAGCCATAGCAACCAAGGAAATAAGGCGACCGGTAATAAAGGTAAATACCACCACAGTGGGTGATTATGGGCAAAAGAGTTGACGATGCGGTTCGCGGTTTGCCCCCAAAATAGTGCTTGTCGAAATTCCGAGCCGCCGGCTAAACCGGCGGGAATGGCCCATGCAAGGGCAATCAATGCACCTAACAGGGTACTACCCAATAGACCTAAATACCAAGATCGCCATGAAAATTGACGAGCGCGTTGCCACCAGGGGGCAAATAGTGCCACAGGCAAAAGGTGCAATAAAATCACCGGCCCCTTAGTGAGAATGCCTAAACCAATGGCTACCCCTAATAATCCATAAGCTTTAAGCTCATTTTTATGCCCAGCATGGACTATCGCTACCATACCCAATAAGGTAAAGAATGCCAATACCATATCAAACATTGTGGCACTGGTAAACAAACTCCATAAGAGACTGCTTAATAAAACCAAGGGGGCCCATTGGGCAATCTGGGGATGTTGGGGCCATAATTGGCGAGCAAGAAGGACGGTTAGCCATAAACTTCCCAAGGAAAATAAGCCAGGGATAATCCTGGGCCACCATTCATTAACACCAAAAATGGCCCACCCTAAGTGCATAAGCCAAAATAATAGGGGCGGTTTATGGTGATAAAGTTCACCATTCAGTGAAGGCACGAGCCAATCACCTCCTATCCACATTTCCCAAGCGACTGTCACATAACGAGTTTCGTCAATTTGTAGAAAAGTACGACTAAAAAGAGGGATAAGTACCAGTAACAGCCATAAACTGTTCCAGTAAAGCCAGGTTTTTTGATATTTATCAATTTGTGTGTAAAACATATTTACGAAGTTGATTCAGTCTGCCCTGCTTTTTTTATCAAATGCAAATTTCGCATATAAATGAAAAACCCGGTCATTTGTCCCACAATAAACACGGGATCCATACGATAAATGGCATAAGCCAATAAAGTCAAAGCCCCGGCAATGCTAAAATACCAAAATTCAATCGGAATCACACTACGTTGCTGACGTTCACTGTGCCACCATTGCACCAAAAAACGTAGGGAAAATAAAGCCTGACCCGAAAAGCCTATTATCAACCAAACGGTTTCATTTTTCATGTTCTATCCTCAACAATTTCCACTATACAAGCACGACGCTGTAACCACATTACACCTAATAAATCAATAATGCCCACACCTAAACGATTAAATAGACCATATTTTGATTCACCCCGTATCCGAGGGCGATGTTTAACTTCTATTGAAATAATTTGCCCTCCATTGCGTAAGAAAAGCGCGGGTAAAAAACGGTGTAGATGATTAAAATGGGGTAAATCTAAAAAAGCTTCGCGTGAGAATAGCTTAAGGCTACAACCTGTATCTAGTGTGTTATCATGTAACAAACGGCGGCGTATCCCGTTGGCAATACGTGAGGATAAGCGTTTGAGCCAATTATCATAACGTTTGCGCCTTTGACCGGCTATCAATTGAAGTTTGGGTGGACAATTCGGACCCTGTAACGCCGCTAACAAGCGTGGAATATCGGCAGGATCGTTTTGTCCGTCACCGTCTAAAGTGACAATCCATCCGGTTCGCGCCGCTTTGACCCCGGTCAATATAGCAATACTTTGTCCATAAGATCTTTGATGACGAATTAGGCGCAATGTTTTAAAATGAGTTGCAATATTTTGCAATTCTTGCCAACTATTATCAGTGCTACCATCGTCAACATAGATTAGCTCATAAGTGATTTTACCATCCAAAGCAGCACGAATTTCGCTGATTAATGGTGCAATATTACTGGCTTCATTGTAGATAGGCACTAACACCGATAAATCGGGACGGTTATTAATTGAATTTAAACAGGGGTAGTTATTCAAGGGTTTATTTGCTTTTTACAAGATGCATACAGAAATCCTATTTTTTTCAAAAATCGGATTTTTTATAATGTTCAATCAATTAAGGGCTATAAATTCTTAGAAACCAAGTTTTTTCAAAAAACTTGGTTTTTTTCAGAAGACTATAGAACTAACCCGGAAACAGCAGCATTAATTTCAACCAGTTTACCATCACAGTCAAGTTTGCCATAAAAGCAGCCCTTGAGTTGACCGGTATCAGCGTTGTACTCATCAATAATAAATTTTGAGTCATGTTTGTACCTAACATGGCTACAAGTTCCATCCTTATAAGGTGAATGGACCAGCGTTAAACGAAATTTATCCCCCGTAAAAGTGCCAGCTTGTAGCTGTGTTGCCGTAAAATCTTGTAACTCAAACACGCCAACTTCTTTGGTAATAAGACCCAGACTAAAACGACCATTGAGGACTTCCATTCCTGGGTTTTTCATACCCCCAAAAGGATTAGGGGCTGTAATGGTGGTGCTTTTACCGTTGATTTTTAGCATTACTCCAGCCGGACATTTATTAGATGACATCCAGCTACTTTGACTTGAACTGGGATCACTACCTGTCGCACAAGCTGTCAGGGCAAATGCGAGTATCATTGGGGTTGTTAATGTTTTATTGACCATTTTTTTAAACCGTCATTAATTTTGAAAAATTAAAACATTATATATTATTATGTTATATAGAGTTTGTCATTCAAAATCAACTGGAGTTAGGAATGAGGTTTTAATAACTTCCGAAACTTTCAAGTCAAACCTGACAGGTTTTAAAAACCTGTCAGGTTTAGTTTCGAGTTTTATTGAATTCTTATTCCTTAGTGAACCTAGTATTTTCAGAAATGAAGAGATAGGAGGATGTGATGAAGAAATTTTGTTGCTTGGGATTGTTTGGATTGAGTCACTCGCTCCTGGCAGGCTCACCTTACCAACCAGGAGATGGTTGGCATGGTATTCTAGGGTTAGGTATCCTGTTTCGTAGTGAACCTATTGAAGCAGTTGATCATCGGATTTGGCCTTTACCTTATTTGATTATGAGGCGCGGCAATTTTTTCATTGAACGTTTAAAAGTAGGCTATCGTGTCATTGATGGAGCAGAAGGTCATGTCAATATTATTATGAAACCTCGTTTGGAGGGTTTTGAAGCAGCTGACAGTCCTTTTTTGGAGGGTATGGCGGATCGTGAATTATCCCTAGATGCTGGCATTTCAACCCTATGGCGACAAGGGACCGTCGAAGTCAATTTTTCAGCCATGACAGATGTACTGCGTCAAAGTAAAGGAGAAGAAGTGGCTATCTCCATTGGTAAGACTTATATATTAACGGGTAGAAAAACACTATTTACGCCCCGTATTGGACTCAAGTGGCAAAATGATGAGTTAGTGAATTATTACTACGGAGTCAGAGCCACGGAAGCAAAGGAGTACCGTCCAGCATACCAGGGCGAGGCAACTGTTAATTATACTGGAGCTATCAATGCCACTTATTCACTTAGTAAACGTTCTACTTTATTTGTGGATGTTGAATATGAGCGTTTTGGTGATGATATTTCTGATAGCCCTTTGGTTGATGGGGAACAAATTTTCAATATTTTTCTAGGTTATGGCTGGCAATTTTAATGGTTAATAGAAATACGATTTCTTGAAGAAATAGTATTTCTTAGCGTCTTAGAAATACGATTTTTAAAAAAATCGTATTTCTTGTACAATAGAAATACGATTTCTTCAAGAAATCGTATTTCTTATACAATTAACCATTAATCATTAACCATTAAAAACCATTAATCATTAACGCCATAGCGAACAAAAAATTCAATGCGATCTTTGTAAAATTGCCATGCACAGCTTGTATCACAATAAGATTGACTTAATCTTTCATTCCGTTCTTTTAACCACAGCTGTTGATCTTGCTTCAGTTCATGTTGCAATGACTCATAGACTTTAGCCATACGTCCATCAGCGTGTTGTAATAAACGACTGTGGCAAATCTTTTTCTCAACTGTGCTACTTGCTATTCCACAATTAAAACTGACTTGCTCTACGGGACCAAGTTGCTGGATTCTTATTTCATAGAAGTTTATTTCACACCCTGTACACTGTGGTAATTCCAAATTGCGCTCTTTCAACCATTCACGTTGATCATCTTTTAATAAAGATCGCTCTGATTCTGGCAAAATTCTCCGCAATTTATGATAAGCACTAGCCATTCGTTCATCAGCCCGACTTAGCTTTTGATTCTCGCAAATCATATATTCAACCTCTATTGAAGCTTTCCTACAGTCAAAACTGGCAGCCGCTAACAGGGTACTCATAAAAATCAGAATGATTGCCAGCATTATGTTACGATAAGCATTGATCACTTTCATAAATTTTTTCCAAACAAAATTTGAACATAAATGAAATCAACAAACTTAATATTAATAATATACGTTATTTTAATGATAATACAACCCGTGGTGGCTGAATCAATATCCACTAAAACCACGATTATTTACAAATACTTTGATGCAAAAGGCGTATTACATTTAACCACTCAACCTCCTACAAAACATCATCAACTGGAATATGCACGTAGCTACTTAATAACTTTTCCTCAGCCACTCTTGGTTCCAAACTTGCAAGGAAAAAAACACCGTAAGTATAATGACTACCAATTATTAATTGAAGATGCCGCCAAAAATGCTCGTTTATCCCCTGCTTTATTACATGCAGTGGTTCAAGTCGAATCAAATTATAATCCTAAAGCCGTTTCCCCAAAAGGTGCGGTGGGGCTTATGCAACTCATGCCGGCAACGGCTAAACGTTATGGTGTGACAGATCGTACCGATCCTATAGCTAATCTCAATGGCGGTGCTCGTTATCTTTTTGATTTGTTGAAATTATTTAACAATGATCTTTCTTTAGCACTGGCTGCCTATAATGCAGGGGAAAATGCCGTAAAACGCTATGGCAATACTATTCCACCTTATAAAGAAACGAAAAACTATGTCAAAAAAGTGAAAAAATTATATTATCAAAATAACCATTTCACCGACAAATATTGACAGGTTAACAAAATTGGAGTTCAAAGCTTTAGGAACATGCACAAAATAACTTCCACAATGTCGCATCAAACCTGACAGGTTTCCAAAACCTGTCAGGTTTAGTTTTCGAGGTTATTTTATGCACGTTCCTTAGCTTTGAATTCCAAAATATCCGATAATTTATAAAAAGGAACCAAGTTTTTTCGTAACAGGTATAAAAAAATGGCGCGGAACGAGGTTTGCAACTGGGGTGTTAAGTTTGTCAAAAATGATCAATAATTTTTCATCCCGATTTATGTTCCACATATGGAATCGGTGGCTATTCATATTTAACCCCAAAGGTGTTGAAAATTCATAACCCCGAAGGGGTAAAACATAAATAGCCTTATGTGAAACATAAGAAAATATTGTGGGTAAAAAAATGGACAAAATCATGACAGATTTAACACCCCAGTTGCAAA
>Ga0233404_10000294_pt1 | contig 13493 bp, 5 predicted proteins | sample Na_oxic_2_MG_FD_179861 | JGI IMG/M metagenome (GOLD analysis project Ga0233404, IMG submission 179861) | Seawater microbial communities from Saanich Inlet, British Columbia, Canada - Na_oxic_2_MG | ecosystem: Environmental > Aquatic > Marine > Inlet | place: Canada: British Columbia | collected...
TACCCCTTCGGGGTTAGAAATTTCCAAAGATGTACAAACCCCGAAGGGGTTAAATGTGAATAGCCACCGATGAAATCGGTGGAACATAAATCGGGTTCTAAATTATCGCAAACCGGTTCAGTCGTTACACAAAAATCCATTCTAACATCATTAACATCAACATTATCTATTTTAGTTACTGGCTCAAATAGTGATAAACCTATTTTAATAATGTCCGGGCGGCATTTTGCCAAAAACCGATCATAGAAACCTTTGCCATAACCAACCCTAAAACCTTGTTTATCAAAGCATAATAATGGCATTAAAATCATGTCTATTAATTTATCCGGGCATTTAATAGCATTAGTCGGTTCCCAAATACCCATTTTATTTTCTACCATTTTTGTGTTGGTATCGAGTATATAACTTTCCATGTTGCAAGTCTGAAAGTTACTCTTAGAAATAATTGGGGTTATATGCGAATAATTTTGCGTAATTTCATTGATGATAAACCAAGTATTAATTTCGTATTGTCGCAAAATTGGCAAAAATACATGCACCTTTTTAATCTTGCATAAGTCAAAATGCTCAAAAAAGTTTTGGCTAATTGCCTTACTTTTTTCTTGTAATAGGTTTAAGCTTAAACTTTTTCTTTTCGATAGAAAGATTTTTCTTAGGTTATTTTTGGTCATTGAAAATTTGTCTTCTTTTCTTGTTCCTACGCATCGGGTATTCAACTATAGACGTTCAGAAAAATAGTTGGAATCAAACCTTTGGCATTACCAAAGCGATCTAACAGACGGTAAAGTTGCAATTGGGGCAACGGCCAATAAACTATCACTCGGATTACGTGCATCAAAACGTCCGTTTTCTCCCAAACGCAGATAATCCGCAGTGCTGGCATGAAAAGAGCCTTGCACATCCAACCGCGCATTAGGGCCAAATATTATACCATTAGGATTTAGGAAATACATATCGGCCGGAATTGTTGAGCGGATTAACCCATCAATATTTGAGGGATTACCACCAGTGATACGACTGATAATGTTGTTGATGCTATTGGGGCCAGAAAATGTGGCACTTTCAAAGCGATTCAAGTTAAAGTCTTGGAAGCTGTGAAAGAGATTACCGCCGTGTTGTTGGCCTAAATCGGCTCCGATTAGATAATTGGGGCCGGGTAAGGCTCCATTGCGTCCGAGGGAGCCGTCGAGAATGACTTCGGCGTTGGCTCCTAAACTATTGATTAAAATTGGAATTGTTAATAAATGGTGTGATTTCATTTGAGTTCTCCAGAAAAAAGTAATTAAACAATAACTACCGGGATTGCTTTCTATTTGTCTGAATCAGAATTTACAGAATTTGAGAATTTTCAGAATAGATTAACAATAATTTTTTTCTGGTTCCCGCCGGTGCTCATTGTTATACACAAGTCAAAAATATTCTTATGTAGGGTGGGTAGAGCGATAGCGAAACCCACCATTTTGAGGGATAGGTGGGTTTCGCAGTGCTCTACCCACCCTACAAAAAAAATCTGTTCTGTTGGCATAATTAATTCATTCGTTTATTTATCAATTCGTTGTACCATGGAAAAAAGTATATAAAACTAACATCAAAACAACTGTTCTGGAATAACACTGCTTGTTGTTTTAGATGAAGCCGGCTGACATCCACCCACAAAAGCCACTTTGCGAACCAATTGTTCATCGTCCTTTTTATCACCGGTTTTTTGAAGCGGTATTTTCTCATCTTCGGATTGAACTAATATCAATATGTTTGCTTGCAAATCCGAAGGCAATGATGGCCCTCCAGTAAAATGTTTGACCACAAAACTATTCTTATTCAATCTCCTCTGTGCGCTGCAAGGAGGTTTAAGTTGACCACTGACATCAATAAATGTGGCCGGTAAAACCAGCAAAGCACCGGAGATATCAACATCGGGGGAGTCAATTCTTATCTTACCATCTATGCCTAATCTTGAAGAGGCACTTACCAAACTATCCGGTGATTTAATAAAATGTTCAGCAACAATGTGAATATTACCACCATGTCCTTCATCAGCATTAGCTCTTATTTGACCTTGTTCGGAAATTATAAAAACCGGGCTTTTAATCGTAATATCACCACCCCCACCTTTACCGGCTCCAACGCTAGTGGTGATTTTGCCTTCTTGTAAATAAATTAAATGAGGAATGGTTATGATGATATTACCACCGGCCGCATTGGTGGCTGATGTGAAAATATTACCACCATTAGTTAAAGTGATGATGTTTGCCTGCACAGTAATTTCTCCGGCATTGCCGGTTGTATGACTGTGAACTGATAAATTTCCTTTTTGGCTTAAATTCAAAAGATGGGTTTGGATTTCAATATTACCTCCATGCCCATCACTATAAGTCTCACTGAAAATCCCCGTTTGATTATTCTCCCCGTCGATACCAACAACTGATATGTTTTGAGCCTCAATGGCTATAGTTCCAGCTTGTCCTCGACCGGAAATAAATTCTTTTCCCATGAAAATACCATTACTGTTATTTATTTGTCCGTTTTGAGTTATAAACAAATTTTTAGTGGTTATCAATATATTTCCACCTATAGTTGTAGATTTTCCTAAGTTGGAAGCTGTAATGAGGCCCTCGTTTTCTATTTGAATAGTATTGGCTGAAATAATAATATCTCCGGCTTGACTTGTCTGATTAGTACCAAGTGTCAAAGTAGCAATCCCACTTTGATTATTCTCAAATACCATTCCATTTGGCATAATATAAAAACCGGATCGTTTACCGGTTATAAAGAGCGTGTCTTTGACACTAAATTTAATATTGCCAGATTGTCCTTCAACCATACCGTTTGTGCTGATAAATCCCCCGTGACTGAAATGGGCTGTATTCGTATCAACCATTAGGTTACCCGCATAACCTTTGCCTAAACTGGCGGTTGCAATTAGCCCTCCTTCAAGTTCTAAAAGTCCAGTAACAATAGTTACTTGTCCACCTTTACCACTACCAAAAGTTGTACTATTAATAATTGTTGGGTATTGTTGAAATAAAAGTCCGTCAAGCCTATAGTTTTCTGAACTTTGTCCGGATAATGATATTTGTTGTTTGGCTTGGATTTCTATATTTCCACCTTTTCCAATACCATAATTTCTACTTGAAATTGAACTACCTTCTTTAAGTTTTAACTGGTTGACTTCAACTTTAATATGTCTAGCATTACCTTCGTTAATGGAAGTAGTATTGATTAAACTTTCGATGATTTCTAAATGAGGGGTGATAATGATAATTTGACCGGTATCTCCTTGACCAAAGCTTTTGCTTGAAACAGCCAAAATATTGCCACGAATATGGATATTTTCATTCAATTTTAGATGAATATCTTTACCATTTTTATCGGCAAGTGTATTGCTTTGAATTATGGAATTTTCCATCACAAGCTGTCCCCCCTGAATGAATATTGCTCCTCCACCCGGGCCACTAGTTTCGATGAGACTATTCTTAGCAGTGATTGTTCCGCCATCGGCATTTAAGTCTAATCCAAACTTGCTAGGAATAACTTCACCTTGAGAGCCCACGCTCACCAGATTAATTCGTCCCGCTAGTGCCGATAATTTAGAACGAGCCAAAATCGCCATAAATCCTTGTTCATCAAACCTCACTGGCGAATTACCGTTCAAACGCAAATTACCACCAATCAACGATAAGCTATTGCCATCAGATACCGACAAATTACTGTCTTGAGTAGTAATAGAAGCTGGTGAATTGGTCAAAAAACCAAAACTTTCAATTGGGGTAACGGTTAAAATACTGTTACTCGGATTACGTGCTTCAAACCGTCCCCCATCTCCCAACCGCAAATAGTCTGCCGTGCTAACATGAAAAGAGCCTTGCACATCCAACCCCGCATTTGGTCCAAACATTATCCCATTGGGATTAAGGAAATACATATCGGCCGGAATTGTCGAACGGATTAGCCCGTCAATCTTGGAGGGATTGCCACCGGTTACGCGACTGATAACGTTGTTGATGCTATTGGGGCCAGAAAACGTAGCACTTTCAAAACGATTCAAGTTAAAGTCTTGGAAACTGTGGAAAAGGTTGCTACCCATTTGACGGCCTAAATCAGCACCGATGAGATAATCGGGGCCGGGGAGTGCACCGCTACGTCCGAGAGAGCCGTCGAGGGTGACTTCGGCGTTGGCTCCCAAACTACTGATTAAAATTGGAATTGTTAATAAATGGTGTGATTTCATTTGAGTTCTCAGGAAAAAGTAATTAAACAATAACCATACTTCCACCGATTTCATCGGTGGCTATTCATGTTTAACCCCTTCGGGGTTTATTAACCCCAACGGGGGTGAAACGTGAATAGCCATAGGTGAAACCTATGGAACTGTGAATTCAACCGTTAATTTTTACGACCCGAAAAATGGAAATGCGCCCTTTTTGTAGTTGCAATCCCGTCCAGCAAAATTCCTTAATCCACAAAGAAATGGATCGGCTCCAAACCATTATAGACAATGGAATCATCGTCTAGCAAACGGTAACCCACAAATACCGTGAACTCTCCCGGCATTGAACTCAAATCACCTTCAAAAATAAAAACATCGACAATTTCCGGTAATTGCGGATGATATTGGGCGGTTGGCAAACTATAAATGTGTTTATCCCAGACGCGCCATGTTTGCTCGTTACGGTTATAACTAGTCTCACCAGTTGCTGTAGCATGGATACCCACCAGTAAAAATTCCGCAGCTTTGTCAACATGTTCAGGGGCAACTTTAATTACCGCTGACACTCTAATAACTTTGGCTTTTTTTCGTGTTAGCCGTTGGTGATTGGGTTGTAAAACCGTGTCTATATTTAGATTACCAATAAAACACGCTTGGCTATCCTGCAAATTGTTCTGAATATCTATCCGCAACGCATTCTTACAAGATTGTAATTCACCAATCGACTCACCACCACCAATCAATTTACCACCAACATACTCCATTCCTGTTACTGGTTGACGTTCAATAACCGTGATGATGATTGCAGTTTGTTGCGTAGCATTATCACTGACTAGGAATTTGGTATTACCCACACTTCGCCCAGTTAAAGTGAAATTAGCTGAGCCATCATTGTGGGGAGCCCAACCGGTTAAGGAAACCAAACTACTATCCGGCATTGCGTTAACTGAATGAGTGCCATTGCCATCGGTAAGGGTAAAATCTAAAGATTGCCCAACTCTAACAATTGCAAAGAGTGTCCTAACTTCTTGAGCAATGTTCGTAACCGGCGGCTTAGTAGTTGTCGTACTACAGGCAACAACATTGATGTAGAGAGTAACTTGTTGGGAAGAGGTGCTATCACTTACCAGCATTTCAGTGTTACCCACTTGTTTACCAGTAAGAGTCAATTCGGCTTCCCCATTACCAAGAGGATTCCACGTCTCTACCTTTACCAAGCTGGCATTAGGAAATTCCTTAATAAAGAGTTGCCCATCTCCATTGCCAACTGTCATCTTTAAGGTTTCACAAGTTTCAACCGTCGTAGATAACGAGGCAATTGGAAGATTGCTATTACTTGAATTGCTATTACCGGTGCTATTACTTGAATTACTATTACCTATATTATCGCTTGGAGTGATGACAATATCGGTTGCAATTGAATTTGCTTCATTATCAGCAATTGTCAGTATTGCCTTATTTGGACTACCAATTATTGCCCCATTACTAGCACTAACCAAGCTAATATTGACGGTTTCATCACCTTCGCCACCAAAATCATCCAAAATTGTTATCGCAAATTGCTTATTGCCACAATCACCATCAGCCCAAGCTAAAGCACCGTGATTAGTTTTATAATCTGTGATTGAGGTAGCGGTTCCATCTTGCGTCGCATAGGCAACAGTAATATTACCATCACAACCGCCGGTGCGAGTGAGCGTCATAGTGGCAACATTGTCAAATTCATCAACCCGATAGGTAGATGATGATAACTGCACTGTACCAGCCCGTGCGGCGCGTCCACTGGTATGAGTGATTTTGCCATCACCAGCAATGCTATCGCCCAAACCACCATCGGACAAAGTAAATTGTTCGACAGCTACTGGTTGTCCTCCAATTGTGACTTTATCATATATCACTGGGATATCTACCCATTGATCGCTAGCACTATCATATTGACGATGCGGCGTACCAGTTAAATCATTGATTCCATGCTGATAATTTGTGATAGTGGCTTCTGCACACCCAAGTTCTAATTCAACCGGCGAAGCCATCAAGTTATCACCACTCTTTAGTTGGGCACCTTTGACGGTACATTCTTTATTCACCTCCGTGGTGAGATATTGCCCGTTGGGAGTCTGCAAACTAACCACATTATTTTGGAGACTATCAATAATAGTATCACCATTACCATCGCCGTTATTGGGAGCCGCATTTTCAATCGAATTAGCCACCCCATCATTATCATCATCGGGCGCGAAAACTGGTTGACAATTTGCGTTTGCTGCGGCAACTAGAGTTGAGCCAGTACCATTACAACTTTCACCACCAGTCCAGCCGACAATACCGAAACCCGGTTTGGGAGTTGCACTTATCTTTACTTTAGGTTCAGTGCAATTAGTTTCACAGGCAAGCGGTTGGCTAGTTACGCTACCATCATCAAGAGTAGTGGTTGTTGGCGTTCCGCTCCCAACGATATCGTCGTCAGAAGTTTTATCGTCTGATGTTCCATCGGTAGATGATGGATCACTTAGGAAAACTGCCCGGCAACTACAAAAATCCGCGCAAGATTTCTTCTCATTTTTGTCGCGGTTCACCAGCCCAGATTCTTTACAATGGCCGCGCCAACCATAAAATTTCCAACCTGATTCCGGCGTAGCGGTGAGGGTAATATCAGAACTACCATCATAATCCTCATCGCAATCATCTCCACAATCAATACCACTAGGCTGACTGGTTACGTTACCCTCGCCGGTTTTAACCACTTGCAAGCTAAACGGAGTACCTAGTGGCTCAATTGGATCAGTTACATCTTCTTTGGCAAAAGTCGCTGTACATTGTTTATCGGCATCCAAAGTTACGTGTCCAAAATTATTACAATCACTTTGCCAACTTTCAAATATCCAGCCAGCATCCGGCGTTGCCGTGAGGGTAATTTCAGTATCTTTGACATACTCTTCATCACAGTCAACTCCGCAATCAATACCAGCGGGTTCGCTAGTAACAGTACCAGAGCCAGTTTTAACTATATTAAGTGTATGGTTAATTTGGTTGGGATCCTGATTGGGATCCGGTGGCGGCTCAGTTGTCACCACTTCCTCAATGAAAACGGCCCGACACGATTTATCGGTATCTAGCATCACCACCTTACCCGGATCATCACTACAATGACCACGCCAACCCTCATGTTTCCAGCCGGCATCGGCTACGGCAGTAAGAGTAACTTCAGTACCATTATCATAAATTTCCTCGCAATCGGCTCCACAATCAATACCAATGGGATCGCTAGTGACGGTACCTTGGCCGGTTTTTACTACCGTTAAATTCAATGACGGGGCTGGAGTGAAAGTCGCTGTACATTCTTTGTCTTCATCCAAAGTAACGTTGCCAGCATCATTGCAGTCGCCTTGCCATTTATTATCAAAAAGCCAATTGCTATCAGGAGTTGCAGTCAAAGTAATTTCAGTGTAAGCCTCATAAAGTTTAGAACAATCCTTAATCTTATTACTACAACTTATACCTTCTGGCTCACTGTTGACAACGCCATTACCTTTGGTTACCACCGAGAGAGTGGCATAAAAGAATACTCGTTTAAAGTTGGCGGTACATGAGGTGTCAGACAACATTAGTAAACTGCCAGATGCACAGTCATTATTACCACTCCAATGGCTAAATTCTGAACCTGGATCAGCAGTTGGCGTGAGTTTAACGGTGACAGCATAAGAAAAAGTATCTTTGCAATCGCCAATACCGCTTCTTTCCCCTTTACCACCACTCGCCTTACAATCAATACCGCTGGCATCACTTGTGACGCTACCACTACCATCACCGGCAAAATTCACCGTTAAATTCGGGGATGGTGGCGGTGGCGGCGGAGACGGTGGCGGAGACGGAGGTGGTGTTACTGGACAAGCAGATGTAGTTGCACTGGCGGTTGCAGATAGAGAATCGTCACCATTGTCATTAACTGCTATTAGATAGTAAGTATATGTTGTAGCACATGTTAATCCAGTATCACTTTGGCTAGTAATATCAGCACCGGTTGTATAAATTGTAGTTCCAGCCGGACGTTCTATTCTATAACTGGTTTCATCATTGCCGTCTGTCCACGAGAGATCAATTTGGGTTTGTGAAACTGCCGTGGCTGTAAAACCAGTTGGGGCAATCAAGATTTTTACCCAAGTATCGCTAGCACCATCTGCTAAATCGGTTAGATGGCTATTCTTAATACCAGATGATGTTGCGGTTAAGGTGAGAACATAAGTACCATTTGCATCGGTTAATGCCGACAAACCATCCAATATCCAATTAATACCACCATCGCTGGAAGTAAGACTTTCGTTAGTAAGCAAGTTACTACCACTATCGCGTTTCAATGACAGATCAGCAATATCGAAACCGCTCACCACTTCGCTGAATTGAATCGTTATTGTACTGACAGCGTTCGCAGTTGTCTTGGGAGTGACATCGATAATATCAACGGTTGGAGTTGATGAGGTGGTATCATAACTGACAATGTTATCAATACTTGTACTGGCTTCATTGTTATTTGAGACTGAGTCTCGGGCAATATCAGCACCAATGTTGACAATAACAGTACCGTCATTGGCCATACCACTGATTACCACGTTATAGGTTGTTCCATCAAGAGGATTCTCTTCTGTAACAGTAGCAGTAGTCGCACCGGCTGTACCACTGATAGTAATATCACCGTTTACAAAGTCACCACCATTACCACTTACATCTTCACTGAAAACAACTGTGAAGTTAATAGGTGTGTATTTTGTTGGATCGGCTTGGGCAGATGCTTGATTAATTGTGACAGTGGGGCCAGTTGTATCATAAGTGACTTCATTATCAGTACTTATACTGGCTTTATTGTTATTTGAGGTTGAGTCTTGGGTAACATCTGCATTAATGCTAGCAATAACAGTACCATCATTGACCATACCACTGATTGCCACGTTATAGGTTGTTCCATCAAGAGGGTTCTCTTCTGTGACAGTAGCAGTAGTCGCACCGGCTGTACCACTGATAGTAACATCACTGCCTACAAAGTCATTGCCACCCCTTACATCATCACTAAAAACAGCGGTAAAGTTAATTGTGGTGTCGGTTGTTGGATCGGCTTGGGTTGATGCTTGATCAATTGTGACAGCTGGAGGGCCATCAATAGTATAAATTTTATTCTTACTACTAGTGTTAAAATTCCCATTGCTAGTACCAGTATTTCCCAAAGGAATACCGTGTGTATTGGTTATAGAATCATTATCGTTGATATCCAAGCGTAAAGTGCCTTCACCGCCGATTATAGTCACTGTAACTGTATAAGTGCTATTGCTGCCGGAATCAGGAGTAATATCTGTAATGCTGGCACCCGTTATGCTGCCAGTCGTTGTTAAGTCAAAGTCTGAATCGGCACCAGTTATATTAACGCCGGAAACTTTTTCATTAAAGGTAATAGTGTATTTAAAAACAGTTGTATCTTTGATGGGAGTGGTGTCTCCGCAATCACTAGGAGTATTACAATTAATTGCAGAAACCTTTGGGGCTTGGGTTTCATACGCACCTCGATCCACGATTTCTTTGATAATGCGAGTTTTACCACCTAAATCTTTATTGCCACTTTTCAAGCCATTATCACCGGTATTAAGTGCTGGGGAACTGCTTTGTAAGTGAAAATCGCCACCACCATTTTTGCCCGGAGAAATAGCAGTTATAAATAATGGAGCATCGTTTGCCTTATTATCACCTATATTTTCGGAACCATAGGTGATAGTTGTATCTGAGTTTGTTAAGTCCTCTATGATAGAAAAATTGAGTGTTGTGTTACTAGAGTTATTATGAATTTGTGCGGATTCGTCAATACCATCACTATCTTCGTTTTGCCACAGGATACTATTATTGACTGTCAGGGTGCTGTTGTCGTTATATATTCCGCCACCGTTAGTAGTAGCCTTATTGCCACTAAAGGTAGCTTGGGTTATTGTCGCGGTAATGTTTGTGTTATACATCCCACCACCATTACCATTGGCTAAATTGCCGCTAAAGAGAACATTGCCAATGTCTGAGATGCTATTATCACCATTATACATCCCACCACCATTAGTAGCTTCATTACCTTTAAAAGTAATACGTTGAATTTCTGGGAGGCTATTTGTACGATTTTCGTTATACATTCCTCCGCCATGATTGGTAGCAGTATTGCTTTTAAAGGTGACATTGCTCAGGCTTGGATTGCTATCGCTAGTGTTATACATTCCGCCACCATGATTGGTAGCCGTATTACTTTGAAATGTAACCGTGGTTAGTGTTGGACTGCCATTATTGTTATACATCCCACCGCCATTGGTAGCGGTATTGTTTTTAAATGTGACACTGGTTAGTGTTGGATTACCGTTATTGTTATACATTCCACCACCAATTTCATCTGTACAGCCATTATCATTTGCCTTCCCATCGGTAATAGTTACACTCTTCAAAGTAGTAGTACCACTACTGGCAGTAACAACATGACAATTAACACTATTTCCATTTAAAATAGTAGTGCCACTACGAACATTATTCCCATTAAATTTACCACCGCTTAGTCCTTCCGAATCGGGAATGGCAGCAAAACCACCATAAATTGTGACACCATTAATTAATTGGAAAGTATCAGTGGTATTGGTACCGGGTGTGTAGGTTCCTGATGCAACCCAAATTTGGTTTATTGCGCACCCATTTACTGTTTTTAGATCAAGAGCAGCTTGTAAATCATTTAAAGCAGTTGCCCAATTTTCACCATTACCACTAGTATCGTCATTAACGTATACAGTACTATCAACAACAGTTATTGGACAAGCAGCAAATACAAAGTTAGAGCCAAACAACACCAGCACTGGCAGCGTGGCAAATCGAGTGAGTTTTAACCTCAAAAGAGGTTTTAAGAGTTTAGTCAACATGATGTTTCTCCATACAGTGTTATTAATAATTAAGTACAACTATAAATGAATATTCCATATTGATGAGTTAACAAAAGTATCAAGTTTAATACTTATGTCGTCAAAATTTTTCTCAATCAAATCCTTATCGTAATATATTCTTTGTAGTTGATTGTTAACGGCGATTGTATTAAAGAGTGTTTGAAAGTAAAAATTTTCCCCGCTCATTTGTAGTGTTGGCAAAATTAAACCCTTTGTCAAGTGTAATGTGTAATTAATAATTTATTTTTATTACACCAACACTGAATTGAGCCCAAAGTTCGACTAACGTTTTTTACAACTCATTAGGATTACTATATGTGTCTGCCTTTGTGAAGTAATTAAATTATGGCTTGATGTCCATAGTGACAAAGTTTAAAAGATTGAGTACAGCGAATTGAGAAATAATCGAATTACAAACCACTGTGAATTGGGTATGAGTACAGCGAATTGAGAAATAATCGAATTACAAACCACTGTGAATTGGGTATAATTAAACAAGTACAGCGAATTGAGTACGGATTGAGTACAGCGAATTGAGAAATAATCGAATTACAAACCACTGTGAATTGGGTATCATTAAATGAGTACCACGGATTGAGTACAGCGAATTGAGTACGGATTGAGTACAGCGAATTGAGAAATAATCGAATTACAAACCACTGTGAATTGGGTATAATCAAACAAGTACAGCGAATTGAGTACTAGCTGTACTCATTCGATAATTTCTAAATTAGCTGTACTCATTCGATAATTTCTAAATTCGTTGTACTCATTCGATAATTTCTAAATTCGTTGTACTCATTCGATAATTTCTAAATTCGCGGTACTCATTCGATAATTTCTAAATTCGCGGTACTCATTCGATAATTTCTAAATTCGCGGTACTAAATTCGCCACACTAACATAAAAGAACATTCAACCATGACACACATCATCCACAAAGAACTTAGCTACACCGTCCGCGGTGCCCTAATGGACGTTTACAATAAACTTGGACCATCCCTCCCAGAAAGCTATTACCAAAAAGCAATCACCTATGCCCTTGAAGGACGAGGCATTACTTGCACCCCAGAAAAATCTTATGAAGTCATCTACCGAAATCAAACCATTGGACAGTACCGTATTGATCACTGGTTGGAAGCCGGTAAAATTATCCTTGAAATCAAAGTCGCCCCAACAATCATGCCTATCCACCAAGCCCAAACTCTCTCCTACCTCAAATTAACCGGGGCCGACTTGGCGATTATTGCTAACTTTGGCACCCAATCTTTGCAAGACAAACGCTTACCCAATTTTTTTCAAGAAAAAATGGCCCGATTTAAATGGCAACCGCAGCCCATCGCAGAAAATGCTCTCTATCCAGAACTAACCAATCGCCTGTTCAAAACCCTACATCAGGTTTATTTTAGCTTAGGAACCGGCTTTATTCATCGAGTATATCGGCAAGCGACGATGGTTGAACTGGAACATCAAGGTTTAAATTACGAAAAAATTCATAAGATTCCCGTTTATTACCATAACCACTTTCTTGGAATGCAAGCGACTCAAATGATCAAGGTTGAGAATAAAATAATCGTAGGAGTGTTTGCCCTTAAAAAGATAACTGAAGAAACGCTACAAATGAGTATGAAAGCCCGATTAAGGCGTTTGGGAATGAAATTAGGAATCTTAGCCAATTTTTATGGAGAACAGCTAGGAGTGATGGTAGTACGGAATGAATAAGGAAGTATAATGAATTGAGTACAGCGAATTAAGGAGTACAGCGAATTGAGGAGTACAGCGAATTGAGGAGTACAGCGAATTAAGAAATAAACGAATGATATTACGGGAGCATATCTGATATTGAAGTGTAGGTTGATTCAATTATTTCTCAATTAGCGGATTTGGGTATTAATTCGATAATTTCTCAATTCGCTGTACTCATTCGATAATTTCTCAATTCGCTGTACTCATCTTGTGTACTAATTTTTGGGAGTTTGATTCGACAAACCCGGTGATAAGCTGTTTGAGTGTTTTCAATATACAAAAAATTTCAAAGAGATCGTCACGAGTGGCTACGTAGCCGTTACTGATGCAATAGGCTCGTTCCTGCAACATCATGAAATGCCAAATTTCACCTTTAATGTAGCAGCCATACATCGGAAACCGGTGCTGATTGAGTTCCTGAGCCACTAACATAGCTGCCAATGCCTGCGCTGCTGGATCCCCTTCGGGGTCTTTTTCTTTCTTGTATTCCTGAAAACAGAAATAGGGTTGCTCAGGTTCTCGAAAGCCTGAAGCAATCATCCCATCCGGCCGTCCACCCATTTCAATCTCATCAACCGTCCCTTTAAAAGCACGTT
>Ga0233404_10000295_pt1 | contig 13484 bp, 8 predicted proteins | sample Na_oxic_2_MG_FD_179861 | JGI IMG/M metagenome (GOLD analysis project Ga0233404, IMG submission 179861) | Seawater microbial communities from Saanich Inlet, British Columbia, Canada - Na_oxic_2_MG | ecosystem: Environmental > Aquatic > Marine > Inlet | place: Canada: British Columbia | collected...
TTTATCGAAGATTTGCGTTCTGCCGGTTATAACATTGGAATGAGCCAGTATGTTGCGGCTCAGGATTTGATATTGGGGTTGGCGGCTCAAGGTAATTTGCCATCTAACTTGACTCGTTTGCGAACTTTGTTGGCTCCGATATTGTGTAAATCGTCTAAACAACAGGCGGAGTTTCAGCATTATTTTGCGGCTTGGATTGAGCAATTTGAGACGGTGACACCAGTTGTCACTCCAACTTCGGAAGTTGCGGTTGAATTACAGGCGATAAAAACCGGGAGTAAGTTATGGAAATTGGTTTTTGGGGTGTTTGCGGTGGTATTTGTTGCTGCAATTTACTTCTCGTTCCCAACCTCCGGTTGGGAATGCCTGTCACAACGCTCTGCGTTGTACGATTGTATGATGCAGAGCATCAAGACAGGCATTCCCAACCCAGAGGTTGGGAACGAGAAAATACCTGCGGAAGTTGCTACGACTGAAAACGGGACGCTGGCGCGTCCGGAATCGGTTCCCACGCCGGCGCGTGGGAACCAGAAAACTCCTCCGGAATCGGTTCCCACGCCGGCGCGTGGGAACCAGAAAATTCCTCCGGAATCGGTTCCCACGCCGGCGCGTGGGAACCAGAAAACTCCTCCGGAATCGGTTCCCACGCCGGCGCGTGGGAGCCAGAACATTTGGTATCTATGGCTAACTTTAGGTTCGCCATTGTTGGTTTATTTGCTGTGGTATTTTTGGTGGCGGTATCGGGTGCAACGTTTTTTGGCGAGGAAAACTACTGCTACTTTGCCGGAAATAAAGCAGTTATTTGTTAAAGGCATTGATGATAAGTTGTTTCAGTCGGTGGATTTATCGCGGACGGCGCAACGATTACGTCAGCATAAATGGATTGCTTCTAATCAGCTTGATGTCATTGCTACGGTTGAGAAAACTTTGCGGACTGGGGGATTGTTTCGGCCGGTTGCGGGGAAGAGGCGTAGTCGGCCACAATATTTGGTGTTGATAGATAGAACTACTTTTAACGACCATCAAGCGCAATGGGTTAATTCTTTGCTTGATAAGATAGTCGCGGATGATGTGTTGGTAACTCGGTATTATTTTGATGCGGATCCACGCCGTTGTTATCCACAGCAAAATACTTTGCCACCATTATCATTGGCGGAATTGCTGGGGCAGCATCCAGAGCATAGATTGCTGATTTTTTCGGATGGGGAGGGTTTTATTAATCCGATTACCGGGGAAGTGGCGGCTTGGGTGGAGCAGTTTGGTCCGCGCAAGATTTTGTTTACGTTAGAGAGGCAGTGGGGTTATCGGGAGCAGATTTTAAGCGATGCTGATTTTTTGATTATGCCGGCTAGTGAAAAGGGTTTAATCGCGTTGGCGGAACAGATTAATCTTGGGGTTTGGCAAGCTTATCCGTATTTGGCAACTGATGTGAATAAGCAACATCATTCATCATTCACCATTCATCATTCACCATTAACTACGTTTCCAGAGTATTTGAGTGAACGGCCCCGGCGGTGGTTGGAACGTTACGCGCCTCGTGATGCGGTGGTGGATAGTTTGGTGGCGCAAGTGCGGGATTTTATTGGAGAAAAAGGGTATTTTTGGTTGGGGGCTTGTGCGGTTTATCCGGAGTTACGCTGGCCCTTGACGTTGTATTTGGGTTATCAGTTGGAGTTGTTGAGTGAGGAACGGTTGGCTAAGTTGGCGCGGTTACCTTGGTTTCGGTATGGGTATATGCCGAATTGGTTGCGGCGGCGGTTGGTTGGGGATTTGACTTTGGAGCAAGAGCGGGCGATTCGGTTGCGGTTGCAGGATTTGTTGTTGACGGCTCCGGATAAACCCGTGTCTGATTTTGGGTTGCCAATTGTCACGCAATTTCCGAGTTTATTTAAGCGGTTATTGCCGATTTGGGCGCAGCCGAAAATTAGTCCGTTGCGGGATTATGTGTTTTTGGCGTTTATGAGTGATAGGTTAGCGGTTAAGGTTCCTAAGTTGATACGGGAGTTTATTGAGCCGAGTAATTTGGGGCGTATGCCTTCTTATGCAACGGTTGGGTTGTTGGTTTTGTTTTGGGTGGTGATCGGTTATGGTAGTTTACAGCCTGAGCCAAGAAAGATAGAGGTTTTTCAAGATCCTTTAAAAGATGGTGGTTTAGGGCCAAAGATGGTGAAGATTCCGGCGGGGAGTTTTCGGATGGGGAATATTCTAGGTGGTGGTAGTGACGATGAAAAACCGGTGCATGAAGTTTTCATTGAATCCTTTGCAATGGGGCAGTATGAAGTGACAAATGCTGAATATTTACGTTTTTATGAAGCAACTGGTTACAATGTCCCAAAATGGTTAGAAAAAGATAGTAAATACAATATTAATACCGGAACAAGCAACTATTACAAGAAATTTGGTGCCGCTTTAACTAACGAAAATAATCCAATAGTTGGTATTTCTTGGTATGATGCTGTTACTTATACTGAATGGTTGAGTGAACAAACTGGCAGACAATATAGTTTACCTTCGGAAGCAGAATGGGAATATGCGGGGCGTGCTGGAACGGAAACTAAGTATTGGTGGGGCAATAAGATTGGGAAAAATAAGGCTAATTGTAACAGTGATTGTGGTGATAGTTTTGAATATACTGCTCCAGTAGGTTCTTTTAGTGCTAATCCTTTTGGTTTATATGACACAGTGGGGAATGTTTGGGAATGGGTTGCTGATGGTTGGCATGAAAACTATATAAATGCTCCCAATGATGGTGGAATTTGGGAAAAGGATGCAGATAAAGAGTTCCGAGTGCTGCGTGGCGGTTCGTGGTACTACTACCTAGACGATACCCGTGCCGCGGAACGGTTCTGGAACTACCCAGACGACGGCGGTGTCAGCTATGGGTTTCGTGTGGTTCGTCGGGTTGCGCGGACTTAATCTTTTACTCTTTTTTCCCTTTTATACTAAGCTGGGCGAACACATAGGTTCGCCCCTACAAGCCTTTAAATATGTGTGATTTTGTAGGGGCAGACCTGCGTGTCTGCCCGTTACGATATGGCATTGAGCCGTTGTACTAAACAATAACTACAAGGATTGTCTTTTAGAAAGGATTGGATCAAGGCAATACTGAGATTTAATGAATTAAGTACAACGGATCGGGGGAGTGAACGGATTGGTGAGTGAGGGATTTTTGTATGATGCAGAGCATCAAGGCAGGCATTCCCAAATAGAATTTGGGAACGAGGCAAATAGAATTTGGGAACGAGGCAAAAAAATTCTGATTGTAATGGATTTTGGGGACACCATAAATAATGGGGATTTTCCATGATTTAAAAGGGCGAACACATAGGTTCGCCCGCCAAATATTGTAGGGGTGAACCTTTGTTCTCCCCCTCCCCAAAATTCGTTATAATAAGAAATCTTCCGGTGTGTGGATTAATGGGGATGATATTGTTACACTAAAAACCAGTTCTACTTTCTGATTGTAACGGATTTTGGGGAGGGCTTAAAAATTGGGAGTTTGACGATATTTTGTGGAACCCAAATTGTCAGGAGAAATCCGATTTTTGGCAAAAAATCGGATTTCTTGACCCCACCTAAAATGCCTCCCCAAAATCCGTTACAATCTGACATTTTTTTATAGTTCTCTGGGAATATAAAGGTTCTCATCAATAAATAAGGAGATAAAATTGTCACATACCCGTCGGTGTCAATTTGGACCATTTCTTTTATTAGTGTATTTATGCCCAATTGTAACCTATGCTGTTTTTGAAGATATACAAATAGGATTATCCCAACCTCATGAAATTCCCCTACGCTGGGATAATGTCAAAGAGCCTCCAATTTGGGTGGATGGCGCAATCCCGGAAGCAAATTCAGAGTGGGGATTGTACCAAGTCGAATTGGAAGCTGAGGAATTTGTGACCGTGTGGCTGGCGGAGGGAGAGTGGTTGCGTATTCGCCATCCGAGGGAAGATTTTCTCGCTGATGCACTGGAAGTTGCGGTGTCTTATGGTACTGGCTTGTATACTTATGTACCGGTCTTTGCGGCTGAACAAGGTAAATCTTTATTGCTCACACCGGATTTGAATATGCCACGACTCGTCCGCATCACGCTGGCCCCACAACAAAGTGAGTCTGTGGCTATGGCTTTGTTCACGTCGCGCCATAAACAGATACCGGAAATTGTACCTTTGTATCAAGAAATTCCACTTTCTGAAGATAGAGTGACGTTACAGTTTACCTATCAAACAATGCCGGGTTCTCAAATACCAATTACCGAAATGGAATTTGGGTATCTTGAAAAACACGCGCCGGTGATGCTTAAAGTACAAGGGCCAACCCAATTGAGTCTAGAAACTCGTGTCATCTATCCTCCGGCTGATAGTGTCTTACAACAGGCTTATCGTCTCTCAATTTTATTGAATGGTAAAGTCATGCGGTTTTTGGAATTTGAAACCACCGTTGATAATCAACAACTTATTAGCATTCAAGGAAACCCGGTTGTATTAGGACGGTCAGAAATGACGTATTTAAAAATACCAGAGGGGGAGCATGAGTTACAAATTAATAGTAGTGCCAATTTATATGCTCGTCTTATTTCTAAGGAACCAAAAGAGCGGCTTGAGTATCTTTATCCGGACTTTAATCAATTTCAGTCTGAAATGAGTATGGTGCCAGAAAATGCCATGCCGCAGCAACTGAGCCAATTTGAAGACACTTTTTGGCATCTTAAAGCAAACACACCGGTTAATATCAAAGCCGAAGGGCCAGCAAAATTGCGTTTGGAAAACCGTTTTATCTATCCTTCGGCTACACACTTATATCAAATTTATCGTCTGTTTATTCAAGTAAATGATAATGATAAACAAACGCTAGGTTTTGAAACTAATAGCGATTATCAACAATCAATTATTGTGAATGGGCAATCACTGGTATTAGGAATGCCCGGGGTAACGGACTTTACTTTACCGGCTGGTGAGCATAATTTGCAGTTGAGCAGTAGCACGGATTTATATGTCCGCCTGAAATCAAAAACTCGGCGGCATGTAGTGCATCCGGGTTATCTGTTTCCAAAGCTTAATCAGCCCCAACCGAAAATAAATGCCATGACAGAAAATGCAGTACCACAATGGCTTAACGATTCTGCGTGGCAATTTACCGAGGATGAACTGCGGACACTTTATTTGACCCATTTTGATATGCCGGAGTCTGTCCGCAATATTGCTTTGCGTTTCATCCGCGATAATAGTCGCCGTGAAGGGGGGTTGTTGGGGGCTATGACGATGTTTGAAGCGGCGCGACGCCGGCCTCATGAAGCGCGAGTACGCAATATTGCCAAAGGACTTTTAGGACGACATAGTTTTTATCGTAATTTACTACCTTGGCATAAACAGCATAAGGCATCCCAAACATTTCATAAATTTATTGCTTATAAATTGCGCGATCCAACCTCAGAAAATCAACCGCTTGTGGTTGCTGAACAACATCAGGATGCCTATTTAAAACGGGTGGCCGGGGCTTATTTTGCGCCGATTCCGGCTTATGCGACCGAACCACAAATTTATAAATTACCAGAACGCACCGTGCCGAGTTTATTGCGGGTGATTGTAAAACAACAAAAACAGCCGCAAAGACAAACTTTCTTTGTACAATTCGATGACCAAACCCCAATACGTATGCAAGTGGAACCTTACATTTTTGAAGTCCCTTCTCATTATTATCGCCATGCCCAAGGAGAGGCGGGACTAAAAATGTTAGCCTTATCACATGGTACAGATGCGGACACTTTGGGTGGGCCTTATGCGAGTAGGCACAGTTTAGGCAGTCTTATTGATGCCTCGACTTTAGTTTTACCCTTACCTCCGTATGTGCAAAAAATTAAAGTATGGCCACCTTCACCCTTAAAGGCAAAGTCCAGTGCCACCGAACCTTTGCAGGTTGCTTTGCAATATCGTGCTGCGAGACAACCTTTCCGCCTCAGTGAGACTGAATATTTAGAGGCAGCCTCACGCTTTGGCTCGTCATACGAATTATTTCAATATTTTGTGAACGTCACGAAAAACCTCCGAGGTTTCCAAAACCTCGGAGGTTTGGCTCCAAACCTGAACGTCACGAAAAACCTCCGAGGTTTCCAAAACCTCGGAGGTTTGGCTCCAAACCTGAACGTCACGAAAAACCTCCGAGGTTTCCAAAACCTCGGAGGTTTGGCTCCAAACCAATTTGTTTATTCTGATGATCCTCTGAGTTCAATAAATGATACCAAGCAGGATTTGTACAATCATTGGTTGCCTTTGATCCGTTTTTTACATGCCCAGAAAAAACATTTTATAGCGACTGTCTATCGTCCTCTTCAGAAAAAACTTAAAGTTCACTTGAGCCAAGCAGAATTGAACCGTTTGGTAAAACAAGCCCAACAAGCCGAAACGGATAATCAATGGCTCGTTGCCCTAGAAAAATGGACCGAAGTAGTACAAGGTAGTCAGGGCGAACTCCACAATCAAGCCCAATTAGCCCGAGAAGAAAGTCTTGAACAACTGGGAGAAGTATTTTTAGCCAAACGTTTACTCCAAGGATTGTATATAGATTCAGCCGATCCAGTTTTGGCTCAAAATGCTTTTGAAAAGTTGTTAAAAGATTACCAACAATTGAATGACAAATCGGCTCTAATTCCATTGTTAGCAACGGTGGTATTACGTGAGCCAACCCCAACATTGTTTAAGCAATTGGCTCATGTTTTAACCGAAAATGGCTATTATGATTATGCGATGATGGTAGGCATGGCACTGCCCCCGGTACAACGTCCCAATGCTTTAATGGTCGAACAAGCCTATCGTTTTGGTTGGTGGCAAACTTTTGAAAATCTGTTGCCAACATTGTCTGATAAAGAACAATGGCTGTGGCTCTTTAATGGTCGAACAAGCCTATCGTTTTGGTTGGTGGCAAACTTTTGAAAATCTGTTGCCAACATTGTCTGATAAAGAACAATGGCTGTGGCTAGGTTATCGCGCTCAAGATAAAGGAGATTATGCAGCGGCTATTAATTTTTGGCGTAATAATGCGGGTATTGAAGGTCAAGAATTAGCACAAGCTTTAGAACAAGGGTTACAAATACGGAAACAGCTATATAATCAACATGTCTCTTCGGCAAACCGAGAACAAGCCATTGACGATTGGGCATTATGGCAAACTCAACACCCGGGACTTTGGCACTGGAAGACGGCTGATCATCTTGTCCATGATTATGCCAGTGCGGAACTCACTTATAGTATTGAAAGAAACCTTTATTTTTACTCCTTTGTTGGGACAAAGCAACGCCCAGTAAAATTACAGATTCCCGGCCCTTTACGGATACGTCTTTCTGTACGCCCGTTGCATCATAAAGATGACGTTCAACCACTGGACACTTGGGTAAAAGTTAAGGAACAAAATAAGTTACATGTCTTACGGTTAAATAACATTTTGCCCAGTCAGGGATTGCGTATTGTGGGACAAACTGATAACCGCTTAGGTAATCAAACTGTTGAAGAATATGAATTTGGGCCCGGTTGGCATGAAATCGAAGTTTTTGCTGATGATGTAGCAATTGCAGTTAAAATAGCGGTTGAAAAACCGCGTTTGCCGTTGGCAGTGTTGCCGCCTTTAAATAAAGATACTTTGGCAGTGGTACTGATGTTACAACATGATTATTTAGCAGATACATCGGCTTGTCAATTTGTCGCTTCTTCTTATCCGCAACGCGGGGAAAGAGCGACATCAGCGCTTGAACCCAGTTTGGACGTGGATGTTATCGCTCCCAATAATAACCTCAACTTGACTGGATGTAGTAGAGTAGCTCCTATATCAGATTGCCAATGTACAGATTGTGTCTTGCTGATTCCTTATTGTGTTACATTTACTTCATATAATCAATATGTTAAAAGAGAACCACGTTATCTTTTAGAATATTTACACCGCTGGCAAGCGAGAGGAAACCGGCTAAATCCCCTTTTAAGAGAAGATTTGTTGCGTGATGCCAAAATTGCTCAGCATCTAGCCGCGAGAAATTTTGAAGCGGCTTTAGCTGTGCCTTTTAAAGAGAGTTACGAAGATAAAGTGATTAAACGGATGACTTTGTTGCTATGGATAGCCGAACAGTCACCCGAACTTGTGCAACAAGCCGTAGTTTCGGGGGCGGTTCTCATTAATAAACATCCTGATATACCGAAACTGCGCTCATTATGGTCGGCTTTAAAGGCTAATCATCATTGGAAAAATTTACAATCCATAGAAAGTAGTGCCGGGTTGCGTTTTATGATGATACAAGGATGGCAACCAGAAAGTCCAAGTCAACGCATACGCAAAACGTTGCTAAACTCCGTAAGTGAAGATGAACAAATTATCACCGGGCATCGGCAGATGGGTTTGTCGATGTTCAATTTAGCAGAAACTACACTTGAAGTATTCTTGCGAATGGATGATGTGGCTTATTTTAAGCCGGTGCCAATGAATGTGGTTTATTGGTTGGATGAGCAACCTCATCAACGATTGCAATTAACGCCCGATAAACCAAACCAAAAATTACGTTTAACCGTACCAGAAGGTGAACATATTTTTTATGTTGCGATTGAAAAACCGGTGGCTAATCAGTTTTTGCGTTTGCAAGTTAAGGAAATAAAAAAATACACCCCACCGCTTAATGAAGAAGGTGGGGAGATTAAGGAAGTGGGAGGCTCGAAATCCCCGGCTGCCTCCCCTTACGAAAATGAGGAAATGGCAGATATTCCGTTGATTACTGAATATGAAAGGGGTTATCACATTACCACCCCAGAAGAGCCGGTAGTTGTTAATGTCCAAGGGCCAAATTGGTTGCGGATTGATGAATGGCATCAAGATGATGTTATTTATTCGCAATTTCGAGAAGTTGGCCCAGGATGGCATACCCTGACTTTGCCCCCCCAAAAAGGCCAAGCTTCGGCTTTGCTACGTTTACACGAAATGGTTGCGATCTCTGAAGAACAGCCGGAGGTACAAATGCGTTATTTCAGCGTCGAACCAGATGTCACGCCGGAGCCCCTCGTGAATATTTATAAATTACCGCCCATTTACAGTCTTGATGTTAAAGATGCTTTTCCGCTTGGCGAGCCAGAGGAAGGCACTTGGAGTTTCACTGGTTTGGTGCAAAGACGCAGAAATGTAGAAGAAGACGAATCTGAGTTTCAAGACTTTCTAGGATTACGTGCGACTCATCGCTATTTTGATAAAATGAAGAATTGCCATCATAGAACCGAGTGGCTGGCGCGTTTTTTCAATGAGCATGGAGATATAACTTTAGGGGCCAAAAGGCGGGTGCGTTATCGTTTAGAAGAACATGATTTGACTATACTGTTAGCGGGAGCGGCTTATGCGCAAAAATTATGGGGCGATGGTATCGAATGGCATGGATACCTTAAAGGTACGGCTCTGCAACGACAGACATTGGACGATAAAACTTTTCATGTCCCAAGTGTTAGCGTATTTGGACGGCTGCTTAGTCGTTATGAAGAACCCGAGGAGGATAGTTATAAAGCACGGTTAGATAATGATGTTTTTAGTGAATATAAGGCAGAACATCGTTTTGGGATGACACTCGCTGATAAAATTACCCATCGTCCGTGGTTAGATACTTTATGGACCGGGCGAGCCGCTATCACCAGCAATGAAAACTTTTTTACTCCAGATTACTTTAGCTTAAAAGGTGTTTGGAAACAAATGCTTGGAGATGGACAAGCTGATTTGGGTTATCGCTTTGTCCATTATTTTGCGGATCAGGATCGAAAAAAAAGCTCCAATCGTCACTTTTTATCACTGAATCTCAATTGGAATATTTGGCGTAACAATCAAACACGTTGGGAATTCGGAGCCAAGCTCCAACGGGATTTAGACAATAATGATTTACTCGGTATGCTTTACATTACTTGGCACGGTGGTAAGGGACGTGCTTATCGGGATTTCATGCCTGGCGAGATCGACTTTTTAAATCTGCGTAAACGGCGCATACCCCAAGAACAGAATAATGAGATTATTCGTTTTTGGGAATCGGGGACAGAAAATTGGTAGTAGAAAGGGCAACCACAAAGGTTTATTAATCTGATTCAGACAAGATAGTACAACGGATCTGAGGACTAACCGGATTGGTGTGTGATGGGGCGCATTTCCATTTTTCGGGTCATAAAATTAACGGTAGCAATTCACCCAATTTAGTTCCATAGTTATTGTCGGGATGGCAAGCAATGGTGGCATGGTGGAAATTTATAGCCTCAATGGTGAACGGCTCAATAAGTTTGACAGCGGTTTTGGTGATGGTATTGAAATCACAGCCGGTGATATTGATGGCAATGGCTCAGCCGCTGAAATTATTGTTGGTGATGCTAAGGGCACCGGTGTTCGGATTTTTGATATAAATGGTAATTCGATTAAGGAATTCCAAGGATTAGATAAAGGCAATATTGGTAGTTTGGCATTTCTAAAGGGGATGGTGGAAATTGTCGAGCCGGAAACGGAGCCGGTTGTAGCACCAGTTGTAGCACCACCGGAAAATCCTCAGGTTGTAACGCCGCCGGAAAATCCTCCAGTTGTAACGCCGCCGGAAAATCCTCCAGTTGTGACACCAATTGTAACACTACCAGAAAATCCTGCGGTTGTAACGCCACCGGAAAATCCTGCGATTGTAACACCGCCGGAAAATCCTCCGGTTGAGCCTATAGCTAATGTACTTATCGGTGAAGGTACTGAGCTTGGGGAAAATGTCGTTATTGGTAGCAGAGTGGTGTTTGCGCGGAATGAGCTTATCCCCGCCGGAGCCGATTTAACCCTTGCTTTAGTAGATGATTTTGCTGAAGAAGGCGTAACCGCAGTTAATTTAAATACTGATGTGTTACCCGCTAATGCGGTAAGTCAAAATCCCCAATCGCCAAGTTTGCTCGAACAAGTCAATAGCCTTCCCCAGTTAAAGGATAATAATTGGCAACTTGAGCAAAGTTCGGCTAATGGTCAAATTTAATTAGCTATTGGCGAAACAGTTTATGTTGCAACCCGGTTCAAGTCACCCAAGTTAGCCCGGAACGAGCCGCTGGAGTTACGGTATATGGTGATGGGGTAGGATTTGTGACTGGTTTCGGGCGCGAGATTTTTGCCGAGACGGTAATTCAGGCTAAGAAAACTTTACTCGAAGCTTTAGCCGAGCAATTTGATGAAGTCATGATGTTAGATGATGGCTCGTTTAAGGTTAAGGTTGGTGACGACTGGAAAACTTATCGGGCGAGTTTGGCATCTGAGCCGGCAAGTGCCGGGCAACAAGTGGGGCTAACGGAATTAGCCGATGGTTTTTCTATGGTGTAAAATGTTAGACTAATAGCTCGTTTAAGTTTAAGGTTGGTGATTCGTTTCAAACTTATCAGGCGAATTTGGCATCTGAACTGGCAAGTGCTGGGCAATAGTAGGGCTAACAAAATTAGCCAATAGTTCTAAGGTATATAAAATTCAATAAATCTTAAAGGTAAACAATAAATGATTAAAACACTGACAGCACATTTTGATGGTAGCGTGTTACATCCTAATGAATCCTTACCACTTGAACCAAATACTCAAGTTAAAATGACGATTGAAACCATACTCCCGGCAAACCAAAATGCCAATATTTTTTTAGATACGGCACAGTCACTAAATTTGGATGGGCCAAAGGATTGGTCAACCAATATTGATAATTATTTATATGGTGAAAAAAAAGCAACATGAAAACTAAAGTTTTTCTTGATACGTGTTGATTGTGTTTCTTTTATTGTCATGTCTGAGCGAGGAATAACTGACGCATTAACAACGGACATCCATTTTCAACAAGCGGGTTTTCGGGTATTGTTGTGTGAAGATTGAAAAATTAATGTAGAGATTAATCCGCTGTCTCCACCTTCGAGTTGTAACATAGATAATTATGACCAAACTAGTTCTGGCTCTAATTTAGCGCGGTTCAAATCCGGCAAAGTCGCGCCCGCCCGGGCAAGCTAAGAAACTTGCACATGATGAGGCGGAGTTAGATGTTAATGCTGAGGCGGTGGATGCGGAGACGACTTTGTGTATTCAGTCGTTGTATCCATTGGAAATCCAAGCAATTAACTCAGGATTATATATAATAATAAATGGTTAGGAACGTGCATGAAACAACTTAGTCAACTTTGGTTGGGGCAACCACAAGGGATTGCCCCTACAAATCATCGCATTACGTAGGGGCAATCCTTTATGGTTGCCCTAATTATTTCATGCACGTTCCTTAGTTATACAGACATCGTGTATTATAATATTTCAGGGTATCTACTTGTGGTTGGGCATAAGGAAAAAAGATGCAAGAACTAGAAAAACATGTAAAAGAATTACTGAATACGCGAATTGCCGCGATTGAAAAACACTTCAATGGCGATTGCATATTTTATTACGGACCAATATTTCCTTCACTTGAAAAACGATTCCGCGAGTTCATAGAATTACTTCAGGATAATGGTGGTAATCATAAGAGGTTAATAGTATTCCTCAATTCGCCAGGCGGTAGCGCGGAAACCGTGGAAAAAATGGTGGAAATAATACGCTATCATTATTCTGAAGTTTATTTCGTCGTTCCAGATGAGGCTATGTCGGCTGGGACAATTCTTTGTATGTCTGGCGACAAAATCTATATGGACTACAGTTCTTCATTGGGACCAATTGATCCCCAAGTATTTAATGGAAAGGATTGGGTACCGGCACTTGGATATTTGGATCAAGTAGAGAAAATGATCGAAAAATCCGCAAATAACGAATTAACCGAAGCCGAACTCATCATCTTGCAAAACCAAGATATCGCTATGCTTAGTCAGTTTGAGCAAGCTAAGAATTTAACGATAACCCTCCTGAAGGAATGGCTTGTCGAGTACAAGTTTAAGGATTGGACGATACATCAAACGAATCCGGAAAAATTAGGACAAAATGTAACCCTCGAAGAAAAGGAGAAAAGAGCAGAAGAAATAGCCAATATTTTGTCAAATAACAAGATATGGCACTCACACGGGCGAAAAATAAGCGCGGCTACGCTATCTAAAAAACTAAAATTAAAGATTGAAGACTATTCTAATGATAGTGAGTTGCATCTCAAAATTCGTTCCTATAACGACTTTCTAATTGACTACATTAATCGCCATGACACAAGAATTTTCTTACACAGCCGATGCTATTTCTGGGGTAGTCAATAAGCTTGGCTCAGCATTAGAAAAAACAACCAAATCTTTTGAGACGAAGCGTGCCAAAAATCTTCAAGAAATTCAAAAGCGGATCGATGATCTTAAATCGCGTGGACTTCTCAAGAAGCAAGAGTATGTTTCATTCTCCACCTCAGATTTTGAGAGAAGATATTATAATCAGCGTAGCTTATGTTAATGGTAGGGTGGGTAGAACTTCGTTGCACCCACCAATTCATTGAAAATGGTGGGTTTCGCTTCGCTCTACCCACCCTACGCTTGCTG
>Ga0233404_10000296_pt1 | contig 13454 bp, 5 predicted proteins | sample Na_oxic_2_MG_FD_179861 | JGI IMG/M metagenome (GOLD analysis project Ga0233404, IMG submission 179861) | Seawater microbial communities from Saanich Inlet, British Columbia, Canada - Na_oxic_2_MG | ecosystem: Environmental > Aquatic > Marine > Inlet | place: Canada: British Columbia | collected...
ATGCCCATAATAATTTAGGCATTGCCCTTGGTATGCAAGATAAACTTGATGAATCAATGGCTTGTTCGCAACGGGCTTTGGCTTTAAACCCGAATTATGCGGAGGCTTACAATAACATAGCTACTATTTTGGCCGATAAAAATGATTTGGATGCTGCTACAGAGAACTACCAACAGGCTCTACGTCTGCAACCAAACCTTGCCGATGCCCATTTTAGTTATTCGGCGATATTGCTGAAAACCGGTGATTTGGCGGCTGGTTGGCGAGAATATGAGTGGCGGCTCAGCAGACGACAGAAAACTGGCCCTTTTCAATTACTTAAACAACCGCAGTGGGATGGCAGTAATCTCAATGGGCGACGGCTATTAGTTCATTGGGAACAAGGTTTGGGAGATACCATCCATTTTGGGCGTTATCTTTCTTTAATTAAAGGTGGTACCGTAATTTTTGCTTGTCAACCGGCATTAGCACGTTTATTTGATGGACTATCCGGTGTAGACACTCTCGTAGTCGCCCCCCCAGATGCAACCCCGGAAATAGCTTATGATGTTTGGATACCATTATTGAGTTTACCAAATATATTTGCTACCACTTTGGACAATATCCCGGCATTGCCTTATATATATCCGGATACCGAAAAAGTGAAAATTTGGCCGGCTCGTTTCCAAACCACTAATTTTAAAATTGGTATCGTCTGGGCTGGCAACCCAAAATATCCAGATGATAGCAAACGTTCTTGTCCTTTGAGCCATTTTGCTCCCTTAGCAAAACTACCTAACACCACCATTTTCAGCTTGCAAAAGGACGAAGCCGCTAAACAACCGCTACCAGAAGGCATGGAAATTATCTCGCTGACAGAGGAATTAGAAGATTTTACTGATACGGCTGCTGCGATTGCCAATTTAGATTTAGTGATTTCCGTAGACACAGCAGTAGCGCATCTTGCCGGAGCTATGGGTAAGTCGGTTTGGACATTATTACCTTTTGTTGCCGACTGGCGGTGGTTATTAAATCGCAATGACACCCCTTGGTATCCAACCATGCGTTTATTTTGGCAACCACGCCCGGGAGCTTGGGGTGAAGTGTTTGAGCAAGTAGTGAATGTAATAAAGGTTCCATAGTTCCATAGGTTTCACCTATGGCTATTTATGTTTTACCCCTTCGGGGTTAGAAATTTTCAAAGATGTACTAACCCCAAAGGGGTTAAATATGAATAGCCACCGATGAAATCGGTGGAATGTAACAAAGGTGAAAAATTGTCTACCTTGATAATTGGTAATGAATGAACTACAATTATCATTCTTTATTTTAAGGAAAAACTGATGCCACCTATTTCCGAGTCAGATTTACAAAGATTTTTTCAAACTCTAAAGGATCGTCCTTTAGAGCCAGACGATCCGTTTTATGAAGCACACTTGGATAAAAATCCCAATGATCCAATCAAAGAGTTGGTTCGTGATATAACGTATGCGGATGATGACAGCGTTAATTTACTTTCTGGGCAACGTGGCAGTGGTAAGAGTACGGAGTTGCACCGTCTGCGTCGCTTATTGGAAACTAAAGGTTATGTGGTATTTCTTTGTGATATGCAAAACTACATAAATCTTTACTTTCCTATTGAAATTACGGATTTTCTGATTTCCATCATGCTGGCTTTAAATGAAACGATCCGAGAAAAGTATGGTAAGGATTTCGCTAAACGAGGCTATGGTGAACGTTTGAAGAATTTTCTCATTGAGACGAAAATACGGTTTGAAGGTATTGATTTTACCGGTAACAATGGTGACGCGCCTTTTAAATTTGCTCTCCAACAAGATCCAACGATTAAGCAACGCTTGCAAAACGCTTTACGTGGTCATGTTACCAAAGTTGTGCAACAAGCTCATGATTTCTCTCAAGATATTATGAAATTTGTTAGACAACAAACTGATGACGATCAAAAAATAGTATTGTTGATTGATTCAGTTGAACAAATTCGCGGAGTGGGCGAGAATGCCAAGTCAGTACATGACAGTGTGGGTAATTTGTTTAGTTATCACTCTGACAAATTGCACCTGAAAAATTTCCATACGGTTTATACGGTTCCACCTTATTTGCCACCATTGGCTAATTTGGGCCGGTTTTTAGACAGTGCTATTATTCGCTCTATAGACAATGTGCATGTTTTCCAACAAGATGGTGCCCCGGATCCAAACGGAGTAACCGTTATGGAAAATATTATTCAGCGGCGTTTTTCTAATTGGCAACAAATATTTTCACACGCTCAATTACAAAACATGATTTTGGCAACCGGTGGCGATTTGAGAGATTTTTTTAGGTTGCTCAAAGCTCTACTGGTGAAAGTGCCTTTACAAGGTGATAAACCAATATTGCCAATAAAGGATAAAGTCATTGAAAACGCCAAAAGTGATTTGCGAAGAAACATGTTGCCGATTCCGGAAGATGATAAAATTTGGCTTCAAAAAATTGCAACAACGAAGCAAACTAAATTGCAATCCATTGATGAGTTGCCACGTTTAGCCCGTTTTTTCGATAATTATTTTGTACAGACTCATCGTAATGGAAATTATTGGTACGATATTCACCCATTATTGAAAGATGTTATTGCTGTCTAAATTTATTAAAAAGTTCAATTGGGTGCATTCCCATTTTCCGGGTAACATTACAAGAACTACAAGGATTGCATATAAATAAAGGATTTATAATAAGGAACTTACCAGAACTATAGAAATTCCATGTAACTTATCGGAGACAAAATGCTATCGCTCAGAGCCAAAAATCCCTTTAAATCCTTTATTATATACAATCCTTGTAGTTATTTACCCGGAAAATGGGAATGCGCCCAGTTCAAATTGGAGATTATTTATGCTTGAATCGCTGATGACTACAATTATGGAAATTGTAGCAAATGACTGGGTTCAAAAAATTGCCACGTTTATTGGTGGTATAGCTGTAATAGTGGGCTTTGTGTCTTTTATATATACAAAGTTTTTCCGTAAAAACACCACCTCAAAAGAAGTAAACAAAACGAATCGCAAATGGTTTGATAATTTCCGGTTTCCCCGTCGCTACAATCAACATGTCATTTTTGAACACCGTGTCTTTAATGTGCGTGGCTTGCGGACACAGGGGACATTTATGCTGAAACTGGAAAAGGTGTTTGTAGAGCTACGCATTGCCCATTCCCATAATCCACAACAAGCGCGGGTTAATCCAATTTTTGCTAAAGCATTTACGGATAGTCAACCAATTTGGGAGTTTTTGAATTTTAATAAGAAGTATCAGAGTGATGATACGCTAGTGTTGGGGGTTATCGGTGCGCCCGGCTGTGGTAAAACGACGCTATTACAACATGTTGCTTTGATATTTGCTACTAAACAACATCGCCACTATGAGATGTCCGCTCAGGTTCCGCTGTTATTATTTTTGCGGCAGCATGTTAAGACTATTGTGGCAGAATCGGCTCCCAACTTGGCAGATTTGGCATACACCCATTTTAGCAATCCCAAAAAATATCCGGATTTGAATCCACCGCCGGATTGGTTTGCTCAACAATTAACCGATGGCAAGTGCATTATTTTGTTGGATGGTTTGGATGAAGTGGCTGATTTGCAGCAGCGGATAAAAGTGTCGGCGTGGGTGGATCAACAAATAAAGAATTATCACCATTGTCGCTTTATCGTTACTTCACGCCCACAAGGCTATCTCACTGCGCCAGTGGAACAAGCCAATGTGTTAGAAGTGCAGCCTTTTAATGTTGGCCAAGTGCGGCGGTTTGTGCAGGCGTGGTATTTGGAGAATGAAGTAACCAGTTTTGGGGGCGTATTAGATGAGGGCATACGCAATAGGGCCAATCAAGAATCTGAGGATTTATTGCGCCGCCTCAGAGACATGCCAACTTTAACTGAACTCACAGTTAATCCTTTGTTGCTCACTATGATTGCAATGGTACATCGTTATCGGGGGCAATTACCGGGGCGGCGCGTGGAATTGTATGCCGAAATTTGTGATGTGTTGTTAGGGCATTGGCAGCAAGGTAAGGGATTGGAAGATGGTTTGACTGCGGCTCAGAAACGAGTCGCTTTACAACCGTTGGCTGCCCAAATGATGCAGCGCAAATTGCGTGATATTCGTACTGATGTGGCAATTGAAATTATCACCAAGCCATTAAAACGGGTAGGTTTAACTAATAAATCCATTCAAAATTTTCTTAAAGAGGTGCAAGCCGGTAGTGGTTTATTTTTGGAAAGCGAAATCGGGGAGTGGCAGTTTGCCCATTTAACTTTTCAAGAATATTTGGCGGCGACTTATTTCTTGGAACAACAAACCCAGCTAGATTGGAATGCCATTGTGAGTGAGAGTTGGTGGCATGAAACTTTACGCTTGTATGCTGCCCAAGGGGATGCGACGCGATTAGTGCAATCCTGTCTTGTTAATGATAATGTTACTACCCTCACGTTGGCTACCGATTTTTTAGAAGAAGCGCGTGAATTAGATGAAACTGTACGTGAGCAGGTTGAAACTCGTTTGATTGATAATTTGGAATCTGATGATATCCAATGCCGTAAATTGGCTGCAGAAGTACGTTTAAGTAAACGCCTTAAATCGCTACAGCGCATAGATGAACAGCGTGAAATTGATTTGGATTATATCACTTGTGCGGAGTATCAGCTTTTCTTAGATGAAAAACTAGCAAAAAATGAATATTATCAACCTGATCATTGGACAGCCTATACTTTTCCAAAAGGCACTGCTCAAGAGTCAATACGTGGAGTACGTGCTAAAGATGCTGAAGTATTTTGTGCATGGCTAACCCAAAGACAAGGCAGTGAAATACGTTATCGTTTACCTTTGCCTTCCGAAATAATGGATTATCCGCCTAGCATTGTGAAAGACAATTTGGCTACATGGTGTCAAGAAGAAAATATTTTTTCTTTGCAAGGGTTAAAGAAAGAAAATAAAGATACAATAATTAGAAATTTAGGTATTTTTGAATCTCTAAATTTTCAGTTGGACTTTATTCGTGACCTCAGCCGCGACCGCGGCGGCCGCGACCTCGCCCTCGCCCTCGCCCTCGCTCGCGACCTCGGCCGCGACCTCGACCGCGACCGCGACCTCGCCCTCGCCCGCGGCCTCGCTCGCGACTTCAACAATCTCTACCAAGCAATAGAAAATAATAATTTTCAAGAAGCAAAACAATTGGCTCAAGCTATGCGGGAAAGCGAAACTAACCCTGCTCAACAACGATTAGGTACGTTACTTTATGAACTATTGACTTGTGCAACTGCTAAGACATTTTTGGAAGCACGGCAAGCATGGCGACAATATTTGCTCAGCCTGACAGAATATACTTTGATTGGCTATGATGAACGGGAAAAAGAGAAAGATTATCGTCCTTGGTGGAAACGTTGGTTGTCACGTCAGCGTAAAGATGATTTCAGTGAAGACAAACAAGATATCTTAAACCTTCAAGGCTGGCTAAAAATCATCATGGCACGCGAGGAAGGCAAATTACCGGCGTGGGAAGGCATTCGGATTGTGCGGGAGCAGAAACTATTGTGAAGGTGTATACCTTATTCGTTTATCTGTGTAATTCGTTGTACGACTTAACTGAGGAAAATAAAATATGCCAGCTCATGCCCAATTAGAAAAAGTTTCTCAAAGAGAGCCACCGTATGGCTTTTATGCAAAACCGGCAATATGTAAAGTTGAGCAATTTACTAAGCCAAAGCGATTAGAAATTGTCTCCGTAAAGCCAAAAATTGTTGTCCCTGCTCTTCCAACCCAAAATGATTTGCCTTGTGATGACGGAGTCCCCATGGAAACTGAACGCCATAAAAAACAGATGGATTTATTGATTTATTCGCTTGAGCCTTGGTTAGGCACACGCGGTTACGTCGGTGGTAATATGTTTGTGTACTTTAGTTTGCAGCAAGTGAAAAATAAGGACTTTAGGGGGCCGGATGTGTTTGTCACCCTTGACGTATCTAATAAGGAACGCAAAAGTTGGGTGGTTTGGGAAGAAGGTAAAAAAAGTCCGGACATTGTGATTGAATTGTTATCCGAAAGCACCGCTCAAGAAGACAAAATCCGCAAGAAGAATGTTTACCAAAACCAACTGAAAGTTTCGGAATATTTTTGGTTTGATCCTCATAACCCCGATGAATTTCAGGGTTTTAGGCTTGTGGGGAGTCTTTATACAGAATTACCCTTGAATAATGATTCCTTCACTAGTCACAAATTGGGGTTAAACTTAGTACGTTGGCGTGGTATTTACAAGAATGTGGATACCATTTGGATACGTTGGGCAACTTTGGAAGGTGATTTGCTGTTATTACCGGAAGAAGCTGAGGCTCAACGAGCCAACGTCGCTGAACAACGTGCTGAAGTCGCTCATGAAGAGGGAACGGAACAAGGCGCACAAAAAGCTTTGCAAGAAACCGCTCGCAAAATGTTAGCCAAAGGCTATGATTTAACTGAAATTTCTGACCTTACTGGCCTTTCAACCGTTGAATTAGCAACTTTGACAAAGTAAAATTAATGTTATATTTTTGGCACCTTTCAAAAGTAATTGACAGTTGTTTCGTTCATTGCGTGGAACGGATTTCCCGAAAGCCAAGTGTAAGTTTCGGGAAATCCACTTCGTTCCATTCCCGAAACAATTGTTCAATGGTAGGTGCAATTTGACTTATCCTTGCTTATATCAAATCTTTGTAGTTATTATTGGGAATTAGAAAACTTATCAAGTATGAGGACTATTTACTGTGCAAAAAATAACATTGTTCGTCATTTTTATACTGGTGGTTGGTGGATTCTTTTATTATTTTTCACCTAGTGATCCGCCTCCAAATATCCTTCCCGCTCGTGAAAATGGGGCTGCATCTTCATTAGCCCTTACTATGTCTACATCTCGTGAAACTATGCTCAACACTGTAGCATCGAAACGAATTGTTACCCGTTCTCCTTCTCAAGAACCAATCACCACCTTTGAGGGTTACGTCGAGCAACTTGCAAATACTTATCGGTTGAAACCGGATCAACGTTTTTTAAAAGCAGTTGCGGAAATTCATGCTTTTGTCACCGGTACTCCGGCTAGTCATATCGAAATCGCGTTTGCTAATCAACATTGGCAGGTGACTTATCAAGGAAAATCGGTGGGACAATTGCCGGAATATCCGGATTTTCAAGATTTTCTTGGGCTACTAGTGACATGGGCACAGCGTCTTGCGGAACGTGAAGATTTACGTCTCAGTTCCACACCATTGTCCATTGAAACTAAAAAATATCTTGACACTCAATTACAACTATTTTTTGCGCCACACGCGGCAACGGCTGCTAATTCTCTTAACGAATTATGGGCAAGCGGAAAACGCTCCTCCGAATTATTTCCTTATGCCACTAAGGCTCTCACGTTGTTGGTATTGCAGCAACTAGATGAATTGGAAGCGGCAGAACAGTTGCCCATTAAGGCAATTACGCTCTTGGCTTTAACCAAAGCGTTGAGCAATTACGCAGTTACTCAAGAAGAAGCTTTACTTGCCTATCTTTTGGGTTATTCAGCGTATGCTCGTCAGGTGGCTTTAGATAACGATGATGCCGTGCGCCACTATATTCATCATGACAGTGAGAGGCTTAAATTAAAGGCTGAAAACCCGGCAGCGAGCCAGCAAACGCGCTATCTTTATTTATTGTGGTTAGCTAGACAAGGAGATTACAAGGGTTGGCGTGACTGGATTGAGCCCTATTTTACGGCAACAGAAGATGCGTTACCCCTTTTAAAAACGGGGGTGATATTAAATCAATTTGGTACGAATAAGCGCATTGCGAGTATTTTGCCTTATGCAGCGGTTTTGTCATTAGCCTATAAAGTTAGTGAAAATAATAAAGCCGTGAAAATGGCTCAACTTTTAAGCCAATACTTTTTTTCAACAGACAGTGGCAAATTGGTAAATGCTATCATAACTTTGTTTTTCCAAGATTCCAAAGTTTCCACCATTGTAGCCTTCTTTGAAACCGAAATTAAATTCCTGAAAAAACAATATGTAGGGCCTTTTTTGGATGGTGATACCTACATTGCCTATTTTCGCGGGCATTTTTATTCAGGGCTTTACCGATTAGGCATACATTATTTGGATTCTTTATCGTCTGAGCAAGCAACGACGTGGTATGCCAAATTACTCGGCGATTCTAAACACCCCATTGCTGCGGATTTTCAACGTTGGTATCGTAATCTGGCACAATCTAAAGCAGCTAAAGGTGATCCGCAACGCTTGCTTGAAGATTTATCCGGACTCACTCATTTTGGAGCACTGCCACGACTTCGCACTTTGGAAGAACAAAAACAATATTTTACCTTTGGTTCACCGGCGATGATAGGTGGCGTTCGTGCTATTCTTCCCTACTTGGATACACGCGCTGATCATCAATCGCAACTTCAGGATTTAGCTTGGGATACCTTACTGGACTTACCGCTTACCGAAAAACTAGGCGATAACGTGGTAAGAATGGATCCGGCCAATTTTCAAAATTTACAAGCTTGGTTAGGGTACTTCAAGCGCAGTAGCGATATTCTCACCGCATTGCTGGCACAGCCGGATTTAAGGCTCTCTGTACGGCTCAAAGTACTTCATTACTTGGAAGAATTAGGGCAAGTGTCTTCTGGGCAAATTGAGGCGGAATATCAGAGCGCATGGGAACTGGAACCCAATAATTGGTCAATAGTTAAACCTTATGTTGATTTCTTACTGGAAACCGAACAGTTTCCGAAAGCGCGAAAATTAGCGAAGGCTTGGTTGCGTCAAAACCGTGCTCATCCTAGCTTAAAACCGGTATTTGCACAAACTAAAATTGCTAAAAGTTATCTAAAAGAAGGCCGTTTGGAGGAAGCATGGCAAACCATTGAGCCCCTCATAAAAACCTATCAAGCCGGCGCAATGCAGGTAGGTGTGGACATTCTTGAGGCAAGGGGTAAATTGGAGCAAGCTGAACAAGTGGCGCGTGCTGTTTATAATCGTTATCCTGATAACCTCACGAGCCGTCTTAAGCTCACGACTTTTTATTGGCGACAGGGGCAATATCAAAAAGCGGCTGATGTACTCTCTCAAGGACATGCCCTGAACAATTCGGAGGATTGGCGTTTTGAAATTGGTGAAGATTTTGTCGAAACCTTTGCCGAACAAACGGATAAAGTAGCATTGTCGGCTTATAATCTCTTGTTGAATAATGGGATTAAACACGAATATTTACAGGAACTCGCCACTGCGGTTGCTAAATCTAAGCGATTGAAGTTAGCCGATAAAATGTTAAAACAATTTCAATATAAAGGTCTTAGACAAATGATGTTGTACGTCAAACGCTATGCCTATCGTAAAGAATTAGATGGCAAAGCTTTGGATTGGCTTGAAACTCGGATACCACTACGGATGCGTAATCCACTGAGCATGATCGCTTATAATGAAAAACAAGATGAATTATTGTGGGAATTCATAGGCGATCCAACTGCTAGAGCCCACGGTGAATTTGTGTGGCTGATGCGAGCTGCTGCTTATCTCCGGGAACCTACCCAAAATCCGGAGCATTATCGACAATTAGATCACTATTATAAGCAATCTCCGGATAATCATTACAATACCATTGGTAGCTATTTATTAGGGATAGCAAGCCAAGCGGAGGTGCTGGCACTAATTACACATGAAAAGACTAAATGTGAAGTGGCTTATTATATTGGTTACCGTGCTCAAACGGAGAGACACTCTATTGAGGCATCCAACTGGTATCGTATTGCAATAGAAACTGGCTTAATTAGAAATGGTGAGTATCGTTGGGCGTATGATCAGCTATATCTATGGCGCGGGGAAAACAAAAGTTTAAAGATTTAAATGGTTTTTGGTAGGGTGGGTAGAGCGGGAGCGAAACCCACCCCATAGGTTTCACCTATGGCTATTCATGTTTTACCCCTTCGGGGTTAGAAATTTCCAAAAATGTACAAACCCTGAAGGGGTTAAATGTGAATAGCCACCGATGAAATCGGTGGAACATAACAAGGGTGAATGGTTTTGCTTCGTATTTTTCACCCCAAATTTCCAAGGATGTACAAACCCCGAAGGGGTTGACGGTTGTTTCGGGAATGGAACGAAGTGGATTTCCCGAAACCAATATTCAGCTTTAGTTTCGGGAAATCCGTTTCACGCAATGAACGAAACAACTGTTCACTACTTTTGCGTAAATATGAAGGGTTTCTAATTTCAGGCTTAAAGTTCGCCAGCACCCACCACCTTAAACCGCAACTTGTCATCTGCCGATGGAACCGGCTGCAAGTTGGCCCAATACAAAGTTTCGCGCCTAACCATCGGAATGTGAAGGGCCAGTTCGGCTGACAAAGTGGCCTCACCGGCAAATTCGTCCTTATCGCTTAACACTCCAAAGTCCACCATTTCAAACAGCATCCGATTATCATCGGTTGGCACTAAAGTGAAGTTGGCCCATAAAAGCATTTCGCCAAGCAAGGTTTTATAGCGGATACGGGGAATATGGAGAAATCCATCTTGAGAAATGGTTGCTTCCGTGAATAAAGAACGGGGCAATTCTTCAAATACATTGGTCCATACGTTTAATACCTGACCAGCACCGGGTGAACCATTGGTGGCAATCTCCTTAATCACTTCTAACTTTTCCATGTCAAGCTTATAAAGACTGCCGTCCAGACTGTTGGAGATATAACCGTAGTGGCCCTCTTGGGTGAACGCGATATGGCCCATGCGCCCGGTGCCTATCGCCAAATCTTTGATCACCGTCTTTTGAGCAATATCAATGATGCTGATAACATTGTTGCCATAGTTAGTCACCACGGCGTAACGACCGTTAGGAGTATTATAGGTATGGCCAATACCGGTGCTGGCAGTGGTCAAACGGCGTACCAGTACTTTGGTTTGGGTATCGAAAATAGCAACCGCTCGCCCTTTGAGATTGTCTCCGGGGCCACGGCTGCACATCATGAAATAGCGACCATCTTGGGTAAAGTTACCATGGTGGCCTTCTACCACCTCTTCCCCCACCAGTGGCATCTCCAATTGAGCAATCATTGGCATATCGGCTTTCGTAAGATCATAGACTACCGTTTTTGGGGTGTTAGTCTCGTTCCCTTCCAGAATCAGCCATAATTCCTGACCGTTGGGACTGGGTACCGGATAATGGGGCGGGGAGGCTACCTCAATTTCGGTCACTGACCAATTGTGACTATCAATGACAATCAACTGATTGTCGATGCGATCCAAAGTATAAAACCACCGAGAATCAAGACTCCAAGCATTGTGCATAGAAGCAACCTTGGTAGCCTCTGGTTCAGCAACGTTCAGAGCAATTTCTTTGGCGACAGTGTCGGTGGCAGTATCAATAAAACTGACGCGCAACTGGCCGTTATCAAGGCCCCAATGATTAATGCCTACCCATTGACCATCCGGGCTGACGAGCGGATGTTTCGGGCGACTTCCCGTCTCAACCCGGGCCGTTACCACCCTTTTTTTGAGATCAATCACGGTAACGATATTTTCGCCGGAAGCTGCCGCTCCGACATAGACTTTGCTACCATCTGGCGTGGTACTGCCAAGAGTGCCACCTTGTCCGGTTTCCAAGTCGGCAACAACCGTATCTGTGAGCGGGTCTACCAAATAGGCATGACCACTCCCATGGAGATGAATGAGATAATCTGGCCAGATCACCTCAGCCACAGCCGGTACCATGCCCGCCATTAAGAAAAATAGGCCGATTAAGGCTCTGCTAGAATGTATTATGTTTTTCATGGTATTTATGTTGGTAAGAAAGGAAAAAAATGCCATTAGGTCTCACACAAAACAATTTACAAATTAATTAATGAGTAACGAATAATGAATAAAATTAATTCTATTTTGTTAGATTTTGTGTAGGGCTCGGGGGCGTATCCACCCTAAAAATCATTAATTTTATTAAATGTGACAAAGTAGAATTAATTACGTGGGCTAAAAAAAGGTGTTAATTATACAACATTTATATTATTAAGTGTTAGGCTCCAACCAAAGCAATCACCGGGATTGTTTATAATAAGGAATTTAAAGTAACGCTAGGGCGAACACGCAGGTTCGCCCCTACAGCCAAAAAATACGTGGGGTTTTGTAGGGGCATACCTGTGTGTCTGCCCATTACGGCTATAAGTAATTTTCTGGTTCTAGTGGGAACCGGTTTAGGACATCAAGGTTTTTTGTTAGTATACTGATGACCATTCAGGTAGTGTTCCATATTGAGCATAACGTCTTCTGAAATTGAACGGATTGAGGCCATTTCCATTCACCGGGTATCATGAAATTTAAGTACCAAAGACTGATATCTTTGATAACTTCTAAACACACCACCAATCCGTTCAATCCCAGAAGACGTTGTACTTCTTAAACCTTCGTTAAAATACGTTCCTTTGCCGTAGCAAAGGAACGAGAAGTTGTTTGATATTTCTAATGCCTAATCATCAATTTTCAATATAAAAATATGAAACTAACCCGCGAAAAAGGAAAAACCGCAAAACCGGATGACAAAATTGTAGACAGTTTAGCCACAAAGCCCAATTCTATGCCGACAACATTGTCATCATGGAAAATACTGGTTGTCGATGATGAACCCGCAATTCATGCCGTCACCAAATTGACGGTTGGCGATTTGAAATTTGAAGATAAACCAGTGCAATTGCTCAATGCTATGTCTGGCAAAGAGGCGCGGGAAATTTTGAAACAAGAACCAAATATTGCTGTCGCACTTATTGATGTGGTAATGGAAACTGGAGATGCTGGATTGCGCCTTGTCAATTACATCAGAACTGAATTGAACTATCAACGTATTCGTCTCATTATTCGCACCGGGCAACCCGGTATTGCGCCAGAACGCTATGTTATTGATCACTATGATATAGATGATTACAAAGATAAGACAGAACTCACCGCAGACAGACTTTATACGACGTTAAGAACTACGCTCAAAGCTTATCGAGATTTAACCGTCATAGATATGAATCGGCAAGGCTTGGAGAAAATTTTAACCGCTGCCCCTAATCTCTATCGTATCCAACCAATGGAACAATTTTTAGAGGGCATACTGACGCAGATGACAAGCCTCTGTCATATTGGAGAACATAGCTTGATTGCTATGGTAAATGGCGTTCCTGAAATACCAGAAAAAAGTAATATTGTGATTCAAATAGGAACCGGTAAGTTTTCGCATCAAAAGATGAATGATTCTGTCGTTACCAGCATTATTCATTCCTGCGAACTAATTTTACAAAGCAAAGAGCCGAGCAGCCCGTTACCCAAACACTCATTGCTACTGCCAATGGCACTTTATGATCGAATTTTGGGCTTTATTTATCTTGAAGAAGTCGGTTTCCTCACCGATAATGATCAATATCTGCTCCAAATTATGACAACCCAATGTGCCGC
>Ga0233404_10000297_pt1 | contig 13384 bp, 14 predicted proteins | sample Na_oxic_2_MG_FD_179861 | JGI IMG/M metagenome (GOLD analysis project Ga0233404, IMG submission 179861) | Seawater microbial communities from Saanich Inlet, British Columbia, Canada - Na_oxic_2_MG | ecosystem: Environmental > Aquatic > Marine > Inlet | place: Canada: British Columbia | collected...
AAGTGTAAGTGCCAATAATATTAGTATTTATAAACTCAGCCGGACCATCTATAGAACGATCTACATGCGATTCTGCCGCTAAGTGCATAATGGCATCCGGCTGAAACTTGGTAAATACTTGTTCCAACGCTTTAGCATCACAAATATCAACTTGAGCAAAATGATAATGGGGATTGTCTAATACGGAATTTAAAGATTCAAGATTACCCGCATAAGTGAGTTTATCGACATTAATAACTGTCGTATCAGTTTCATTGATGAGATAACGAATAACTGCCGAGCCAATAAAACCCGCACCTCCGGTAACAATAAGTTTCAAATCATATCCCCTTTAATTTGTGGTATAAACCTGACCGGTTTTGGTGATATCCTACGTGTTACTAATTTTTCTTCTTGTACAGAATGATCTTAATTTCAACCCGACGATTTTGAGCACGACCAACCTTCGTTTGATTAGATGCAATTGGTTTGGACTTACCATCACCCCAGTGATGAATTTTGCTGTGAGGAACTCCTTTGTTAATCAAATAATTAGCAACACTTTTAGCACGTTCTTCAGACAAAGTTTGGTTGTACTCTTGTGAGCCAACACCATCAGTATGACCCACAACTTCTATGATTTTAACAAAATCGAGCGGAGTTCTCTGGACCAATTCGTCAAGGGTTGTCTGAGCTTGAGCGGTCAAAACCGTCTTATCATAAGCAAAGGTAACATCACCCGCCAGAACCAGTTCTAAACTACCTTCGATAATCTCACAACCATTTTCGTCAACCGCAACCCCAAACGGTGTATTTGGACATAAATCTTTATAATCAGGCACACCATCTTGATCACTATCTAAAGGACAACCGCGTGCATCCACACCTTTAGAAATTTCCAAGGGAGTATTTTGAGGACAATCATCACGATAATTAGGCACACCGTCACTATCACTGTCTAAAGAGCAGCCTTTCTGAGGACCACCTTGATAGACACCCTTAACAATTTCTTCGGGGGTATTATCGGGACATACATCATCATCATCATATATACCATCTTTATCTCTATCACCAATGTCATTGCACCGTTCAAATAACCTAACCGGCTGGTTAGACGTATTAGGAGTTTCCACGCATTCACCCGGACGATTTGTTATAACCGGATTACCTTCAGAATCAATAAAATGGTGAGTTATCTTGTCGGTTGCCGCTGTAGTCACAGCGGTTAATAACAATGTACCGGTGACTATCCCTATTAAAACTTTATGACCAAAGTACATAGCTATGTTTCCTTACAGTGATGAGATTGGAAATGTAAATATTGATGGCAAATAGCGTGAACCATCTTTGAATAGCGTGTAAAAACGGATACTATCGCATTTCGCCATAGTATCCGCAAAGTAACTTTCTCACCCACAAAGGAACGCGCATGAAACAACTAGGGCAACCAAATCGGTATGCCCCTACATCATAAAAGGTAGGGGTAATCCCACGCGCAAACCCTTACCACGTTCCTAATTGAGATTATTACATTACCAACATTGCCTATTCTCAGGATCAGGCGTAATGACGACGCGACGGCATCTTGCACGCCATACTTTATCCGACTCATCCATTCTGCGTTCTACAAGATCGGTTTCGCCCTTACCGCAAGAGGAAATCTTACTCCCATCTACGCCTTGGCTCACCAAGTATCCTACAACACTAGCCGCACGTCGATTAGACAACTTTTGATTGTATGCTTTTGTGCCAATCGGATCTGTATGACCCACAACTTCTATGACACTAATTCTGTCATGGTTAAGTCCTAGGATGTTTTCACCCTCTTGGGAAGTATATCCTCGGATGTGCATATCAAGTATACCTTCAAAATAAGGGGTCAGTTTAGCACTGTCAAACGCAAACAATGCCTCGCCCTCATCACTGATAATGACTTTTTTCTTCACATCACTAGGGAGGCAACCTCTTTCGTCAACCTTACTGCACAAGTCCACTTTAAACGGTGTATTAGGGCATTCATCCCTATAATTTTGCACACAGTCACGATCAGTATCAAGGGGGCAACCAACCTTATCGTCACTGTTTTGTGGTGAACGATTTAGTGCTCTTCCAGGTGGAACTGCATCATCGTAGACACCTTGGGAAATTTCCAATGGTGAATTGTTTGGGCAATCAGAGCGATAATCTTCTACACCATCATCATCGCTATCAAGTGGACAACCTTTCCGCGGACCAGTTTGATAGACACCTTTGGTAATTTCTGAAGGCGTGTTATCGGGGCAAACATCCTCATCATCCAAAATACCGTCTTTATCTCTATCCCCAATGTCACCACATTCTTTATATAACTGAGACGGTGTGTTAGGTGTACGAGGGGTTATTACACATTCTTCCGGTCGTGTCGTCATAACCGGTTTATCCCGAGTATCAAGAAGATAATGCGTATTTTCGTCGTCGGCAGTCACAACGGTAGTCACTGCGGTTGATAGCAGCGTTCCCGTAACTACCCCTATTAAAAATTTACGACCAGAGCAATTAAACATGAATTTATGTTCCCTTACTGTGATTTAAGAAACTTATGTAAAACGACTTGAGTTAAATTAACGTCAAACATGATAAACCAAAACGCTAAGAATAAACTTCTTTGCCAGTTATTAATTACCAATAAAATTTGCGGGTGGACCAACAAATATAGTTACCCTTTAAACTTTAAACACTGTATCAGATTAACAATTAGATACCATCAATCAATTAACTACTTATATTAATCAAACCGTTTTACATACATGATAAAATGACTGACTTAGCATAGTTGTGTTACAACAATCTCACCTGTCAAGCATTAACCCTTATTAACTCATATAGAAACTACAGTTATTTAAAGGATTTAAATATACTAGAAAAATTGCGCCGAACCACTCAAAATGCCAAGCGCGTATGCCTAAGTCAATAAAAGGCCTCTCCTTTTAAAAAGGGAGAATAAAGCACTCCTCGTGGTTGTTAAATTGATTTTTGACATCAAGCACACCTTCACCGATTACTCATAATGCTAGACTACTTCGCTGCAAACCAAATTAACACGGGTGGTGTGATGACCAATCCAACCCCGGCTATAGTGTAGCTCACTCAACGTCATAAGTCTATTGAATCAACTCCTATAAACTAAGGAAACTATGACTTATTAACAACACTAACCATCAATATTGCAACATGTGGGATTTTAGCAACACGCTGATAGAGAATCAAGTAGTACAGTTTTCCGGCGCAATTAATTTAATTAGTGGATGGAAGGCCAGAGGCTCTTCGCGAATTGTCTTTACTGACGCAAGAGAGAATCAAGCTCTCCTTGTGTATCAAGTTCAACCATAGCATCGTAACCACCCACATGCCGATCCCCAATAAAAATTTGGGGCACGGAACGCAGCCCCGTGACTTCAATCATTTTGTTCATTTCTTTGGGATTCTTATCAACAAAAATTTTCTGTACCTGCACACCTTTTTTATTAAGCAAACCTTCTGCTCTCATACAATAAGGACAAGTTTGCGTACTATACATGCGGACTATAGGCATAAAAATTTCCTCAACACTAAACAAGTAGGGGCTAAAAACTACCTTTGCCTGACGGGGTTTGCAACCCCGTCGACACGTTTGATGCCATTTTTGCCTGACGGGTTGCAAACGCGATTCCGCAGACTAGGGAGGGCGGAAATCTTCAGGCCACCCTAGAAATCCGATTTTTCCCAAAAAATCGGATTTCTTTGCTTTTGGATGGTATGGAAATTTATGCAATCCGGTACTAGCTAAAAACGGCCTTGTCTAGTATACAACATGACATTAATTAATCTCATGAAAAAATATTTGCCGTTTGATGTTTGCTTAACGGAGTTAAGCTCCGCCAGCCCTCCCGCAAAATTCCTTAATTAGACAAATGGAAATACCTATAAACCTTTCATATCAACTTTGGATTCCAACCACAGCCGTTCATATAAATACATTGGCCCCTTGATAACAATTAACCCTTATTTTTTCTTGACATTTGTTACGAGGAATATGATTATGTTACATGGTATGAATAGGATCATAGTTTTTTAAGTTTTATGCAAAAAGGCCAAATATATTTTAATACCACGTTGGTGACAACGTTGACTCGTCTTTCCCATTTCATACCACGTTAAAATCTAATTAACATTAGGTTATTAAAAATCATCAAAGCTAAAAAAATAAATGACTATAGCATATAAAATGTGATAGATATCTCTTAGTTGCTAATTGAGGAGCAACAGAAACCCTCATAATATAATTAGAATCGTTTTGGTTTTATCCTTTATTTTATATGCAATTCTTGTAGTTTTGGTTTTATCCTTTTATTTTATACAATCCTTGTAGTTATTGTGGTTTTTTGAGAACTAAAACTTTATTAACAAAGGAGCCAAACTCATGTCCACACTCACCCTTGAAGCACGTTTAAGAGATAGCTTTGATACATATCCAACTCCAATTGCCCGTACCTCAGAGTCCGAGCCATCGTATGGCTGGCGTAATGTTACTAAAATCTTGCCATCTGGCGAAGAAACGTATTCTCAAATACCGCTCACCGCCGACGATTTATTGGAGCCACAATTGGGAGATCAAGTAGTGCAAAACTCAAAACACCATCGTGCTAACAATGAACTTTTTGACATGCTTGATAACTACTATGAAGATTCGCCCGGCGTAGAAGTCTTCAGCGATCTTAAAATGATATGGAAAATACCCGGTTTGATCGAGCCGGCCCCGGATATAGCTGTAGTACCGAATATCAAACATAAGGGACTCAGCCATTCGAGCTTTGATATTGTTAAAGAAGGTACTCGTCCTTGCCTCGTAATTGAAACAATGTCGGATGGTTATCCCGGTGATGATACCAAGAAGGTCAATATTTATGAAAAAGCCGGGGTAACCGAATATATCCTTATCAATCCCCATAACACGGCACCACAACCATATTCTGAAATCTGGGGCTATCAGCTGGCAGCAAATGGCAAATATAAATTAATCAAACCCGATAACCAAGGCCGTTTACTGAGCGACACTACCCAAATTTGGTTTAGTGTTGATGAAGATGGACAACGTGTGCGATTAAAAGACGCGCTGACTGACCAATGGTTGCTCACGGCTAAGGAGGAAAAAGCTGGCCGTTTAGAAGAAAAAAACACTCGTTTAAAAGCGGAAGCTAAGGCTCTCGAAGAAGCCAAAGGACGACTTGATGCCGAAACACGAGTACAATGGCTTGAAAAACGTCTACGTGAATTAGGTTCTCAAATTCCGAAGCCGATTCACTATCGTAAGTAAGTATAGAAAATTGTTGCTGGACCGGGCATAGGTAACGTTTAAAACGTGAACCTTCATAAGCTTGCGGTTGCCGCCGATTTTGAGGCTTACGCTCTCAATCCAATTTTTGCAAAAATAGGAGATCGATAATACCAAACCCCGGGAAGCAGTCAGGCAAACGTTTCGGACGGGGTTGCAAACCCCGGGAAGCCAACAGCCAAAAGTTGCAAACCCCGGGAAGCCAAAGATAATCTAATTGAAATCGTTTTTGTTTTATCCTTTTATTATATGCAATCCTTGTAGTTCTTGTGGTTTTTAAAGACTAAAACTACTTGTTTTACTATTTTTTACCGCTGTATAACGATGGGCATTTTGGCGGTGGAACTAGAAAATTGGTTCTCTTTAATAATCAACAAGTTAATTAACTTCTTTCCGCAGCGGGATACCACTTATTTTTCCCGCAAATTTTACCGGAGATAATTGTTAATAAATACCGTTTTTTCAAATTTTTAATCATTATGCTTCAAAAAGATAAGAAAAAATTGTCAAAATAGCCACTTTTTTAAATTTGTCAAAAAAATAAAATGTTAAAAAACAATAACTTAGTTAACTTATCTCCACGGGGGAGATAAAACCGATTGGTGGCGGATTTCAGGCAAAAGCCTCCAAGTCGAAAAAGGCTTCAAAATACCAACTTTAGATTGTAGGATGCTAAAAATCATAACTCTTAAATTAATACCTTCGCCAATTGTTTTGGTTTTATCCTTTATTATATACAATCCTTGTAGTTCTTGTGGTTTTTTGAGGACTAAAACTTTATTAACAAAGGAGCCAAAACCCCTACAAATTATTTGTTGATGGCTCCCAAAAGAAAAAATTATTTGTTGATGGCTCCCAAAAGAAACAATAGACTTATAATGGTCTTTATTGTAAATTGGGAAATGATATGGAATTGAGCGGGTGATGGGAATCGAACCCACACTATCAGCATGGGAAGCTGATGTTCTACCATTGAACTACACCCGCCTAGTGAAGAGGATTGCCATAGTAATAAAAATTTTTTCAATAGTCAAGCAAGTGAGCTAAAAAAATTATGAACATTTTCTTAAACGGTGAGACGCAACCAGTTGAAGACGATTGCACGGTTGCGGCGTTAATAAAAAAATTAAACTTAGAAAACAAACGGTTAGCCGTAGAAATTAATTTAGAAATTGTACCACGCAGTCAATTTGAGAGCCATTTACTGTTAGCAGGGGACAAGGTAGAAATTATTCATGCGATTGGTGGTGGTTGATCAGTTTTAAGTATTAGTTGCCTTTGCAGTCAATAGTAAACGGAACAATTTTTACCTTACATAACTAACCTATTGTTATTTAAATTTTTTTAAAACCTTAAAGAAATCCGATTTTTGAAAACAATCGGATTTCTTCCCCAGAAACTGGTGCTAAACTCACGAAATTTTTGTTAGCTATTCGTAATTCGCTATTTTGGACTCACTTTCAAATTGGTCGATAGCCACAATTTCACCAGTTGCTAGATATAATTTCCATTCTTGGTGGTGTTGTTCAGCAATAATTTCTGTTAATGCCGAAGGTTTAACACGTACCATAGGCTTGCCATTAGTACTGCTGCGTTGTGTAACTCGGAGTTCATTGTGTGGATAAACTGATAACTCAATCGGAAAAACACACTCACAATGGATATGAGTATAGTCTCTAAATTCACCAGCAACGTGGATTGTGACTTGTCTCGTCTTAAATTCCCACCCCAAATGCTGAATATGGGCTTCGATATCTTCAAGTTTGTCAGTGAAAACATGCAAATCAATGTCACTACCACTCCGCACATGCCCGGTACTCACAGAGCCAATCAATCTTGGCTCGAATGGTTCAAGAGCATTCATAGTTTCAAGGGCAATGACACGCATGGCAAAGAGACGTTGTTGGCTAGTGGAGCCCTCCGTAATTTGGACAAGTTCTCGAAGGGCACCTTGAATTTCACCATTTGAAGGCAAGTCTTGTGGACGGTAACGCAATTTTTTACTGCCACCGCGTCCGAAAAGACGTTTGGCGGCAAGGTGTTTAGCACTAAAATATTGACCCACACCTTCTTCATACATCAAACGAGCGGCTTCGCGAGCAATAATCTGGCGTAATTCGATGGAACGTTGTTTTCTCATGATTTCTTATGCGAATTAAAAACTTGATTCATTAATATATAATTAACAAAGCGTAAAACTTTTTAGTATAAATACTTGTTAATTATAGCTTTTTTATTTTTAACGTTTAAGTCGCAATCTAACCTAGCTCTCGGTTTTCATAGTAGTACACCATGTCACTGCTAGGTGAGAGTACCGAAAAGTGTTTCATAAGGATAGCAACAGCCTCAAGGGGTGCCATGACGGTAGCATAAGGTGACCGTCCCTTTAAATCCCAAGCACGCAGTAACTCAAGGTCATGAAGTTGGGGTGTGTTGTGTAGCCAGCGTCGAGTGCGTCGGGGTGCGATTAGCAAATGCAAATGGTGGCGGACAAGCCACACAATACGAGGGGAAAATAGCCCATCCAATTTATTGGCACCGATTTCGGCGTGATTATGGGAATTCACGGCTTTGCCAACATCATGCAAAAGCGCGGCTGCCCATAGTTGTGGGTCTGCACAAGCCTTCAGTGCGTGTTGGAAAACTTGGAGAGAGTGAAAAAGGACATCACCTTCAGGATGGTAGTGTGTATTTTGACGCACGGAATCAAGGGAAGTTAGTAAAAAGCCAAGATGTTTCTTTGCAAAATGCCGGTCGAACGCCGGCATCAGTGTAAGCGGTTCTAAGGGGGATTGTTTTGGGGAATTGATATTAACACATTGCTTATTTCTCATAAAAACCGGGTAGCCCCGGCGGGCTTAAAATTAATTAATTTCTCCGGAGTGCGCTCGTGCAAGGTACGCCTTGCACTCCGGAATATCGAACACTATTTGAATCGGTATAGTGCTCATTCACCAACGTTCTTTTAAAAAACTTGGGACATGGGGATATTATTTTTTAGAAAATCCCATTATTTGGATTGTTCATAATACAACGAAACAACCGGTGTCGCATAAATTTTTAGTTGGTGCCAGAAATCCGATTTTTGAAAAAATCGGAGATCGATTGCCCCCGGTTTTGGTTGCCCACCGTTGAAAGGCCCCTTATGATTCATTCAATGCCACTTGCTCTAGCCGTTTCAATACGCCCAAAACCGTATATAACTCATTGCCCGGATTCCGAAGTTCAAACACCCTAGATAAAGCATATTGTTTCGATTCGCCTTTGACTAATTTGATAAAGACAAAACTTCCACCAGTTGTTATCATGCCAAAGCAAGGTTTGTCTTGATTCTCATTGGCTAACATGTAGGCCAATATTTGTGCCAGTCCCACTTCAATAGAAAAAGCTGCTTGTTTTGATTCAATAACCATTACCCAAAATTGCTCCTTCAAAACCAAAACATCAATTTTCCCTTCAACAATCACATCGCCGTCCATGTTGGAGACTTTAATGGAGTATTCTGATTTCGTATGAAGTGGATATAAATAAAAACCGGCAAAATTTAACAATGGTCCTAATACTGCCATTTTAACCGTATCTTCAAGTAATGGGGGATACTTAATTAAATTGAAATAACTCGCTTTCACTCGATCCATGACTTGTTTATCTAAATCGGTTATTTCTGGCAAATCCGTTTGCCATTCCGGAAAAAATTGTTCCTCAACAGCAAGTTGAAGACCAAATTTAGTTTCCAAGTCATGTAATGAGATATCAGTTGCACGAATAGTTTGGCTCATCGTATTTCTCCTTTGCTGAATCCTTGTAGTTCTTGAGCAATACTCACTTTACTTGACTATAAAACGAATCGGCTCCATAAAAAATCACGTCATCATCCAAACAATAGCCAACATAAATGCTAAACTCACCCGGTATCCCGCTGCCTTGGTAAACCGCTCATCGTTATACATAAGTCCAAAGCAACAAATGTAGGGTGGGTAGAGCGACAGCGAAACCCACCATTTTGAGGGTTCGGTGGGTTTCGCTCCGCTCTACCCACCCTACGAAAAATCATTTTTAAATATAGTGGGATAGACTTTAAGGATATGGTAACTAATCAATGGTTATTGATGCATGGATAGAGCGAAGCTAACCGTTTAAAAACGGAAAAGCAAGGGCAAACACGTATTGCCCAAAACCAATATTTGTTACTCGACTATCAAGTTTTTTTAACATTAATGATAACTACAAGGATTGGATATAAACAAGGATAAGTAAAAAAACAATTGCATTATTGCCTAAATCCAAATGATTTATCCCTGCTTATACCAAATTCTTGTAGTTATTGTTAAAAAAACTTGATAATAGAGTGTTATATTTTGATATTTAGGTAGTTGAGTTGAAAGTTCTTAGGAGTTACATCCTCGGTTTGTGTCCCCAGTGAGGACATAAGTTAGCTCCTTTATTTAGGTTGGTTAAGTTTGTCTTTCATAAGTTCAAGCATTTCTTTTAGATGTTTAATTTCTTGGTCTTTTTTATCTAGGATAAGGTGAAGTTTTTCCATTTCGTGTTTAAGTTCAATTTGTTCGTTTGAACAGTTGATAATTTGTGCATTATTATTTTGCACATTTACATTTCGACAATTTTCTCCGATAAAACAAAGAACACCTTTTTCTCCAATATTAAACAATTCTAATAAATCCATTCCAAAAATTTCTGCAATTTGTTTCAACCTTTTTATTTGTAAGTCTGTATTTCCATGTTCGATATTGGCATAACCATTGACAGACATGTCTAATTTTTCCGCCATATCTTCCTGGGACCATTTTTTTGCATGGCGCATCAAACTAATTTTTTCATGAATTTCCATAATACATAGTCTCAGTTGGGAAAATACCTAGTGTAAGTTGGTTGAGATATCTGAAATTATACTTTATCTTTCTCTCTCCATTAATCTATCTTAACTTGTTAATAGAAATTTAATTTTTTTATCTATTACAATTTTCTTAATTATTAATAGAATTGTTAATACAATAAATATATATATGAAGGTTAATCGTCATCAACACAATTAATTTCCATAATGCACAGTCTCAGTTGGGAAAATCCCCAGTGTGGGTTGGTTGTTGGTAGCGAGATTAACCATTGGTAATAATTGGTTCACTACCAAAATTAATGTTACTCTGACCCCAATTATCATATCATATCACATATCATATCATATCACATGACCCCAATTATCACATAAGCATCTTTGGTATCCATGAGCCAAAGCAAATCATGAAATTTTAAATTAAATTGGGTGTTGTTTTAAGCCAATCATAAGTGATTTGTAAAGCAGCAAATTCCTTTTGACAATAATTGGCAATGGGGAATAGCTAACATCCCCCATTTTAAAAATCATGCTGTATAAGGGCTGGATTATTATTACTTATGTATTAATAACCATTGGAGTTTAGCAATATTTTAGAAACTATAACAAACGTTGCAGACGGGGTTGCAAACACCAAATAGCTGAAGTAAACTGACACGCAGTTTAAATTAATTTGCTCGAAACCAAGTTTCTTTAAGAAGCTATGGTTTCTTGTGAAGTTATTTATCTAAAAATATGTATGAACTGGTGAAGGTATATTGAGCGTACTTGAAATTAATGAAAATTTTGAGGGATGAAAAATCGGATTTTTTTAACACTTTTGATTTTCACCAAATTCAAAGGCGAGTAGTATCTTATGATTGTGTTAGCCAATTAGTCTAGGAGAAAAACAACAATGAATGTGGACATTACCCAAGAACTTGCCCAAACCGTCATTGAGGCGGCGATCCAAAAAGCCACTGAATTAAATACCAAAATGGATATTTGTGTGGTTGATGCCGGTGGCAACCTCAAAGCCTTTATGCGTATGGATGGGGCTTGGCTCGGTAGTATTGATATAGCGATTAAAAAGGCTCGCACGGCTCGTTTTTTTGATATGAATACCGGTGACATTGGCAATTTGTCTCAACCGGGTGGCCCTCTTTACAATATCGAACATAGTAATGGTGGACTCATCACCTTTCCCGGTGGAATTCCAATTAAGAACGCCTCTGGTGAAGTCATTGGTGCTATTGGTGTTTCTGGCAGCACGGTTGAAAATGACCATGCAGTTGCTGAAGCTGGTGTCGTGGCTTAATTATGTTGGCGCGTTGGAATCAGCAAATAATTTCATAATTGGGGTCAGAGTAAAATTAATAATTTATAGAAAGGACCAAAAAGACTGTAAATGATAACCATTGGTAATAATTGGTTCACTACCAAAATTAATGTTACTCTGACCCCAATTATCTAAAAACAAGGCATAATAAGGCAAATTAACTCGGATGCAAATGGAGCGCAGCGGAATTTGCATCGGTTATTTGCGGCGTTATGAGAAGTAAATAAAAATGATACGAAAGTTTAAACAATCTGATATGGAATCAGTCCTTAAGATTTGGTTAGATTCTTCAATAAAAGCTCATGATTTTATTGAAAGTAATTTCTGGGAATCAAATAAAGATGATATGAGAGAAATCTATATTCCTTCTTCCGAAAATTATATTTATGAAAAAGAAGGAAATATTAAAGGTTTTATTTCTTTATACGGTGATACAGTTGCTGCACTTTTTGTATCACCAGAAATACAAAGATTAGGTATTGGAACTTCACTCATTAAAAGAGCGAAGAAAATTCATAAAAGTCTGAATCTCACAGTTTATAAAGAAAATGAGAAAAGTGTCAAATTCTATATCAATAATGGCTTTAAAATTATAAAAGAGCAGATAGATAAAAATACTGGTTGTCTAGAATTATTAATGAAATATAGCTCATAACAAATCATTGGACAAGAATCTCTTATAGCTCGCCTCATTCTTCGGCTCCCCATAAGAGAACTGTCAATTCAATCTGGAATAATTGGGGTCAGAGTAAAATTAATAATTTTGTCTGGTCTCACATACCTTACAATGTCGCTCCCGAAGAGGGATTGAAAGGTGAGCCAGATTATGTAATTGCGTCAAAGATAAAATATAGAAGTATGGCATTACCTCCTCTATGTGTAATTGAGGCATCGCCCGAAAAGTTTGATGAAGGTTGGGCACAAGCTTTAGCTGAAATGGTTGCGACCTCAAAGCAAGGGCTAAAGGTTTGTTATGCATCAGTAACGACTGGTGATATTTGGATGTTTGGTCAACTAGAGAATGGTAAACATTTCACTAAAGATGCTATAAAAATATCTGCTACTACGGATTTGCAATGGATATTTGATACCCTAAATTGGATGTTTAGTAAGGCAAATGAACAGATATAAATTCGTTGGTTATTATATATTTGCCAATTAACCTACTAAAAAAATAGGGTCATATCCTATTTTCCAGAACGTTGTGGAATTTTGAAAAAATTGGGAACCGATTCGGGACGCGCTGCGTCCCGCGATGCAGAGCATCGTGGCAGGCATTCCCAACCCAGAGGTTGGGAACGAGGAAAAACTGGTCAGGTTTGGCCCTTCAACGATATGTTGGACTTTTTTTGCTGCCACCAAAGAATAAATTTAATCAATAATCCCGCTAAAACCGCTGAGCCAATGCTGAAACCTAACGAAATCCCAAAATTCCACCAACTACTGCTTTTTGTGAGTAACGGCAGTTGCCCAGAAATAGAGGCGACAATCGCGCCAGTCGCTAAACCGGTTCCCCAAATCGCTACCATATTCACTAAATCACGATCCCGCGTTTCTTCACGAATGGCAACGCTGGCACGAATATAACCAATTAAATTTTCTAAATGCCTCAATTTGGGACTAAAACCTTCATGATCGTTTTGAACTTGTAAGCAATATTTATCTTGTGTGAAATGGTGAAATTCTGCCAAAACTGTCAAAGAACTTGCTGATTTTTCAGCTAATTTAGCTAACCGTTTGTGATAATTGCCTAAATTTATTGTAATTGTGTGGGCTTGATCGTTTAACTCATCTAAATGGGTGGCATAATCAGATAATATTTGCCAAGCTTCATTTAAAGTCGCTTGTAATTGCTGACTTCCTAATTTTTTGGCATTCATATTAT